>Ga0114898_1000337_pt1 | contig 37962 bp, 39 predicted proteins | sample Malvired_Geostar_FD_83496 | JGI IMG/M metagenome (GOLD analysis project Ga0114898, IMG submission 83496) | Marine viral communities from the Global Malaspina Expedition - Malaspina viral metaG DeepMed_Geostar | ecosystem: Environmental > Aquatic > Marine > Oceanic | place: Mediterranean Sea...
GGCTAGACCCGGGCCATGATCTCGCTTCCGACCTCGCTCAACGACGCCATGGCCGCCGGTCAGAAGGCGGTCACGATCGACGCAGTCGTGATCGCCAAGCTCACGGACATGCTCGGCGACCTGGCGATCAATCTGGTCATCGCCTCCATCATCCTCGCCGCCACGGTGATCGGCGCCCGATGGGCGGGACGACTGACGCGGCGCGCCCTGTTGCGGGTGCAGGCCTTCCGCAATGACCAGACGGTGCTCAGCTTCGCCGTGCAGGTCGTGCGGGTGGTGGTCTTCGTCGTCGGCTTCATCGCCATCCTGCAGCGGCTGGGGGTGCAGACCACCTCGATCATCGCGGTGCTGGGCGCCGCCTCGCTGGCGGTCGGTCTGGCGCTTCAGGGGACGCTGTCGAACGTCGCGGCGGGCGTGCTGCTGCTGGTGCTGCGGCCGTACAAGGTCGGGGACGTCATCGACGTCGGCGGCGTCGCGGGATCCGTGCAGCGGCTCGACCTGTTCACCACCCAGATGTCGAACGCCAACAACCACAAGATCGTCGTGCCCAATTCCAAGGTTCTGGGCGACGTGATCCTGAACCTGTCGGGGCAGAAGACTCGGCGGGTCGATATCAACTTCACCGTCGGCTACGGCGAGGATCTGAACGACGCCCGCGCCGTGCTGGCGGGGGTGGCCGAGGCGCACGAGAAGGTGCTGCCCGATCCGGCGCCCTGGACGGGCGTGACAGGCCTGCTGGACAGCGCCGTGCAGATCACCCTGCACGCCTGGGTCAAATCGGAGGACTGGTGGCAGACGCAGGCCGACCTGATGCAGGGCGGCAAGGAGGCCATCGACGCCGCCGGCATCGAAATTCCGTTCCCGCATCAGGTCGAGGTGCCGGCGAAGGGCGCGACCTTCGCCCACGTCGTCGCCGTCGCGGCGGACGAAGCAAAGGGAGACTGACGGTTGCGCTACGACTTCGGGTCCGACAACACCGCCGGCATGGCGCCGGCCGCCCTGCAGGCGCTGGTCGAGGCGAATGAAGGCTATGCCCGGGCCTACGGCGCCGATGACGTCACCGCCCGCGCCGCCGACCTGATCCGCCAACGTCTGGACGCCGATGCTGAGATCCGCTTCGTCTTCTCCGGCACGGCGGCCAACGCCATCGCCCTGTCGATGCTGGCCTGGCCGCACGAGGCGGTGCTGGCCCACCACGCCGCCCACGTCTGCACGGACGAGACCGGGGCGCCGGGCTTCTTCGGCTCCGGGGTCGGGCTGATCGGCCTGCCGGGGTTTTCGGGCAAGATCGAACCGCTGGCCCTGACCGCCGCGCTTGAAGAGCCCGAGGTCGGTCATCGCCAGCCGCCGGCGGCTTTGAGCCTGACCCAGTCGACCGAATACGGCACGGTCTACACCGAGGAAGAACTGCGTCACCTGATCGAGCCGGTGAAGCTGAAGGGTTGCGGCGTGCACATGGACGGGGCGCGGCTGGCCAATGCGGCGGCGGCGGGCTTCGACCTGACGCAGATCGGGCGGCTGGGCGTCGACGTGCTGGTGTTCGGCGGGGCCAAGGCCGGGGCCAATTGCACCGAGGCGATCGTCATGTTCCACAAGTCGCTGGCCCGACGCATCGACAACCGGCTGAAACAGGCCGGGCAGACCGCGTCCAAGGCCCGCTATCTGGCCGCGCCGTTCCTCGGTCTGCTGGAGAGCAACGCCTGGGAAGACGGCGCCGCCCACGCCAACCTGATGGCGCAGCGTCTGGCGGAGGGGTTCGCGATGGGTTCGCCGTTCGTGCTGGCGCACCCGGTGGAGGCCAACGCCGTCTTCGTGCGGATGCCGCCCGAGGCGCACCGGCGGCTGAACGAGCTGGGCTGGGCCTGCTACCGCTTCGACGATGGCTCGGTCCGTTTCGTCTGCTCGTGGGCCACGACGGCCGAGGCGGTGGACGAACTGCTGGAGGCGGTGCGGGGTCTTTGACTTCGCCCCGCAATGTCGGCTAGTCGACATTGGCGGTCGCAGAGCCTTCCCGACCGGAACTGGAGCGGTCGATGGCGAAGAAGCCGAAAGCGACGGGCGGAGCGGTGGACGTGGCGCTGAGCAAGGCCTTCCGGGCGGTGGAAGCGCAGCCCACGCCGCCGGGCCTGGTCGATCACGTCGCGCGGCTCGCCGCCCGAAGACCCAGACCCGACCGGCGCTCCTGACGCTCAGTCCATCCCGCGGGGCATGTCCATGGCCTCCGCCAGCCGGTTGCGGGCGCGGTTGACGCGGCTCTTGATCGTGCCCAGCGCACAGCCGGCGATCTCGGCCGCCTCCTCGTAGGACAGGCCGGCGGCTCCGACCATGACGATGGCTTCGCGGTGCTCGGGCGGCAGGTCGTCGAGCGCGACCTTCAGGGCGCCCAGCTCCACCGACCACTCCTGATTGCCCTCGGCGGTCATGCGGGCGGCGTGATGCCCGTCCTCGTCGGCGACCTCGCGGCTCCGCTTGGCGACCGACGAGTACCAGGAGTTCCTGAGGATGGTGAACAGCCAGGCTCTGAGATTGGTGCCGGGTTCGAACCTGTCCCGGTAGGTCCAGGCCTTGGTCAGGGTTTCCTGCACCAGGTCGTCGGCGTCGGCGCCGTTGCGCGACAGCGACCACGCGAAAGCCCTCAGCGAGGGGATGCGGGTGGTGACGGCCTCGCGCCAGTTCGCGCGGTCCAGGATGCCGTCCGGTGCGGCAGATTCTGTGTCGTGACCATCCTCGGATGGCGCGCTGGGCAGCGACATGCGGACAAGCTCTCGGTACGACGAAAATGTCACCGTAAAAACAGGGACGTGAGGTCTGAACGCTCGCTCCGCGGGACCGTTCCGCTGGACAGGCGTGGCAGTGCGTGGAACAAAACAGGACCGCGAGGGTTGTCCCGAACCGCGGGAGTCGACGAGAAGGGGGCCTGCCCATGAGTGCATCCATCAAGGCCTCGGCGGCTCCGGGGGCGATGCTGGAGGCCTTCCGCCGCGTCCGCTCCGCCATGCCGGCCCTCGCCTGGGGATTGAGCCCGGAAGACCTGGCGGCCCAGTCGATGACCGACTGCAGCCCCGGCAAGTGGCACCTGGCCCATACCAGCTGGTTCTTCGAGGCCATGATCCTGGGCGCCGAGCCGGACTACGCGCCGGTCGATCCGCGTTTCCAGACCCTGTTCAACAGCTATTACGAAGCTCTGGGCGAGCGGGTGGAGCGGGGCGAGCGCGGGCTGATGACCCGGCCTTCGCTGGACGAGGTTCTGGATTACCGGCGCGAGGTCGACCGGCGCATGGAGGCGTGGCTGGAGGGCGGCGGCTCAGACGAGCGGCCGGCCTATCTGTTCACCCTGGGCCTGCACCACGACCAGCAGCATCAGGAGTTGTTCCTGATGGACCTGCTGAACCTGATGGCGCGCTCGCCGCTGGATCCCGCCGCCTATGACGAGGAGCCGCGCTGGTCGCCGGCGCAGCGGCCGCGGGGCGGGATGACCCGCTTCGAGGGCGGGCTGGCGCGGATCGGCCACGACGGCGGCGGTTTCGCCTTCGACAATGAGGGACCGGCCCATCGCCAGTGGCTGGAGCCCTATGGTCTCGATCACGATCTGGTCAGCAACGGCGACTGGATCGCCTTCATCGAGGATGGCGGCTACGGCCGGTCAGAACTGTGGCTGTCGGACGGCTGGGCGACGGTGAAGGCCGAGGGCTGGACCGCCCCGCTGTACTGGCGGAGCGAAGAATCGGGCTGGACCACGATGACGCTGACGGGCCGGCGGGCGGTCGATCCGGCGGCGCCGGTTCGGCACGTCAGCTTCTACGAGGCAGACGCCTATGCGCGGTGGAAGGGCCGCCGGCTGCCCACGGAAGCGGAGTGGGAGCATGCGGTCCGTTGTCGCCCCGAGGTGTTTTCGAACGCCTTTGGCGAGGTCTGGCAGTGGACGTCGAGCGCCTACACCCCATATCGCGGTTTCAGGCCGACCGAAGGGACCGCGTCTGAGTACAACGGCAAGTTCATGGCCAACCAGATGGTGCTGCGCGGATCTTCCTGGGCGACGCCGGAGGGGCATGGACGGGTCAGCTACCGGAACTTCTTCTATCCGCATCAAAGGTGGGCGTTCATGGGATTGAGACTGGCCAGCGATCTGCCCGCCCCCGAGGCGCGCGCCATGGGCGAGGCGGAAACCGCCCGCTTCCGCCGCGACCTGCTGAACGGCCTCGGCCGCGCGCCCAAGGTCGCGTCGCCGAAATGGTTCTACGACGCAGAAGGGTCGCGGCTGTTCGAGGAGATCACCCGGCTGCCGGAATATTATCCGACCCGGCAGGAGGCGGCGCTGCTGCGAGAGGTCGCCCCGGCCTGGGCGGCGCGGTTCGGTCCCGGGGCGGCGCTGGTCGAGTTCGGCTCGGGCGCCAGCGAGAAGACCCGCATCGTGCTGGATGCGGCGCCCGATCTCGCAGCCTACGTCCCGATCGACATCAGCGCCGACGCCCTGAGCGCCGCGGCGCGGAGCATCGACAGGAGCTATCCGGGGCTGAAGGTGGCGCCGCTGGTCGGCGACTTCCTGCACCTGGCGGCTCTCCCCGACGGGATCGGCGACGGCCGGCGCGTCGGCTTCTTCCCCGGCTCGACGATCGGCAATCTGGAGCGGGCCGAGGCGGTCGCCTTCCTGACCGCGGCCCGGCGGCAGCTCGGCGACGGGGCGTTGTTCATTCTCGGCGTCGACCTGGTCAAGGATCCGGAGGTGCTGGTCGCGGCCTATGACGATGCGGCCGGGGTCACGGCGGCCTTCAACCGCAACCTGCTGGTCCGCGCCAACCGCGAACTGAAGGCGGGCTTCGACATCGACGGCTTCGTGCACCGCGCGGTCTGGAACGCCGACGCCTCGCGCATGGAGATGCACCTCGAGGCGACGCGGGACATGGAGGTCGGGATCGACGGCCGGGTCATCGCCTTCCGCAAGGGCGAGACGATCCACACCGAGAGCTCCCGGAAATTCACCGAGGCCTCGGTCCGCGAACTGGCGGCGGCGTCCGGCTGGACAGTGGCGGCTTTCGAGGCCGGCCCCGAGCCGTCGGTGGCGTTGGCGCTGCTCGAAACCTGAATACGGAAAGGGCGGCGCCCGCTCAGGCGCCGCCCTTCATTTCGCCGGGCGGTCCGTCCTATTCGGACGGGCGCGCCTCCTTGTTGCGCGATCCGTGCGAGGCCTCGCCGCCCTTGCGGCCCGCCTGGGCGGCCAGGCTGCGATCCTGCGAGAAGCTGCGCTTTTCACTGGGCACGCTGGCGCCGCCCTTGCGCGCGATCTCGCGCTGTCGCTCGGGGTCCATCGAGGCGAAGCCCCGCTTGGAGACGCCGGAGGCTCGGGTGGGCTGACCTAAAGCCATTGAAGTTGTCCTTTCACGCGACGGTCGAGGTTGGTGAGTGAACCCCCCCGGGGTCGTCCGGTTCCGGCCAATCCCTCACAGAAACGCGAGCGAATCAGGGGGTTTGCCGACACGTCAGCCATCGGCCCGGCCATAGGGGCGCGAGTCGCCTTCGCCGCCGCCGCCGGGCTCGATCGGCGGGATCTCGTCAGGCGTGCCGGCCGGGTCGATGTCAGGGCCGGGCGTGTCGGGCGGGGGAATGTCGGGCTGGGGCGTGCCGGGCGGCGTCGGTTCGCTATAGGTCATGGCGGCCTCCTCTCACCGATCTGAACGCAGCGGTCGGGCCGCCGTTCAATCACGATATCGGCGGCCCGGAACCGGGGGGGCGGCGCGCGGATTGAACCAGCCGAACCCCACCTCCGGAGCATCCCCATGACCGAGACCTACACCGGCCCGACCCGGCCCGAAGACATCGAAGACGCCGCCGATCTTGAGTCGGCCCGACTGGACCGCGAAGCCGACGCCATCCTGCGGGAGGGCGAGGCCCGGACCTTCGGTCCCCGACCGGTCCGCGAGGCGGTGCGCGAGGACGCCATGGCGGCGCGCGACTGGAGCCGGACGCGGGCCGAGCGGCTGCGGCGGGCGGTCGAGGACGAGCCGATGAAGGCGACCCTCTACGCCCTCGGCCTCGGCGTCGTCATCGGCATGCTGATCGGCCGCTAAGAGGGGTCAGGACGGGCCGGTCGCCGGTCGCGCGATCGGCGCCTGGCTCATCGCCTGATCCGAGACGAAAGGATTGCTCCGGCGCTCGGCCCCGAAGGTCGAGCTCGGCCCGTGCCCCGGCACGAAGGTGACATCGTCGCCGAGCGGCCAGAGCTTGGTGGTGATGGCGTTGAGCAGGGCGGCGTGATCGCTGCGCGGGAAGTCGGTGCGGCCGATCGAGCCCTGGAACAGCACGTCGCCGACCTGGGCGAACCGGGCCTCGCGGTTGAAGAAGATCACGTGGCCGGGCGTATGGCCGGGGCAGTGCCGGACCTCCCATGTCGTCTCGCCGAGGGTCAGCCGGTCGCCGTCGGCCAGCCAGCGGGTCGGGGTGAAGCTGCGCGCCTCCGGCAGGCCGTACATCTGGCCCTGGGCCGGGATGCCGTCGATCCAGAACTGGTCGTCCGGGTGCGGTCCGATGATGTCGAGCCCGGTCTTCTCCTGCATCTCGGCCGCGCCGCCGGCGTGGTCGAGATGGCCGTGGGTGATCCAGATGGCGTCCAGCGTAAGGCCCTGTTTCGCCACCGCGCCCAGCAGGGCGTCGACCGAGGCGCCCGGATCGATGATCGCGGCCTTCATCGTCTTGCGGCACCAGACGAGGGTGCAGTTCTGCTGCAGCGGGGTGACCGGGAAGACGGCGACGCCGATCGGAGGAGGGGAGGGCTGATCCATGACGGCTGGATAGCGCCTCCCGCCGCCCGCCGAAACCCGGATGGGTGCGGGTTCACGTTGACCTTTCGGGCGGTCATCGACATAAGGGCGGGCTTCAAAGGCGCCGCCTCGAAAGGGCGGCCCTTGTTGCTTTACCCACACCGCGCAGCGCCAGCCTCGAAGGCGCCGCCCCAGAGCGTCAGAATCCCGACCATGCAAGTCGTCGAAAAGTCCAACGAAGGCCTCAGCCGCGTGATCGCGGTGACCATCCCCGTCGCGGAGCTGAACCAGAAGCTGGACGCCAAGCTGAAGGAAGTCGCGCCGCAGATGAAGCTGAAGGGCTTCCGTCCCGGCAAGGTGCCGACCTCGCACGTCAAGAAGACCTTCGGCCGCGACCTGATGGGCGAGATCGTCAACGAGGCGCTGAACACCTCCAGCCAGAAGGCGCTCGACGACGCCAAGCTGCGCCCGGCCGCCCCGGCCGAGATGAAGCTGACCTCGGACATGGACAAGGTCATCGCCGGCCAGGACGACCTCGCCTATGAGATGTCGCTGGAAGTGATGCCGGACTTCACCCCGGTCGACGTCAAGACGCTGAAGCTGAAGCGCCCGACCTACGAGGCCACCGACGCCGACCTCGACGAGGCGCTGACCGAACTGGCCGGCCAGGCCAAGTCCTACGAGGACAAGAAGGGCAAGACCGTCAAGGCCGCCGAGGGCGACGAGGTCACCATCGACTTCCTGGGCAAGCTGGACGGCGAGCCCTTCGAGGGCGGCGCCGCCGAGGACGCCCAGCTGGTGATCGGTTCGAACCGCTTCATCCCGGGCTTCGAAGAGCAGCTGAAGGGCGCCAAGGTCGGCGAGGAGAAGGTCCTCAACGTGACCTTCCCCGAGGACTACCAGGCCAAGCACCTGGCCGGCAAAGCCGTGACCTTTGACGTCACCGTCAAGGCCATCAAGGCCGAGGCTCCCGCCGTCGTCGATGAGGAATTCGCCAAGCGCATCGGTCTGGAGTCGCTGGACAAGCTCAAGGAACTGCTGCGCGATAACCTGAACCAGCAGTACAAGGGCGCCGCCCGCTTCAAGCTGAAGCGCGCCCTGCTCGACGAACTGGACAAGGCGCACGACTTCCCGCTGCCGCCCAAGATGGTCGACGCCGAGTTCGACGGCATCTGGGGTCAGGTGCAGGCCGACAAGGAAGCCGGCAACCTGCCGGAAGAGGACGCCAAGAAGTCCGAGAAGAAGCTCAAGGAAGAGTACCGCAAGATCGCCGAGCGCCGCGTGCGCCTGGGTCTGGTGCTGGCCGAGATCGGCCGCGCCAACAATGTCCAGGTCTCCGATCAGGAACTCAACAACGCCATCATGAACGAGGCCCGCAACTATCCGGGCCAGGAGCGTCAGGTGCTGGACTTCTATCGCCAGAACCCCAACGCCGCCGCCCAGATGCGCGCCCCGATCTATGAGGAGAAGGTCTGCGACCTGATCTTCGACCAGGCCAAGGTGACCGACAGCAAGATCACCAAGGAAGAGCTGCTCAAGGAAGACGACGACCTCTAGGCGTCGGCCCGGCTCCCGGTCTCGGGAGGACCGGAGGGCTGCTTCTCGCTAACCGTGTCCCGTGATACGCTCGTAACCGCCGGCCGAGAGCCGGAGGGAGCGTGGCCATGTCGCTGATCGCCTTGTTCGCCGCGCTGGCCCTGGTGCAGGATCCTGGGCCCGCCGCGCCTTCCGCGGAGCAGGAGCCGCCGGCCGTCGCGCTCGAGGAGGTCGTCGTCGAGGGGCGGCGGCTGGAGGAACTGACCCGGGAATTCGTCGACGAGGTCTCGGCGCCCCCGCGCAACCGCGGGCTGGCGCGCTGGCGGGGCGGCGTCTGCGTCGGCGTCACCGGCATCCGGCGGGATATGGCGCAGCACATCGCGGATCACATTTCCCGGATCGCCCTCGAATACGGGCTGAGGCCGGGCGATCCCGGCTGCGAGGCCAATGTCCTGATCGTCTTCGCCGAGGACGGCCAATCGTTGGGCGACGCCATGGTCGAACGTCGCCGCCGGATCTTCCATCTGGGCGTCGGCGGCCTCGACCGCGGCAATGCGGCTCTGGACGACTTCCGCTTCTCCGACCGTCCGGTCCGCTGGTGGCATGTCAGCGTGCCGACCAACGCCGAGACCGGCCAGATCGCCATCCGGATGCCCGGTGACGAGTCCTCGCCGAGCGTGCGGGGCGAGGGGCTGATCAACAGGGGGCGCTGGGTCCGCGACGACCTGAACAAGGTGATCATCGTCGTCGACGGCGAGCATGTGAACGGCGTCGGCCTGCCGCAGCTGGCCGATTATCTGTCGATGGTTGCGCTGGCCCAGGTCGATCCCGAGGGCGACACGAGCCGGTTTGCGACCATCCTCAACCTGTTCGACGACCCCGGGGGCAGCCCCGGCCTTACAGGTTGGGACCGCGCCTATCTGGACGCCCTCTACACCGGCGCATCCGAGCGAATCCGGGACAGCGACCAGACGCGCCAGCTGCTGCGCAATCTGCGGGAAGCGCGGGCGGAAGAGGACGCCGGCGGTCTGCCCTAGGCCTGCGCCTTGCATCCTGCGGCCAGCAACGCGATATCCTGTCGTACAGGCGCGCGACCGGTGAGTCGCGGCTGCAGCATCCCGAGAAGGCCTGAATGCGCGATCCGATCGAACTGATGAACATGAACCTCGTCCCCATGGTGGTGGAGCAATCCAGCCGGGGCGAGCGGGCCTTCGACATCTTCTCGCGCCTGCTGCGCGAGCGGATCATCTTCCTGACCGGACCTTTCGAGGACGGCATGGCGTCGCTGATCTGCGCCCAGCTGCTGTTCCTGGAGTCTGAGAACCCGAAGAAGGAAATCAGCATGTACATCAACAGCCCCGGCGGTCAGGTGACCTCGGCGCTGGCGATCTACGACACCATGCAATACATCCGCTCGCCGGTTTCGACGGTGTGCATGGGCATGGCCGCCTCGGCCGGTTCGCTGATCCTCGCCGCCGGCGCCGCCGGCCAGCGGGTGGCCCTGCCCAACGCCCGCATCATGGTGCACCAGCCCTCGGGCGGCTTCCGGGGCCAGGCTTCGGACATCGAGCGCCACGCGGAGGATATCCGCTACACCAAGCGGCGGCTGAACGAGATCTACGTCCACCACACCGGCCGGACCTATGAGGAGGTCGAGAAGACCCTCGACCGCGACCACTTCATGAGCGCCGAGGAATCCAAGGCCTGGGGCATCGTCGACCACGTCTACGACCGCCGCGAACAGGCCGAGGACGACGGCGTGAAGACGCCGGGGGCCTGATCGGCCGGGCGACGCTGAAGCTACGGAAAGGGCGCGCCGGACGGTGCGCCCTTTTCATTTGTGGTATCAGGCCGCCATGCAGACACGTGACACCAAGGGGACCGTCGAGGTCGACGGCGAGATCTATCACTGGGAGCTCCGGCGCCAGCCGCGGCCGACCACCGGCGGCCAGTGGGAAGGCGTCGCCGTGACGCTGCGCCTGCAGGACTTCAAGCGCGAGGCCATCGTGCAGTTTCCGCCGCCCGTCCGCCCCAACGGCCGCCCCGACGTCGAAAAGCAGTTCGTCAACACCGACCATGTGCGCAACGCCGTGGCGGCGGCGATCGAGGCGGGCTGGAACCCGACCTCGCGCGGCAAGGCGGTGGTCTTCGACGTCGACGCCGAGGGCCGCTGACAGGGTCAGGGCCGGCCGGTGAAGACCCGAAACCCCGCTTCGTCGGCGATCTGAAGCATCTCCGTGTCGCCGCTGGTGTCGCCATAGGCCGCCGCCAGCCGTACCGCGTCGCCGTAGACCGCGCGCAGGCGGCGCACCTTCTCCTCGCCGCGGCAGTTGGGGCTGGCGAAGGCGCCGGTGACCCGGTCGTCGCCGTCGAACACCAGCGGCGTGCCGAGCAGGGCTTCGGCCCCCAGGCGGCGGGCGAACGGGGCCACCGTCGTCTCCGGGCTGGCGGTCACGATCACGCGATGCGCGCCCTTGTCGCCCCAGGCGTTCCAGACCGCCAGGGCGTCCGGCCGCATGAACCTGTCCCAGATCCGGTCAGCGAAGCGTTCGGCGTCGGCCTCGAGCGTCTCCCGGTCCACGCCGCGCAGGAATTCGCGCACTGAGGCCGCCTTGATCCGGCCGCGGTCGCGGTCGCGGGCGTAGGTCGCCACCGCCGGCGCCATGCGGACGAGGCCCAGCGCCCACGCGCCCGGACCGGCCCGCCAGCGCAAAAATTGGATGAAACTGTCGCGGATCGTCAGGGTGCCGTCGAAGTCGAAGGCGACGATGGCCTGATCCTTGCGGAGCGGCTGGCGAAACAGAGCGTCGCTTCCCATGTCAGACATTCGCCGCGATCACCATCAACAGTGAACCGTCCGCTTCCGCCTCCTGCTCCGCTTTCGCGGGGTTGTGGCGGGCGGCGGGATGGGTGATTGTCATTTTTTGAAGACCTTTGCGCCCATTGTTCGGGAATCAACGCGAGGGAAGCGCGTTTGGCCCATATCGGGTCCATCGCGGGAGTGAGAAGGGTCGATGACCAAAGCCGCCGGCACAGACGCCAAAAGCACGCTGTACTGCTCTTTCTGCGGGAAGAGCCAGCACGAGGTGCGCAAGCTCATCGCCGGGCCGACCGTGTTCATCTGCGATGAATGCGTCGAGCTCTGCATGGACATCATCCGTGAAGAGCACAAGATCAGCTTCTCCAAGGCCAAGGACGGCGTGCCGTCGCCGAAGGAGATCCGCGAGGTCCTCGACGACTATGTGATCGGTCAGGCCCACGCCAAGAAGGTGCTGAGCGTCGCGGTGCACAATCACTATAAGCGGCTGAACCACGCGACGAAGAACAACGACGTCGAGCTGGCCAAGTCGAACATCATGCTGATCGGGCCGACCGGCTCGGGCAAGACGCTGCTGGCCCAGACGCTGGCGCGGATCATCGACGTGCCCTTCACCATGGCCGACGCCACGACCCTGACCGAAGCCGGTTATGTGGGCGAGGACGTCGAGAACATCATCCTCAAGCTGCTGCAGGCCTCGGACTACAATGTCGAGCGGGCCCAGCGCGGCATCGTGTACATCGACGAGATCGACAAGATTTCGCGCAAGTCGGACAACCCGTCGATCACCCGCGACGTGTCGGGCGAGGGCGTGCAGCAGGCCCTGCTGAAGATCATGGAAGGCACCGTCGCCTCCGTGCCCCCGCAGGGCGGCCGCAAGCATCCGCAGCAGGAGTTCCTGCAGGTCGATACGGCCAACATCCTGTTCATCGTCGGCGGCGCCTTCGCCGGCCTCGAGAAGGTCATCTCGGCGCGCGGCGACGGGGCCTCGATCGGCTTCGGGGCCAAGGTCAAGGAGATCGACGAGCGCCGCACCGGCGACATCCTCAAGGGTGTCGAGCCGGACGATCTGATGCGCTTCGGCCTGATCCCCGAGTTCATCGGCCGCCTGCCGGTGCTGGCGACGCTGGAGGACCTCGACGAGGAAGCCCTGGTCACCATCCTGACCGAGCCCAAGAACGCCCTGGTCAAACAGTACAAGCGGCTGTTCGAGATGGAGAACGTCGACCTGACGTTCACCGACGACGCGCTGTCGGCGGTGGCCAAGAAGGCCATCACCCGCAAGACCGGCGCGCGCGGCCTGCGCTCGATCCTCGAGGGCATCCTGCTCGAGACCATGTTCGAACTGCCCACCTTCGAGGGCGTCGAGGAGGTCGTGGTCAACGCCGAGGTCATCGAGGGCAAGGCCCAGCCGCTGCTGATCTATTCGGAAAGCAAGGGCAAGAAGACGGCGACGCCCGACAGCGCCGCCTGACCCTCTGAACACGGGGCTCGATGCCGATCGCGCCTGAAGCTCACCAAGGGGCCGTCCGCCAGACCTGGCGGGCGGCCCTTTGTCTTTCCGCCGTCGCGGCCGCGGCGCTGGCCGCGTGGCACGCCGCGCCGGAGCAGGCTGCGGCCGGCCGGGTCGGCGTTCCGCTGGCGCTGGGCGTGGCCGGCTTCGCGGTGACGCGGCTGGCGATGGAGGCCGATGCGCGGTCGACGGCCCGGAACCTCGCCAGAGTCTGGGCGGCCATCGCGCTGTGGGGCCTCCCGGCCCTGGTCGTCGTCATGCTCGCGGTGCTCCTCGCGGGGATGGCGCTTTCGCCGCCGGCGGACCTGTACGGACAGGCCTGGACGGCCCTGTGGACCGCGGCGGGAGCCAGCGGCGGGGAGCTGATCAAACAGGGGGCCTACGACCCGGGGAGGGGACAGGATCCGCTGATGCACGGCTGGCTCACGGGCGTCGCCGCGCAGCTGGCGGTCGGCTGGAGCGTGGCCGCTGTCCTCCTGCGCCGGCTCGGCCTCGGCAGATGGATCGCCGCCGTCGCCGGCCTCGGCGCGCTGGCGTCGCTCGTTCTCGACATCACGATGCGGCGAGAGGGATTTGATCCTCAAGCCTTCTATTTCGCGCCCCCGCGCGCGTGGCCGTTCCTTCTCGGCTCCTTGGCGGCGCTGATTCCGCTCAGGACGCCGCCGGTCTCCGGACCCGCCGCCAACGTCGTCGACGCCGTCGCCAGCTTCGGCGTGCTGGCCCTGCCGTTCTATCTGTGGGTCTGGCCGCTGCTGGCCTTCCCGAGGCTGGTGCTGGCGCGCCCGCTGACCGCTCGGGAGGCGGTGGCGGCGCTCGCCGGCGCCCTGCTGCTGGCGCTGGCCACGCATCGCTGGGTGGAGACGCCTGTGCGGAGGCGTCTCCGCGACCGGCCGCTGGCGGCTCTCGGCGCGGGGGCCGTCGCGCTCGCGTCTGTCGGAGCGCTCGCGGCGACGATCTACGCCCTCGAAGGTCTGCCGGGCCGGGCCTCGCCCGAAGTCCGGGCCGAGGAGGCCGGCATGAACCTGCGCCCGCCATTGTCCGCCGCCTGTCACACCGAGGGTGAGGCCCTGCCGCCGGCCTCGGGCTGCACCGTCCCGGCGGGCGGGCCGGCCGGGGTCGTCCTGTGGGGCAACTCCCACGCCGACCATCTGTCGCCGGCCGTGCTGGCCTGGGCGGAGGGGAGGGGCCTCTCCGTGCGGCAGGCGACCCGGTCCGGCTGTCTGCCGCTGCTCCGGGCGCGTGGCGACCTCGCCAACCCCGGCTGCGTCCGCTTCAACCGCGCCGCCGTCGCCGAATGGGACGACGCGGGCTGGACCGTGGTGATGGCGAGCACGCCCGGCGACGACGCCGCCGAACTCGAACCGCTGGCGGATGAGCTGACCCACGCGGTCCGGACCCTCCGCGCCGCCCTCGGACCCGAGGCGCTGATCGTCCTGCTGGGCACGACCCCGGACTACCGGTTCTCGCCGGCGCGGTGCCACGCCCGGCGGGCCTTTCTGGGGCTCGACACCCGGCGCTGCGATATGGCCCGGCCGGATAATTTCGAACTGGCCCGGTCGGTCGACGGGCGGCTGGCCGATATCGCGGCGGCCGAGCCCGGCGTGGCGCTCTACCGGCCTTGGGACGCCCTGTGCGCCGACGGGCTTTGCCGCACGCGGGGGCCGGACGGCCCATGGTATTCGGACCCCAGCCACATGACCGCCGCGGGGGGGCGCGATCCAGACGGAGGCGCTCGCCCGGGTGCTGGACGCGCGATTTCCACCGGGGGGCTGAGGCCGGCGGGCCACAGGGGGCGGCGGCGGCAATTCCCGGGAGCCAAGCCGCGAGGGCACGCCTGTCCCCGGATGACGCTTCCCGGCGGCGCCCGCGTGCAGCTTGACCGCCTGTGGATGGAAGGGACGGTCGCGGGCCCGTTACGCTTGAACCCCGCGCGATCCGAACCACATACTCTTCCTAAGGCCGCCAAACGGCGGGCCGAGTCGAAACGGCGGGGCACGGTCGCCCCTCACGCCGGCCCGGCGGGTCTGAGATCAACGAGGACCCCGGGAAGTACGCATCATGTCCGAGACCAAAATCCTGCCCGTCCTGCCGCTGAGAGACATCGTGGTCTTTCCGCACATGGTCGTGCCGCTGTTCGTGGGGCGCGAGAAGTCCGTCAAGGCGCTCGACGAGATCATGAAGGGCGAGAAGCAGATCCTGCTCGCCACCCAGAAGAACAGCGTCGACGACGATCCGCAGGCGGACGCCATCTATCCGATCGGCGTGCTGGCCACCGTGCTGCAGCTGCTCAAACTGCCGGACGGCACCGTCAAGGTGTTGGTCGAGGGCAAGAGCCGCGCGCACCTGACCCGCTTCACCGACCGCACCGATTATTTCGAGGCGGAGGCGGTCGAGATCGCCGACGATCCGGGCGAGCCTTCGCAGTCCGAAGCCCTGCTGCGCGCCGTGATCGAGCAGTTCGAAAACTATGTGAAGCTCAACAAGAAGGTGCCGCCCGAGGCCCTCAGCTCCATTCCCCAGATCACCGATCCGTCCAAGCTGGCGGACTCCGTCGCCGCCCACCTGTCGGTCAAGATCGCCGACAAGCAGGGCCTGCTGGAGACCGTCTCCGTGCCGTCGCGGCTGGAGAAGGTCTACGGCCTGATGGAGGGGGAGATTTCGGTCCTGCAGGTCGAGAAGAAGATCCGTTCGCGCGTTAAGCGCCAGATGGAGAAGACCCAGCGGGAGTACTATCTCAACGAGCAGATGAAGGCGATCCAGCGCGAGCTGGGCGAGACCGACGACGCCCGTGACGAGATCATGGAGCTGGAGAAGCGCATCCGTAAGACGCGCCTGTCCAAGGAAGCCCGCACCAAGGCCGAGGCCGAGGTCAAGAAGCTGCGCAACATGAGCCCGATGTCGGCCGAGTCGACGGTGGTGCGGAACTACCTCGACTGGCTGCTGTCGATCCCGTGGGGCAAGACCAAGGGCAAGGCGATTGATCTGAACAAGGCCGAGGAGATCCTCGAGGAGGACCACTACGGCCTCGAGAAGGTCAAGGAACGGATCATCGAGTATCTGGCCGTCCAGGCGCGCACCAACAGCCTGAAGGGCCCGATCCTGTGCCTCGTCGGCCCTCCGGGCGTCGGCAAGACCTCGCTGGCCAAGTCGATCGCCAAGGCCACCGGCCGGGAATACATCCGCATGTCGCTGGGCGGCGTGCGCGACGAGGCCGAGATCCGCGGCCACCGCCGGACCTACATCGGCTCCATGCCGGGCAAGATCATCCAGTCGATGAAGAAGGTGAAGACCACCAACGCCTTCATCCTGCTGGACGAGATCGACAAGCTCGGCGCCGACTGGCGCGGCGACCCGTCCTCGGCCCTGCTCGAGGTGCTGGATCCGGCGCAGAACAACGCCTTCGGCGACCACTATCTCGAGGTCGACTATGACCTGTCCAACGTCATGTTCGTGACCACGGCCAACAGCCTGAACATGCCGCAGCCGCTGATGGACCGGATGGAGATCATCCGGGTGTCGGGCTACACCGAGGACGAGAAGGTCGAGATCGCCAAGCGTCACGTCCTGCCCAAGGTGACCACCGACAACGGCCTCAAGCCGGCCGAGTTCGTGGTGCCGGACGACACCATCCGCGACCTGATCCGCTACTACACGCGGGAGGCCGGCGTGCGCTCGCTTGAGCGGGCGCTGGGCGGTCTGGCGCGCAAGGCGGTGCGTGAGATGGCGCGTGAGAAGCTGCTGTCGATCACCGTCGATGCCGAGAAGCTGGCCGAATACGCCGGCGTGCGGAAATACCGCTATGGCGAGACGGACGAGGAAGATCAGGTCGGCATCGTCACCGGCCTGGCCTGGACCGAGTTCGGCGGCGACATCCTGACCATCGAGGCGATCAAGATGCCGGGCCGCGGCCGCATGACCGTGACCGGCAACCTGAAGGAGGTGATGAAGGAGTCGATCTCCGCCGCCGCCTCCTACGTCCGGGCCCGATCGCTGGCCTTCGGCGTCAAGCCGCCGGTGTTCGAGAAGACCGACATCCACGTGCACGTGCCCGACGGCGCCACGCCCAAGGACGGCCCATCGGCGGGTGTGGCGATGACGGTCGCCATGGTCTCGGTCCTGACCGGCATTCCGGTGCGCAAGGACATCGCCATGACCGGCGAGATCACCCTGCGCGGTCGGGTCACCGCCATCGGCGGCCTGAAGGAGAAGCTGCTCGCGGCCCTCCGCTCGGGCATCAAGACGGTGCTGATCCCCGAGGAGAACGGGAAGGACCTCGCCGACGTGCCCGACAATGTGAAGGGCGCGCTGGAGATCATCCCGATCAAGACCGCCGACGAGGCGCTGAAATGGGCCCTGACGGGGTCGCTGACGCCGGTCGAATGGGACGAGGCGACCGAGCCCCTGCCGCCGCCCCCGCCGGTGCAGGACCCCGGCACGGTGGTCGCCACCCACTGACGAAAAAGAACCCCGCCCGGAGCGATCCGGGCGGGGTTTTCGATTAGCCCTTCCTGCCGCAACGTTGGTGGCGTGCGTTGATTCGGAAGGGGCCTCTTGATGAGTACGACTTCGGAAGGGGGAATCGCGCGAGCGATTGCTTTCATCGCTCTGTTGTTCATCGCCTTAGTGCTGATGAGTTGTGTGTTGATCGTGATCGAAGCATTCGTGCGAAGCCCAAGTGCGGCTGAATGGGCGCAAGCGCTTGGGGGAATACTAGCAGTCGCTGCCGCAGCATGGATTGCAGGAGCCGAGTCGCGGAGGTCACGTCAACAGCTAGCTGTTCAGATCGATCTGCAGAACGAGCTGATGCAGCACAATCAGAGTCTAATCGACGAATCTCGCCTGAGGGAGCGAGACGGTTCAATTGCGTCTCTTCGTGCCGCGTATGGAATTGTAGCGATTGTTGCGGACGCATTAGACCGAAGCGGCAATGTGACCGATCTTTTCGTTGAGACTTGGATATCGAACTTTGCATCCGCTCGTAGGTGGTTGTCGCATGTGAATATCAAGGATATGCGCGGGACAAGTGAGATGAGCGCCTTGGCGCAGTTCCATACTGATATTGACGACTTGGAGGTCTTACTGAAAAAGGCGGCTTCTCAAAAAGAAGACAAGGAACTCTGCGCTTTTTTTACAGGAATGTTTAGAACAAAGCTCATGCGAATGAAGGAGTTTGTCGAGGCTCTCGATGGGAAATGGGCGACTGGGCTCAGCGAGGATGCGTTGAAGCTATCGGACTTCGAACGCGCCCAGATGATATCCGGTGATGTGGAAGATGCTGAGCCCGGCGCGGCCTAGAGGCTGTCGACCATCACCAGTTCGGCGTCGGCCTTCGCCGTGATCGTGATCTCCGCCTCGTCCTTGATGGCGGCGCCGTCGCGGGCGTTCAGGGCGACGCCGTTGACCTCGACCGCGCCGACGGCGGGAACCAGATAGGCGCGGCGGCCCTCGGCCAGGCTGTAGGTCAGGCTCTCGCCGGCGTTCAGCGTCGCGCCCAGCACCTTCGCGTCGGCGTTGATGGACAGCGCCTCGTCGGACGGGTCGCCCGAGGCCAGCACCGAGAACCGGCCGGTGCGGTCGCTCTTCGGGAATTCGCGCTGGCCCCAGCCCGGCTTCGCCCCCGGGTGGTCGGTCTCGATCCAGATCTGGAACAGGGTCGTCAGCTCGTCCTCGAGGTTGAACTCGGCGTGGCGCACGCCCGTGCCGGCGCTCATCACCTGCACGTCGCCGGCTCCGGTGCGGCCGCGATTGCCCATCGAGTCCTCGTGGGTGATGGCTCCGGTGCGGACGTAGGTGATGATCTCCATGTCGGCGTGCGGGTGGGGCGGAAAGCCCGACTTCGCCGCGATCTCGTCGTCGTTCCAGACGCGCAGCCGCCCCCAGCTCATGCGGCTCGGGTCGTAGTAGTTGGCGAAGGAGAAATGGTGCTTGGCGTTCAGCCAGCCGTGGTCAGCGCCGCCGAGGCTGGAGAAGGGACGGACGTCGATCATGAGGGGTCTCCCGATTGGGGCGCGCATCGGAACGCGCGCGGTTCGCAGCCTATATAGGTAACAGAGTCAGTGGCGGAAGGGGGCGGGCGCGTCAGGTCGTCCTGCGGCAGGGGTCGGGAATAGGTGCAAGGATGAAGTATGGCCGCTTGCCCGGAGAAATCCGGGTCAACGCAATGACATCCCCAACGCGGCAGTCGAGGCGCGCGGGGATCTGGATGCGAAGGGTGTAGCCTTCGGCCTCGATGCTGGCCTCGGGCACGGAACCCCGGCCCTGAATATCGACGAATCCGACTCCTACGATCCGCCCTTCGACGCGCGCGGTCGGCAGAGGGCCTCGGGAGACTACCGAGGACAGAAACAGGGCGAGCGCCGCGACGGCCAGCGCGGCCATGCAGACGATGATCAATGCAGCGCGGTCGTTGAACTGGTCGATGAGCCAGCAGGGCAGGGCGCGCAGTGGCAGTTGGTGAGATTTCCGCCGACCTCTCACCGGACCTACCCCACCTGCGCCCGGTGCCTCAGCATCGCATCGGCCAGCACACACGCGGCCATGGCCTCGACCACCGGGACGCCGCGCAGGGCCACGCAGGGGTCGTGGCGGCCCCGGGTGGAGACCTCGGTCTCGGTCCCGTCGCGGGTGATGGTCCGGCCCGGCGTCAGGATCGAGGAGGTCGGCTTGAAGGCGACGCGCGCCGTCAGCGCCTGGCCCGTCGAGATGCCGCCGAGCACGCCGCCGGCGTGGTTGGACAGGAAGACGGGCCGCCCGTCCTCGCCCAGCCGCATGGCGTCGGCATTGGCCTCGCCCGACAGTTCGGCCGCGCCGAAGCCCGCGCCGATCTCCACGCCCTTGACCGCATTGATCGACATCATCGCCGCCGCCAGTTCGGCGTCCAGCTTGCCATAGACCGGCGCGCCCCAGCCGGCGGGAACGCCGGTCACTTCCAGCGCCACCACGGCCCCGATGGACGAGCCCGCCTTGCGCACGCCGTCCAGATACGCCTCCCACGCCGGAACCACCTCCGCCGAGGCGGCGAACAGGGCGTTGTCGTACACCGCGTCGAAGTCCACCGCCTCCGGGGCGATCCGGTGCGGACCCAGTTGAACCACGCCGGCGCGGATGCGGACGCCGTCGCCCAGCACCTTGCGCGCCACAGCCCCGGCCGCCACCCGCAGGGCCGTCTCGCGCGCCGAGGAACGGCCGCCGCCGCGGTGGTCGCGGACGCCGTATTTGGCCTGGTAGGTGTAGTCGGCGTGGCCGGGCCGGAAGGCGCGGGCGATGTCGCCGTAATCCTTCGAGCGGGCGTCCTCGTTGTCGATCTGGATGGCGAGGGGGGCGCCGGTGGTGACCGGCCCGTCGCCGTCGTCGAACACGCCGGACAGGATGCGGGCCGTGTCGCTCTCGCGCCGCTGGGTGACGAAGCGGCTGCCGCCGGGCTTGCGCCGGTCCAGCCAGGGCTGGAGATCGGCCTCGGTCAGGGGGATCAACGGCGGGCAGCCGTCGACGACGCAGCCGATGGCCGGCCCGTGGCTCTCGCCCCAGGTGGTCACGCGAAACAGATGGCCGAAGGTGTTGTGGGACATGTCGGCTTACGGCTTAGGCCGCCAGCCGGTCCGGCGTCCAGACGCGGGTGAAGCGGACCAGCAGATCCTCGGCCGCCGAGGGGATGTCGTCGGAGGGTTGCAGGCTGACGAACAGGTGTCCCTGGCGCCGCGATCCGCGTGCGGGCAGGCCCAGGTCCCTGAGCCGCAGACGCAGCGGCGCCTGACCGGCCACGATCCAGGCGGAGCGGGCCCCGGCGTGGGTGTCGATCTCCAGGCGGCCGCCATCCTCCAGCAGCCGGGTCGGGATGGGATGGTCCATGTAGAGATCGTCGCCCAGCACGCTGAGCCCGTCAGCGCGGCGGATCAACACCGGCAGATAGACGTCCGTCCCGCCGACGCCGGCGCCCCTGAGGCGCAGATGCTCGCCGCTCCGCAGGCCCCTGGGCAGGTGGATGTCGAGGGTGCGCCCGGCCAGCCGCACCGCGACCCGACCGCCATTCAGGGCGTCCATCGGGCCGATCGTGACCACGGGCGGGGAGGGCGGAGGCATGGCCGGCGCGGCCAGCGCCAGCGGTCGGTCGCCGATCTGGATCAGCCGCCAGGCGGCGATGACCCGGCGGAAGCGGTCCTCGTCGCCGCCCGCCGCGGACGGATGGGCGGCCTTCACCGCCGCCCGGAACGCTGAGGTCAGCGCCTCGCCTTCCGCCGGGCCGGTCAGGCCGAGCAGGGCGCGGGCCTCGGCCAAGGAGGCGACTTCGGATTGCGATCGGGCGCGCATCCGGCACTAGAGCCCCGAACATGGTCAAGGTCGGGTTAACCGCGCCGGACGCGACCGGCGCGGCTCCCGACGGGGCGGCTCTAGGGGCGCGCCTCCAGCACCATGTTGGTGTCGGTCTCGGCGGCGCGGCGGACGCGGGTGAAGCCCGCCTCGCGCAGGACCTCGGTCAGCCGCTTCTCGCCGGCCTGGGCGCCCAGCGCGACCTCGCCCTGGGAGCGAGCGGCCGGGGTGCAGATCAGGGTCGAGGCCGAATAGAACAACTGACCGACCAGATGCAGATTGTCCTCCAGGGCGTCGCCGGCCAGCGGCTCGACCAGCATCAGCACGCCGTCCGGCTTGAGGCTCTCGCGGATGTGGCGGGCGATGCGCACCGGATCGCCCATGTCGTGCAGGGAGTCGAACATGCAGATCAGGTCCAGCCCGGTCTCTTCGTACTCGCCTGCGCCGCCGGTGACGAAGCGGGTGTTGCCGGTGACCCCGGCGGCCTCGGCCGAGGCCTGGGCGGCCTCGATCGACGGGGCGTGGAAGTCCAGGCCGATGAAGGTCGACCGCGGCCAGGCCTCGGCCATCAGCACCGTCGACGAACCGTGGCCGCAGCCGATGTCCATCACCGTAGCGCCGGCTTTCAGGCGTTCGACCACGCCGTCGAGCGCCGGCAGCCATTCCGGGACGAGGTGAGCCATGTAGCCGGGGCGGAAGAACCGGTCCGTGCCGCAGAACAGGCAGTCATGGTGCTCGCCCCACGGCCGTCCGGCCCCCGAGCGCAGCGTTTCCACCGCCTGCTCGTAGCGGGCGTACTGCCCGACCACCGACTGGGCGAAGCCCTGCACGCAGGCCGGATGGCCTTCACCGGCCAGAACGATCGCCTGCTCCGGCGACAGCGAGAAGGTGGCGTCCTCGGGGTGATAGTTGACGTAGCCGGCCGCCGCCTGGGCGCTCAGCCATTCCAGCAGATAGCGCTCGTCCACGCCCGCCGTCCGGGCCAGGGTCGCGACGTCGCACCGGCCCGTGTCGCGCAGGGCGCGGTAGATGCCGGTCCTGTCACCCATATAGGCCAGCAGCACGCCCATGGCGGCCGCCAGATCGCCGGCGGCCTTGCCGGCGAATTCCGCCAAACGTTGCTCGTCCAGTCCGCCCGGGGCTATGGTCATATCCATCGAGATGTTCCTTGCGTTCGGCCCCCGCCAGCAGTGCGGCACAGCTAGGGCGACGCGAGGCTCGGCGGAATGACCGATCGTCCGGCAGCGGCGACCGATCGTCCGGTTGTTCAGATTGCAGAAGGGGGCGCGGTGATGACTACCGAGGTCCTGTCCGACGTGCTGAAAACCGTTCGGCTGACCGGGGCGGTGTTCTTCGAGGTGGACGCAAGCTCCCCGTGGGTCGCCGAGGCTCCGCCGTCGGCTGAGCTGGCGCATCTGGTTCTGCCCGGGGCCCAGCATGTCATCGAGTATCACGTCATCGTCGACGGTTCGTGCTGGATCGGGCGGGTCGAGGACAACGAGGTCGTGGACCTTGAACGGGTCGGCCCGGGCAGCATCGTCATGTTCCCGCACGGCGACCGGCATGTGATGTCCAGCGCGCCGGATATGCGCACCGAACCGGCTTTCGGCATCTTCCATCCCGAGGCCGGGGCCGCCCGGCCGCCCTATGTCCTGACCCCGGGCGAGGGCGGCGACGACGGGGCCAAGCTGATTTGCGGCTTCCTCGGCTGCGACCGGGCGCCATTCAATCCCCTGATCGAGGCCTTGCCGCGGACCCTGCGCATCGGGGGTTGTCTGTCGGGTGAGGGTGGTTGGCTGCACGGACTGATCCAGGCCATCCTGACCGAAAGCAAGGCGCGCCGTCCCGGCAGCGAAGGGGTGCTGGCGCGGCTCAGCGAGCTGGTGTTCATCGAGGTCGTGCGACTTTACGCCGAGAGTCTGCCGTCGACGGCGACCGGCTGGCTGCCGGCCCTGGCTGATCCGCACGTCGGACGCGCCCTGCGCCTCATCCATGGAGACCCGGCCCACCCCTGGTCGCTGAACACCCTGGCCCGAGAGGTCGGGGTCTCCCGCTCCGTGCTGGCCGAGCGGTTCACGGCCAGCCTCGGCACGCCGCCGATGACCTATCTGCAGAACTGGCGCATGCAGATCGCCGAGGGCCTGCTGCTCGGGGGCGTGACCAAGATCGCGCAGATCGCCGAGACCGTCGGCTACGAGTCGGAAGCGGCGTTCAGCCGGGCGTTCAAGCGATGCACCGGCGTCTCCCCGGCCAGCCGGCGGTCCGCGACGCGCCGGCCGGTCGGGGCGTTGGCCGAGCTATCCTAGGCGGCCGCTTCTCCAGCGGCGATGGAGCGGACGTAGTCGGCGGTCAGGGTCTGGCCGCCGATGCCCCAGTCGCCGCTGTCGATTTCGTTGACGGTGACCCAGGTCACTCCCCGCAGGTTCTCGCCCTCGATCGACACCATGGCGTCGGTGAGCTTTTCGATCACCTGCTTCTTCATTTCGGGCGTGAAGACGCCCTTGATCGTGTTCACCTGAATGAGCGGCATGAGTGTTCTCCTTGTCAGCCGGTTGTCCGGTCAGGCCGGAAGACCCCCAACCTCGCCTCTCAGGCCCCGCGACTGAATGACCGCGCGTCCGCGCCTGTTGTCCCGTCGTCCTGATCTTCGGCTATAGACATGACCATGACCGCACCCGTGATCCCCCCCAGCCCGACCCGAGAGGAATATGCGGAGCACTACGCCGCCGCCCTGGCCGCCAACGGGGACGAGAGCATCTTCGAGCGGGCCGAGCCGGTCGGCCTGTTCGTGGAGTGGCTCGCCGACGCCAAAGCGACCGAGCCGAACGACGCCAACGCCATGACCCTGGCCACGGTCGACGCGGAAGGCCTGCCAGACGCGCGGATCGTGCTGCTCAAGGACGTCGACGACCGGGGCTTCACCTTCTACTCCAACCGGGAGAGCGCCAAGGGCGAGGCTCTGGCGGCGCATCCGGCGGCGGCCCTGCTGTTCCACTGGAAGTCGCTGCGCCGGCAGGTGCGGGTGCGCGGCGCGGTCGAACCGGTCAGCGCGGCCGAGGCCGATGCCTATTTCGCCAGCCGCGCCCGAGAGAGCCGTGTCGGCGCCTGGGCCTCGGACCAGTCGCGGCCGCTGGACAGTCGCGAGACGCTGGAACTGGCCGTGGCCCGCGAAACCGCCCGCTTCGCCGACGGGGAGGTGCCGCGGCCGGAACGCTGGACCGGCTGGCGCGTCATTCCCGACAGCGTCGAGTTCTGGCGTGACCGGCCGTTCCGGCTGCATGACCGGCTGCGCTTCGACCGGGCAGGCGACGGGTGGGCGAAGACGCGGCTCTGGCCCTGACCCTGACGGACGCTCAGGCGCCGTAGCGAGCCATGAATGTCTCGACCGCCTCGGCGACCACCTCGGCATTGGTGCGGCGGACCCGCACCTCGTCGCCGGTGACCAGGGGCACGAAGAAGACCGGGTGCTCGATCATCCCCATCAGATGGCCCGCCGCCCAGGAGGGATGATCGATCGGGCGGAGTTCGCCGGCCTGCGACAGCCGGACGATGACCCCGATCAGCGTGGCGCCGAACTCGTCACGCCCCTTCTCGAAGAAGCGCAATGCGACGGCCTGGAAGCGCGGCCGCTCGGCCATCACCAGCCGGAAGATCGAGCGCACGAACGGGTCGCCCATGAAGGCCGCGTAGGCCTCGGCGAAACTGGTCAGGGTCGAGCGGGCGTCGCCCTCGATGGCGCGGACCCCGGCCATCTGGCGAGCGAAATCCTCCGCCGCGTCGTCGATCACCGCCGTGAACAGCGCGGCCTTGCCGGTGAACAGGGTGTAGAGGGTGGCTGTCGAAACCCCGGCCTCGCGGGCGATGGGCTCCATCCGGGTGGCGGCGTAGCCTACGCTGACGAAATGCTCGCGCGCGTGGCGTACGATGAGCTGACGTTTGGAATCGGAGATGGCGCCCGGGGGGGCGGCGGAGCCGTGCATCTGATGTCGCCTGTCTGGACCGCCAGCAGACGCCGCCAAGCTTGATGGGTCAAGGCCCGCAGACCATTGTTCTACGATGCGCGGGAAAAGAGGCCCGCCAGCAACGGATGGGCCAGCACCGGCGCGGCCAGGCGGACGACCGCCTGCGGATCCTCCAGTCGGACGGCGGCCGTGGCGTCGGCGACGATGAAGTCCGCATTGACCCGCGAAGGCTCGGTGAGCCGTTCATGCCCGGGCCGGACGGTGGACAGATACTGCTGGATCACGGAATCGGCGGTCCGGCCGCGCTCCGCCTGGTCGCGCAGGAGCCGGCGGATGAAGCGGATGTCGGCGGGGGTGTCGACGAACACCCGGATGTCGAACAGTTCGACCAGGCCGGGCGTGCACAGCAGGTGCGTGCCCTCGACGATCACCACCTCGGCCGCCCGCACAGGTTCACCGCCCGGTTCACGGCCGTGATGGATGAAGGAATAGATCGGCGCCATGATGTCGCGCCCCGACTTCAGGGCGGCCAGGTCGCGGACCATCAGCTCGTGGTCGCGCGCCGCCACGTCGTCGAAGTCGAAGGTGGCGGCGTCGAACCCGGGCAGGCTGGCGGCGTCGCGGTAGTAGGAATCCTCGCGCACCAGCACGGCCGCGCCTTCCGGCAGGCCGGCTACCAAGGCTTCCGCGAGGGTGCTCTTGCCAGAGCCGGAGCCCCCGGTGATGGCGACGAGTATGGGCATGCAGGCCTTCTAGGACCAGGAGGGCCCGCACGCCAAGCCGCCGTTCGCCGCCCCGGGTGACCTAGCGTCACGTTGCCTAACGCGGACCGCCCCGATACTCCTTTCGTCAAGCGGCCCATTCAGCGGACGCAAGCGAGGGATACCGATGCAGGGATTGATGCAGGACTGGCCGCTGACGGTCGACAAGATCCTCGACCACGCCAAAAACTGGCACGGCCACAGGGAGGTCGTGACCCGCTCGGTCGAGGGGCCGATCGTCCGCACCACCTACGCCGAGATCCACGCCCGGGCCAAACGGGTGTCGAGCGTCCTGAAGGACTGGGACGTCAAGGTCGGCGACCGTGTCGCGACGCTGGCCTGGAACACCGGCCGCCATATGGAGGTCTGGTACGGCATCATGGGCATCGGGGCGGTCTGCCACACCCTGAACCCGCGCCTGTTCCCCGAACAGCTGATCTACATCATCAACCACGCCGAAGATAAGATCATCTTCGTCGACCTGACCTTCATCCCCCTGCTCGAGGCCATCCTGCCGCACTGCCCCTCGGTCAAGCGGGTGGTGGTCATGACCGACGAACTGGCCATGCCGGCGACGAAGCTGCCGGGCGCGGAATGCTACGAGGCGCTGCTGGGATCGGCCTCCGGCGATGTCGAGTGGGGCGGCTTCGACGAACAGACCGCCTGCGGCCTCTGCTACACCTCGGGCACGACCGGGAACCCCAAGGGCGTGCTGTACTCGCACCGCTCCAACTTCCTGCACACCCTGATCACCATGCAGGCCACGATCATGGGCGCGACGCCCGACGATGTGATCCTGCCGGTGGTGCCGATGTTCCACGCCAACGCTTGGGGCATCGCCTTCTCGGCGCCGGCGGCCGGGGCGCGCCTCGTCATGCCCGGCGCCCAGATGGACGGCGCTTCGATCTACGAACTGCTCGAGACCGAAGGCGTCACCTTCTCGGCGGCAGTGCCGACGGTGTGGCAGGGCCTGCTGGCCCATATGCGCGAGAACGGGCTGAAGCTCTCGACGGTCAAGAAGGTGCTGATCGGCGGGTCGGCGGTGCCGGAAAGCCTGATCCGCGCCTTCCACGACGAGTTCGGGGTCGAGGTGTTCCAGGGTTGGGGCATGACCGAGACCTCCCCGGTCGGGACCCTGTCGAAGCTGACCCCCGAACTGGCCGCCCTGCCTTACGACGAGGGGATGAAGTGGCGGATCAAACAGGGCCTGCCGCCGCTGGGCGTCGAGCTCAAGCTGAAGAACTACGCCGGTCAGGAGATGCCGCACGACGGGCACACCTACGGCCGGCTGATGATCAAGGGGCCGACCATCGCCGGGGCCTATTTCAAGGGCGAGGGCGGCGACATTCTCGACCACGAGGGCTTCTTCGACACCGGCGACGTCTCGACCATCGACGAACACGGCTTCATGCAGATCACCGACCGCGCCAAGGACGTGATCAAGTCGGGCGGCGAGTGGATCAGCTCGATCGAGATCGAGAACATCGCCGTCGGCCATCCCAAGGTCGAACTGGCCGCCGTCATCGGCGCGGCGCACCCGAAATGGGACGAACGGCCGGTGCTGGTCCTCAAGCTCAAGCCCGGCCAGAGCGAGAACAAGCAGGAGCACCTCGACTTCCTGCAGGGCAAGATCGCCAAATGGTGGATGCCCGACGACGTGGTCTTTGTTGACAACATCCCGCTCGGCGCCACCGGCAAGATCGACAAGAAGCTCGTCCGCGAGCGCATGAAGGACTACCGTCTGCCGACCGGAGGCTGACACCATGGCGAAACCGAAACGGGGATCGAGCGGCGGCGGCACGCGGCTGTTCGCCGTGGTCGTTCTGGCGCCCGTGTTCGTCCTTGTCGCCGCGCTCGGGACCCGCACCGGCCTGTGGAGCTACGAGACCGGCCATGACCTGCTGGCCATGCAGGTCGGGGCCGGGCTGGCGGCCCTCGCCGCCGTGGCCGCCCTGGCGCTGGTGGTGTTCGCCCTGCGCCGCCGGGCCTCGCCCTGGCTGGCGGTGCTCGCCGTCGCGATCTCGGCCGCGACCGTGGGGGGCTACGCCTGGCAGGTCGCGCGGGTGACGGACGGCCCGCCGGACGACATCAGCACCGACATGGCCGAGATTCCGGGCTTCGGCGCCCTGAACGACCGTCGCGGCGGCGCGGGTCCGGACGAGACCGGCGGCGTCGAGGCCTGCCCCGGCGCGGTGCCCGCCATGACCCAGGTCGCCCCGGCTTCGGCGGTTTGGGCCCTGCAGGAGGCGGGCTTCAGCGTGCAGGGCGGCGTCACCGTCGCCCGGGTCGCCGGGACGCATCGCGGCTTCTGGTTCGGCACGGTCCACGACGCCGTCGTTCGCATCCGCCCGGGCCGGACCGATGTCCGTGTCGCCGCCCGGGACGGCCGTCCGCACGGCGGCGAGGCCTGCCGGCTCGCGACGCGGATCAGCGAAAACCTGCGCGTCGGCGGCTAGACCTCAGGCCAGGCGCCAGACCGCGTCGAAGTCCGGCGCCGGCCGCGCCCGAACCCGTCCGGCCCGCTCCAGCGCGACCAGGTGGGCCCAGACCGACAGCCCCGCCGCCGGCCACAGCCGCGAATCCACCGCGGCGTATAGCGCCGGGACCATGTCCATGATCCTGCACGGGCCGTCCGCCAGCCGGGCGAGGATCTGCGCCTCCCGCTCCAGCCGGTGCGCCTGGTAGGCGTCGAGGAAGGGGCCCGGGTCCGTGATCGGGGCGCCATGGGTCGGCCAGATCGTCGAGAACCGCCGGGCGATCACCGCCTCGAGGCTGGCCATATAGGCCGTCATGTCCCCATCCGGCGGGGCCACCACCGTGGTCGACCAGCCCATCACGTGGTCGCCGCTGAACAGGGCGTTCTCCTCGCGCAGCACGAAGGCCATGTGATTGGACGCGTGGCCCGGGGTGGCCATCGCCTCGATCGTCCAGCCGTCGCCGTCCAGCACCTCGCCGCCGGTCAGCACGACGTCCGGCGCGAACGTCTCGTCGTCGTCCTCGTCCAGCGCGCCCGAGGCGTGGACGATCCGCGCCGGCGGCCGGGCGGCCAGCACCGGCGCCCCGACCGCCGCCGCGAACGGGCGGGCGAGGGGAGAGTGGTCGCGGTGGGTGTGGGTGACCAGCACATGGCTGACCGTCTGACCCTCGACGGCGGCCAGCAGCGCCGCGAGGTGGCTCTCGTCCGGCGGCCCGGGATCGATCACCGCCACCCCCGCGCCGGCCTCTGACCGGCCGACGATATAGGTGCCCGTCCCGGTGAAGGTGAAAGGCCCCGGATTGGCGGCGATCACCCGGCGGATCAGGGGAGAGACGACGTCGGCGCGGCCGTAGTCGATCTCCAGCTCGCGCACGAAGGGGATCATAGCCGTGTCCCGCGGATGCGGCGCGGACCTTGCGTCAACACTCCGTAAACCATTCGCGGAGGGCCCGACATGGCCGTTTCCATCGCCCTGGCTGTCTCAAATCGGCTCCGGATCATCGCCACGGCCTTCCTGTGTCTCATGGCGGCGCAACTCGTCGTGGCCTCATGCACGCCCGAGCCGGCGCCGTATGCGGTCCGCGTCGGCATCGCCCGCTGACCGCCCTCTATAGCGGAACCCGGCCGAGGTCGTAGCCCGCGTCCAGCGCCGCGCGCCGCAGGGCTTCCGGATCCTCCCCCGCCAGCCGTTCCGCCATCGCCCAGGCGGCGGCCGAGCGCATGCCGGAGCGGCAGAAGAACACCGCCCTGTCGTCCGGGCCCAGTCCGTCGAGCACCGCGCGGGTGGCCGCCACCGCGGCCGCGTCGGGCAGGCCGCGCACCGGCGCGTGGACGACCTTCAATCCGGCCTCCACCGCGGCGCGGGCGATCTCCGCGGCGTCCGGTTGCCCGGGCTGTTCGTGGTCGGGACGGTGATTCACCAGACAGGTGATTCCGGCTTCCGGGAGGGCCGAAACTTGACCCGGGGTTAGTTGCCCAGCCAGTTGAACGCGCGCCGAAATGGGCCGCAATAACGGCAGTTGATGGGTCATTTCTTCAATCTTTCCAATGCGATCCGGAACTGTGTGGCGGGATTGCGACAGAGTTGCCTCGATTGGGTTACGGGGCCGTAATTATGCTGCGTTGGCTGACTGCCAAGTCTAAGGTCAGGGCAATCTGCGTGCATTGGGGTGCGCGGAGTTTGGTTGCCGTTGACGCCAGCTTCCCTACCGGGAGGCGCGCTTCGGTCTCAGGAGGACCAACCTTGAAGACCCAGACCATCAAGCAGCGTCTGCTGCATTCGACCATGATCGGCGGAACCGCCCTCATGGCCCTCGTGGCGGCTCCGGCCGTGACCCTGATGACGCCATCGGTCGCCATCGCGCAGAACCTGACCCAGGGCGCCGTCGCCGGCGTCGTGGAAAACCAGGCCGGCGTCCCGGTCGCCGGGGCGGAAGTCACCCTCCGCTCGGTGAGCCAGGGCTTCACCCGCTCCTTCACCACCGACGCCTCGGGCGGTTTCCGCGCCGTCGCCCTGCCGCAGGGCCAGTATGAAGTCGTCGTCAACGCCTCGGGCTACAACTCGCTGACCGACACGGTCGCCGTCGGTTCGGGCGGCACCGCCTCGCTGACGCTGACCCTGGGCGCCTCGGCCGACAACGCCACGCAGATCGACGAAGTCGTCGTCGTCGGCGTCCGCCGCGCCGTTTCGGAATTCGACGCCACCACGACCGGCCTGACGGTCAACGTCGAGGAACTGTCCCGCACCGTGCCGATCGCGCGCGACGCCGGCGCCGTGGCTCTGCTGGCTCCGGGCGTGACCGCCTCGGACGGCGCCTTCGGCAACATCCCGACCATCGGCGGCGCTTCGGCCGGTGAGAACACCTACTTCATCAACGGCCTGAACATCACGAAATTCCGGGACTTCACCGGGTCGTCGACCGTTCCGTTCGAATTCTACCAGACGCTGGAAACCAAGACCGGCGGCTACTCCTCGGAGTTCGGCCGCGGCACCGGCGGCGTGCTCAACGGCACGACCAAGTCGGGCGGCAACGAGTGGGAGTTCGGCATCACCGGCTACTGGCAGCCGGACAGCCTGTCGGAAGACTCGCCGAACACCTACCTCGCGCAGAACAATTTCGACGAGCGCGAGTCGAGCGATGTCATCTTCGACTTCGGCGGCCCGATCATCCAGGACCGTCTGTTCATCTTCGGCATCTACAACTGGCGTGACCGCGAGGCCGTCAACATCGGCACCTCGACCGTCGACCCGGCCTTCGGCGCCGGCGCGAACGGCACCCGGGTCACCTCCGACGACCCGTTCTACGGCGCCAAGGTCGACTTCCTGCTCACCGACGACCACCGTCTGGAGTTCACCTACTTCTCCGACGAGCAGGAGCAGCTGACCGAAAACATCTTCGTCAACGCCAACGGCGACCAGATCGGCAGCTTCACGCCGTCGACCTTCAAGTTCGGCGGTGAGAACTGGATCGCGCGCTACACCGGCGTGTGGACCGACTGGCTGACGACCTCGATCGCCTACGGCGTCAACGAGTACAACGAGTACAACACCTCGCCCGGCGACGCCGGCGCCCTGATCACCGATCAGCTGCCGGGCTTCCCGCGCCGCGGTATCTGGGGCGTGGGCCAGCCGTCGTCGAACGAGGACGAGCGGACCGTGTTCCGGGCCGACGTGGACATCTACGCCGACTTCTTCGGCGCGCACCACTTCCGCCTGGGTCTCGACAACGAGACGCTGGAATCCAGCCAGACGCTCGACTACTCGGGCGCCGGCTACAGCTACTGCCGTCCCGGCGGCATCACCCCGATGATCGCCTGTACGGGTGAAGTCACGGGCGGCCTCTGGTATCGCTACCAGACGCTGCACACCGCCGCGACCATCCCGCTGGGCCGCGCCGACCTGATCGGTCAGCCGCGTCGCGTCCGCATCCGGGCCTACGACAACGACGGTTCGTGGACCTCCACCCAGAACGCCTTCTACCTTCAGGACTCCTGGGAAATCACCGACCAGCTGACCCTCAACGTCGGCATCCGGAACGAAGGCTTCGAGAACGAGAACGGCGCCGGCGTCGCCTTCATCGACCTGCAGAACCAGTGGGCTCCGCGTCTCGGCGCGACCTACGACGTCTTCGGCGACGGTGAAGCCAAGCTGTTCGGCTTCTGGGGCCGCTACTTCCTGCCGGTCGCGGTCAACACCAACCAGCGTCTGGCCGGCGCCGAGTTCTTCATCCAGGACACCTGGTCCCTGGATCAGACCGGCGGCCCGAACGACCTGAACGCCGACGGCATCCACGACACCACGGATGAGCCGATCCTCGGCACGCTGCTGGCGGCCACCAACCTCGCCGACGGCACGATCAAGGACACGGCGACTTCCGTCGACGCCGAGATCGACCCGATGTACGTGGACGAGTTCATCCTCGGCTACGAGCAGCGCGTGTTCGGTGACTGGACCCTGGGCATCAAGGGCACGTACCGCGAACTGGGTACGGCCATCGACGACGTCGCCATCGACGCCGCCGTGCTGGCCTACTGCGACACCACGACCGACCTGAACAGCACGATCTGCTACAACGTCTGGTACGGCTTCCACCAGTACGTGCTGACCAACCCGGGCGAGGACATGGTCATCACCCTGTCGGGCGCCGACCTGACCCGCGCCGACGCGGGTCCGGGCGGACTGGGCCGGACCTTCACGGACCGTGAGGTCACCCTCACGGCCGCGGACCTGAACTACCCGGTGCCGGATCGTACCTACAAGGCGGTCGAGGTCTCGCTCGAGAAGCCGTTCGACGGCGTCTGGGGCGGTCGCTTCAGCTACGTCTGGTCGGAAAACAAGGGCAACTACGAAGGCGCCCTGAAGTCCGACAACGGTCAGACCGATCCCGGCCTGTCGCAGGACTTCGACCAGCCCGGCCTGACGGACAACTCGTACGGCTTCCTGCCGAACCACCGCGAACACACGTTCAAGGCGTTCGGCTACTGGCAGGCGACCTCGGCCCTGAACATCGGCGCCAACGTCCTGATCCAGTCGCCGCGCAAGTTCGGCTGCCAGGGCGTGCACCCGACGGACTTCTTCGCCTCCCTCTACGGGCCGGCGTCGTGGTTCTGCGGCGGCGTGGCGACCCCCCGCGGCGAGTCGTTCGAGAGCGACTGGCTCAAGGTCGTCGACCTGACCTTCGCCTACGATCTGGCTGAAGTCTTTGAAATCCCGGGCGACAGCCTCGTGCTCCGCGCGGACGTGTTCAACGTCTTCAACTTCAAGTCGCAGCAGGACTTCAACGAGTTCGGCGATCTGAGCGCCGTCGATCCGGATCCGAACTACGGCCGGGTCACCGCCTATCAGGCTCCGCGCCAGGTGCGCTTCAGCCTGGCCTACCGCTTCTAATCAGCGGTCGGAGAGACAGACTACGGGCGGCGGACCTTCGGGTCCGCCGCCTTTTTTCTTGGGACGGGCGCGTCATGGAAAAACCATTGCGGCGCCTGAAGCGTTGCGGCATCCGAACCCCAGTCCCGCGCAGATCCGGAGCCCCTATGATCGTCAGCCTCGCCCTCGCCGCCATCCTGTCGAGCCATGCCGCCCCCGCCCAGGACGGGCCGGTCAGAACCGCGCCCCAGGACGGGCCGATCGCCACCGCGGGGCCCGCGTCCGGCGAGACGGTCGAGGCGCTGCGCCTCCGCGAGGCCGTGGCCTACGCCAATCCCCTCCCGCGCGGTGCGCCCGAGGCCGACTATCCGCTGGTGGCGTGGTGCGAGGCGCTGGTGAACGGCCACATCGCCCTCGGCGAGACCCTGACCACGGCGGACGATCTCGACCGCGACATCATCCGGCTCGGCCGACTCGAGGCCGCCGATTTCCGCTCGGCCCTCGACGCCGCCGCCTCGCGCCAGTCGACCGCCAGCCGCGCCGCCGCCGAGGCCACGGCCAAATGGGGCCCGCTGAAGGGTCAGGACGAGAGCGTGCGCAGCCAGGCCTTCGGCCTGTTCTTCGGACTGCCGGGCCGTTGCGAACACGCCGCCCGCCGCCTGCGCGAAAACATCACCACCCCGCCGGCGACGCCGGAGGACGTGGGGCTGGAGTAGGCGAGGAATTCGACGACGGATTTCCGGGGAATTCGGACACGCCCGACGGGGAATTCGGGGACGACGGAGACAGGGCTCAGGCCGCCGCCGCCCGCCCCGCCGGATCGTAGTTCAGGATCGGCCCCAGCCAGCGTTCGGCCGTGGCGATGTCCCAGCCCTTGCGACGGGCGTAGTCCTCGACCTGGTCGCGGTCGATCTTGCCGACGCCGAAATAGTGGCTTTCCGGATGGCCGAAATAGAGGCCCGAAACCGAGGCCGGCGGGCTCATGGCGAAGCTCTCGGTCAGCGACATTCCCGCATTGGATTCCGCCTGCAACAGCTTGAACAGCGTAGCCTTTTCGGTGTGATCCGGCTGGGCTGGATAGCCGGGCGCGGGGCGGATTCCCCGATAGTTTTCGGCGATCAGATCCTCGATCGTGGTCGCCTCGTCGGGGGCGTGGCCCCACAGCTCGGTGCGGACCTTCCGGTGCAGCGCCTCGGCGAAGGCCTCGGCCAGCCGGTCGGCCAAGGCCGTGGCCATGATGGCGGAATAGTCGTCGCCCGCCGCCTTGAAGGCCGCCGCCTTCTCCAGCTCGCCGTGACCGGCGGTCACCGCGAAGGCGCCGATCCAGTCTGCGCCGTCCTCGGCCACGAAGTCGGACAGGCACAGGTTCGGCTTGCCGCTGGTCTTGGCGATCTGCTGGCGCAGGCCGTGGAAGCGGGCCAGCTCCGTCGTCCGGCTCTCGTCGCTCCAGACCACGATGTCATCACCGCGGGCGTTGGCGGGCCAGAAGCCGACCACGCCGCGCGCCGTGTACCAGCGCTCCTCGACGATCCGCTTCAGCATCGCCTGCGCGTCCCGGAACAGGTCGCGCGCCGCCTCGCCGACGATCTCGTCCTCGAGGATCAGCGGATAGCGGCCGATCAGCTCCCAGCTGGCGAAGAAGGGGGTCCAGTCGACGTGTTCGGCGAGATCCTTCAGGTCCCAGCCGTCGAACGCCCGAACGCCGAGGAACGACGGCCGGGGAGGGGGCGCCGGCTGCTGCGACCGGAAACGGTTGGCCCGCGCCGCCGGCAGGGCCGCCCGCGCCTTGGCCGTCTGCCCGCGCGCGAACTGCTCGCGGATGCGGACGTATTCGTCGCGCGTCGCCGCCTCGTTGTTCGCCTTCTCGGTCGGCGACAGCAGGCCCGAGACCACGCCGACGGCGCGCGAGGCGTCGACGACATAGGTGGTCGAGCCCCGGCGATAGGCCGGCTCGACCTTGACCGCCGTATGCGTCCGGCTGGCCGTCGCCCCGCCGATCAGCAGCGGAATGTCGAACCCCCGCCGCTCCATCTCGCGCGCCACGAACACCATCTCGTCCAGCGACGGCGTGATCAGACCCGACAGCCCGACGATGTCGACCTTGTGCTCCACGGCGGCGTCGAGGATGCGGTCGGCGGGGACCATGACGCCGAGATCGATGACCTCGTAATTGTTACACTGGAGCACGACGCCGACGATGTTCTTGCCGATGTCGTGGACGTCGCCCTTGACCGTGGCCATCAGGATCTTCCCGGCCTGCTGACGCGGCTTGCCCGTCTTCTCGGCCTCCATGAACGGCTCGAGCCAGGCCACGGCCTGCTTCATCACCCGCGCCGACTTGACCACCTGCGGCAGGAACATCTTGCCCGAGCCGAACAGGTCGCCGACCACGTTCATGCCGTCCATAAGCGGGCCTTCGATGACCTGCAGCGGGCGTTCCGACTGCAGCCGCGCCTCCTCGGTGTCCTCGACGATCCAGTCGGTGATGCCGTGCACCAGGGCGTGCTCGATGCGCTTGCCGACCGGCTGGTCGCGCCATTTCAGATCGACGACGCGCGCCGCGCCCTTGTCGCCCTTGTAGTTCGGCGCGAGGTCGACCAGCCGCTCAGTGTTCGACACATTGGTCCGCTGCGGCCGGTTCAGGATCACGTCCTCGACCGCCTCGCGCAGCACCGGGTCGATGTCGTCATAGACCGGCAGGTCGCCGGCGTTGACGATGCTCATGTCCATGCCCGCCTGGATGGCGTGATACAGGAAGACCGAGTGGATCGCCCGCCGCACCGGCTCATTGCCGCGGAAGCTGAACGAGACGTTCGACACCCCGCCCGACACCCGCGCATAGGGCAGGGTCTGTTTGATCACCCGCGTCGCCTCGATGAAGTCGACGGCGTAGTTGTCGTGCGCCTCGATCCCCGTCGCCACGGCGAAGATGTTGGGGTCGAAGATGATGTCCTCGGGCGGGAAGCCGACCTCGTCGACGAGGATGCGGTAGGCCCGGGTGCAGATCTCGATCTTGCGCGCCGCGGTGTCGGCCTGGCCCTGTTCGTCGAAGGCCATGACCACCACGGCGGCGCCGTAGCGCAGGCATTTCACCGCCTGTTCGCGGAACTCGGCCTCGCCCGCCTTCATCGAGATCGAATTGACGATCGGCTTGCCCTGGACGCATTTCAGCCCCGCCTCGATCACCTCCCATTTGGAGCTGTCGATCATCACCGGCACGCGGGCGATGTCCGGCTCGGCCGCGATCAGGTTGAGGAAGGTGCGCATGGCGGCGACGCCGTCCAGCAGCCCCTCGTCCATGTTGACGTCGATGATCGCGGCCCCCGCCTCGACCTGCTGCCGCGCCACCGCCAGCGCCCCGGCGTAGTCGCCCTCGACCACCAGCTTGCGGAATTTGGCCGAGCCGGTGACGTTGGTCCGCTCGCCGACGTTGATGAAGGTGGGACGCATCAGTCCAGCTTCCAGACCTTGGAGCGACGGTACTGCTTTCTCTGAGCGCGAAGGAGTTCCCGGATTTTCTCTCTCCGGGTTTCGAAATCGGGGTCCTCAAAGATTGCGAACCCGCAGGAGGGGGACCAAGCATGAGGCAGTTGCGCCAACGCCTCGAAGAAAGAGCGAGCTTCGGGCTGTGCGCGGAGCATCCGGCGCTTGGCGATTTCCTCGAAAGCCTCCTTCGACGAAAGTGTTTTTGTCTTCGCTGCTGTCTCGAAATAGTGGAGTGCAAAAGCACCAACAATGTTGTCGTGTGTGTAGCAGAGCCAGTTTGCATATATGTCGAGAGGCAGAAGGCCCGCTCTGAACATTTCCCACTGGTTGATCTGAAGAATCCAATACTGGCTGTAGAAGTTGAAGATCGCTTCCGCGTTGACGGACTTGTCCTTTGCGTCGAAGCGCGAATTTAGGGTGCGGCGCAGTTCGGCGACGGCGCGAAAGCGCTCGGTGAAGTCAAGGAACACTTCGAACGCTGCCTCGCGCCGAGAGCCCTTTAGCTGTGCAATTATTTGCCAAGCTCCGACAATCACTGCGGCAACAACGGCAGGAAAGGAAATCACCGCCACGAGGTCTGCGGCATCCGACCACGATCCAATAGGTACGAACCCACAACCGCTCATCACGCCACCAGCTCGAACGGCTCGAGCCCTGACAGACGCATCGCTGTCGGCCGCTCCGGGATCACCCGCGGGGTCACGCCCGCGACCTCGTCGGCCACATGCCGGATATGCTCCGGCGTCGTGCCGCAACAACCGCCGACGATGTTGACCAACCCGGACCGGGCCCATTCCTCGAGGAAATGCGCCGTCTCGTGCGGCTGCTCGTCATAGTCGCCCATGGCGTTGGGCAGGCCGGCGTTGGGATAGGCGGCGACGAGGGTGTCGGCGACCCGGCTCAGCTCGGCGATGAACGGCCGCATCAGCTCGCCGCCCAGGGCGCAGTTGAAGCCGACCGCGAACGGCTTCGCATGCCGCACGCTGTGCCAGAAGGCCTCGGCGGTCTGGCCGCTCAAGGTCCGGCCCGAGCGGTCGACGATGGTGCCCGAGATCCAGATCGGCAGCGGCTCCAGCCCCTCGTCGGCGAGGTCGAGGATGGCCTTGATCGCCGCCTTGCAGTTCAGCGTGTCGGTGATGGTCTCGATCAGATACAGGTCGACGCCGCCCTCGTTCAGGGCCCGCGCCTGATCGCGGTAGGCCTCGTAGACCTGGTCGAAGGTCACCAGCCGCGCGCCGGGATCGTTCACGTCCGACGACATCGACAGCATCTTGTTCAGCGGCCCGATTGAGCCGGCCGCGAAGCGCGGCTTGTGCGGCTCCTTCGCCATCCAGCGGTCGGCGGCGGCGCGGGCCAGTCTGGCGCCCTCGAGGTTGATGTCCCACACCGCCTGGGCGTCCAGCTTGTAGTCATCCTGCGCGATGACCGTGGCCGAGAAGGTGTTGGTCTCGGAGATGTCGGCCCCGGCACCAAAATACTGA
>Ga0114898_1000338_pt1 | contig 37793 bp, 32 predicted proteins | sample Malvired_Geostar_FD_83496 | JGI IMG/M metagenome (GOLD analysis project Ga0114898, IMG submission 83496) | Marine viral communities from the Global Malaspina Expedition - Malaspina viral metaG DeepMed_Geostar | ecosystem: Environmental > Aquatic > Marine > Oceanic | place: Mediterranean Sea...
GCGCGCAGCACGGCCCGCCCCACGCCCAGCCCGGCCAGAATGCGATAGCCCCAGGCGGCGATGACAAGCGCCAGCAGGCCGCCCGACAGGCCCAGCGTCTGCAGCAGCAGGTCGCCGGCCAGCGCGCCGGGATAGCCCAGCCAATTATGGACGGCGCCGGTATTGGCGGTGTTGAGGGATGGATCCTCCGGATGGTAGCTGACCATCGACAGCACCAGCGCCACGGCCAGCGCGATCAGCGCCAGGCCGGCAGCCTCACGCGCCCGGCGCTTCAGAAAGGCCGCAAAACCGGGCGGAAAGAGCGCGGTGCGGGTCGTCGCGTTGCTGCTGGTCGCCATCGGCCTCTCCGGGATGGTCAGAGCGCGCGCGCCAAGCGGCCGAGCGCGTCTTCCATCGTGTCATTGTCATAAACCAGGGCGATGCGCAGATAGGGCGCACCGGGATTGACGCCGTTCGCGTCCGGCACCGCCATATAGCCGCCGGGCAGGCTGCGGATTGCCGCCTCCTTCCACAGCCGCGCGCAGGCCGCCTCGCCATCGCCGACATCGAGCCACAGGAAGAACCCCGCCTGCGGCCGGAAATAGCCCGCCTTGCCGTCCAGCAGCCGGGTCGCGATGTCGAAGTTGCGGCGGTACATCGCCTGATTCTCGCGGACATGCGCCTCATCGCGCCACAGCGCCGTGGCCGCCGCCACGATCGGCAGCGGCATCGGCGTACAGGCATAGCCGATCAGCTCGCCATAGCGCGCCATCACCTTGGCGTCGCCGGCGATGAAACCGGCGCGCAGGCCCGGCGCCGAGGAGCGCTTGGACAGCGAGTGGAATACCACGACATTGTCCATCGGCGTGCCGTTCGGCCCGTCGCCCAGCGCCGCACAGGCCTCCAGCGCGCCAGCCGGCGGCAGCGCGTCATAGATTTCCGCATAGCATTCATCGACCGCCAGCACGAAATCATGCTCGCGGGCCAGCTTGATCCAGCTTTTCAGATAGGCGATGTCGCCGACCGTGCCCTGCGGATTTGACGGGGTGCACAGGTAGCACAGCGCCGTGCGCTCCAGCACATCCTTCGACACGCTCTCCGGGTCGGGCAGGAAGTTGGTGGCGGCGGTCGCCGGCAGATAGACCGTCTCGGCATTGGCGGCCAGCGCCGCACCGCGATAGACGTGATAGGACGGGCTGGGTACCAGCACCACCGGCTTGCCGCCGCCCTTGGCCGCCGGGATCGTCACCAGCGCCAGCATGAACAGCGGCTCGCGCGAGCCCGGCACCGGCACCACATTGCGATCCGGATCGATGAAGCCCGCCGGCAGCTTGTAGCGTGCGGTCAGCCAGTCGGCGACGGCCTGGCGATAGGCCGGCGTCGCCAGGGCAGGCGGGTATTTGTTCCAGAGGTGACCATTCTCCGCGATGACCTCGTTGATGAAGGCGGGCGGCTGGTTCTGCGGCTCGCCCACCGACAGCAGCAGCGGCGCGTCGTTGCTGACCGGCTTGATCGGGTCGAGCAGCGTGCTCAGCTTGCGGAACGGATAATCGGCAAGAGCGTCCAACCGGTCATTGATCATCGCGGTGCCCAGTAATGCGGTGCCAAAATAAAAATGCCTGACAAAATGGCAAAAAGGGGCTGCCGTCCCGGCAATCCCTCCAACCGCACTATACCGGCGAAAAAGATAAAGACAATACAGAAGGCTAAGCCAGTTCGTTGAGTCCTGATGTTAGGTTCTGGCGCAGACCAAGAAAAAGCCCGGACGGTATCGACCGTCCGGGCCTGTTTCTTCTCGGCTAGAGCGAGGCTTAGCTCCGGCCGAACTCCGGATAGGCTTCGAGGCCCAGCTCCGCCTTGTCGAGGCCGAGTGCTTCTTCCTCTTCGCTGACCCGGACGCCCATGGTGAATTTCAGCACCAGCCAGACAATGGCGCTGGTGACGATCATGAACACGGCGATCGCCACGATGCCGATCACCTGGGTCACCAGACTGCCGCCACCGAAGATACCGACCGCCAGCGTGCCCCAGATGCCGCACACAAGGTGGGCCGGGATCGCGCCAACCACATCGTCAATCTTCAGCTTGTCGAGCAGCGGCACCGTGACCACCACCAGGATGCCGCCGATGGCACCGACGATGATCGACAGGAAGTGGTGCGTCAGGTCCGGGCCGGCGGTGATCGACACCAGGCCGCCAATGGCGCCGTTCAACGCCATGGTGAGGTCGATCTTGCCATACAGGATCTGCGTCAGCAGGCAGGCCGCCATCACGCCACCACAGGCCGCGAGGTTGGTGTTGGAGAACACGATGGCCATCGCCGTCGCGTCCAGCGCCGAACCCAGCGCCAGCTGCGAGCCGCCATTGAAGCCGAACCAGCCCAGCCACAGCACGAAGGTGCCCAGCGTGGCCAGCGGCAGGTTGGCGCCCGGCAGCGGGGTAACCCGGCCATCGGCCGCGTATTTGCCCTTGCGCGCACCGAGGATGATGGCGCCGGTCAGGGCCGCCCAGCCACCCACGGAGTGGACGATGGTGGAGCCGGCAAAGTCGCTGAAGCCCATCTCGCTGAGCCAGCCGCCGCCCCAGGTCCAGGAGCCCTGGATCGGGTAGAGAATCGCCGTCAGCACGACGACGAAGATGATGAACGGCCAGAATTTGATGCGCTCGGCCAGCGTGCCCGAGACGATCGAGGCCGCGGTGGCGACGAACACCATCTGGAAGAACCAGTCGGACATCACCGAATAACCGTTATCGACCACGGCGGCGACCTGTTCGGCCGTCGCCTCGTCGGCACCGAGCAGCGCCAGTTCCGCGTCGGACGAGTTGTAGAACAGCGCGAAGGAACCGATCCAGCCGCTGACATCCGTGTACATCAGGCTGTAGCCGACCAGGTAATACATGATACCGGCGACCGAATAGAGCGTGATGTTCTTCAGGCAGATCGCGGCCGTATTCTTGGACCGCACCAGCCCCGATTCCAGCATCGCGAAGCCGGCGGCCATCCACATGACCAGCGCGCCGCACACCAGGAACGAAAACGTGTTGAAGACGAATGCCGTTTCCGCCGAGACCTCGGCGGCGGCGGGTGTCGCCGTCAGCGCTACCGGAACAGCGACCAGAGCCGCCAGCCCGACCCCCCTGCTCAGCTTTGCAGCGAGCCTATTGAACCCCATCATCATTGCCTCCTCCGCAATCCTTAAAGCGCGTCCGCGTCGGTTTCGCCGGTGCGGATGCGGATCGCCCGCGCCACGTCCAGCACGAAGATCTTGCCGTCGCCGATCCGGCCGGTATTGGCCGCTTTCTGGATCGATTCGACGACGGATTCGGCGAGATCGTCGGAAACCACCAACTCGATCTTCACCTTCGGCAGGAAATTCACGGCATATTCGGCGCCGCGATAGATTTCGGTCTGTCCCTTCTGACGCCCAAAGCCCTTCACTTCACTCACAGTGAGGCCCTGGATGCCCAGCTCGGTCAGCGCTTCGCGCACTTCGTCGAGCTTGAAGGGCTTGATGATCGCCATAATCAGCTTCATGTCGCCCGCTCCCCTTCCTTCCGGGTGTACCATCAGCCCGCAGACGCGGGTCTGACGGGACTAACTCAAGAAGCATGCCGTTTATGATGCGGTGATGAGATACCAGCGATTCCGGGCGACTCCGCTGTCATCAACCCGTCATGATCAGCAACGCATCGCTGTTTTGCCTATTTTTTGTGCGTATTTTGCCGACGGTGACTAATATTTAACCCCCTCGCCGCGACATCGCGCCTCTGGACAGGGTGCCGGTCCCGGACCAGAGTCACTGGCAGGATCTGTCGGCGGGCCGAAACCAGGCCGAAACCAGAGAGCATCGGGCATGAGCGCACAGCAAAACGAGACCGGCATGCGAATCGAAACCGACATACTGATCGTCGGCGGCGGCCTGGTCGGACTGACGCTGGGCCGGGCGCTGGCGCTGAAAGGCATACGCAGTGTGGCGGTGGACCGCGAGCCCGCCGAAAGTCAGACCGATGCCGCCTATGACGGGCGCGGATCGGCCATCGCGCTGGGGTCAAAGCAGTTGCTGGACCGCATCGGGCTGTGGGACCGCATCGCGCCGGAGGCCGGTCCGATTCTCGACATCAGGGTATCCGACGACGATTCCCGGCTATTCCTGCATTACGACCACCGCGAGGTCGGCGACCAGCCAATGGGCTGGATCGTCGAAAACACCGTGACTCGCCGCGCCTTGTTCGATGGTCTCGCCGAGGTGCCGGGCCTGACCTTGCTGGCGCCGATGAACGTGGCGACGCTAGAGCGCCGGCAAGATGGCGTGGCCGCGACGCTGGCCGATGGCCGCATTGTCTCCGCACGCCTCGCCATCGCCGCCGATGGCCGCGGCTCCCGGCTTCGCGAGGAGGCCGGCATCAAGGTCACGCGCTGGAGCTACGGCCAGACCGGCATCGTGTGTTCGGTGTCAATGGAACGGCCACACCGCAATATCGCGCATGAGCGCTTCCTGCCGGCCGGCCCCTTCGCGCTGCTGCCGATGACCGGCATTCCGGGCCATCCGAACCGGGCCTCCATCGTCTGGACCGAGCGCGACGCGCTGGTGCCGCAGATGCTGGCGCTGAACGATGATGCCTTCAGCGCCGAGATGAACCGGCGGTTCGGCGATTATTGCGGCAGGCTGACACTGCTCGGCCGGCGCTGGCACTATCCGCTGTCGCTGCTGCTGGCGGAACGCATGACCGACCGCCGGCTGGCGCTGGTCGGCGATGCCGCGCACGGCATCCATCCGATTGCCGGGCAGGGCCTCAATCTTGGCCTGCGCGACGTCGAGGTGCTGGTCGAGCTGCTGGCCGAAGCGCAAGGGCTTGGCCTCGATCTCGGTTCGGCGGCGCTGCTGGCCGATTATGACCGGCGGCGGCGGGTCGATACGATGACGCTGGTCGCCGCGACGGACGGGCTAAACCGGCTGTTCTCGAACGATATCGCCCCGGTCCGGCTGGCCCGCCGGCTGGGCCTCGCCGCCGTCAACCAGCTGCCGCCGCTGAAGCGGCTGTTCATGCGCCACGCCATGGGCACAATCGGCGGCTGAAGCCGCTCAGGAGCGCCGCTTCGGCTCGCGCGACAGGCCGAGCTTCTCGAGCTCCGCCAGATATTTCGCCCACAGCTCATCCTGACGCTCGCCCAGTTCGTAGAGATAGCGCCAGGAAAAGATGCCGCTGTCGTGCAGATCGTCGAACTTGATGCGGATGGCGTAATTGCCAACCGGCTCCAGCCCCATGATGCCGACATGGGCGCGGCCGTGAACGGTCTTCTTCTGGCCGGCGCCATGGCCCTGCACCTCGGCCGACGGGCTTTCAACACGCAGATATTCCGCCGGCAGGCGAAAGCTCCGGCCATTGTCGAAGCTGATTTCCAGCAGCTTCTCGGCCTTCTTCAGCGTGACCTCGGTCGGCCAGTGCGCGGTATCGAATTCCTCGCTCATCGGCGCTTCAGTTCCGTGTCGTCGAGCTGCCGCGCCTCATCGACCAGCATGATCGGAATGCCATCGCGGATCGGATAGGCGAGCCGTGCCTGATCGCTGATCAGTTCCTGCCGGGCCGAATCATAGCGCAACGGCCCCTTGGTCAGCGGACAAACCAGGATTTCCAGCAATTTCGGATCGACGCTTCCTGTGGCCCCATCTCGCCCTGTGGCCTTGGCCTGGCCAGCCTCATGTTCCGTCACGTGCAGCCTCTTTCGTCAGTGCCGTGTTCATCAATCAGTGCCGGGCCGTATCGCCGCTGCCGCGCTCGGCGACGGCCATCTCGATCAGCGTGTGGATGACACGCGCCCGGTCTGCCAGGGTCGGCGCCTCCAGCAGCGCCTGCTTTTCGGTCGGCGCGAAGGGGCAGATCATCGCCAGCGAGGTGATCAGCCGCTCGTCCGGCGCCTCCTTGATGGTCGCCCAGTCGGCCTGAATGCCGTAGAGCCGGAAATAATGCGCCAGTGTCGATTCGAAATCGTCGCGGCGCAGGCCGGAGGGGGCCGCCATCTCACGGTCGGCGGCATAGCCGCTCCAATCGACCCGCACCCTACGATAGCCCTGGTTCAACGGCAGCTCTTCCTGCACCTGGAACCGGCAGAAGCCGGTCAGGGTAATGAGGTAGCGGCCATCGTCGGTCTCCGCGAAGGCCGTGAGCCGGCCGGCGCAGCCCACCGGATAGATCTCCGCCGCGCCGGAATCGCGCGCACCGGCATCGCCTGCCTTATGCCCATCGGGGCCGGGCTTCGGCTGCACCATGCCGATCAGCCGGTCACCCGCCAGCGCATCGCGGGTCATCGCCAGATAGCGTGGCTCGAAGATGTTCAGCGGCAGGCGCCCGCGCGGCAACAGCAGCACGCCCGACAGTGGAAAAATTGGCAGGGTCTGCGGTAATTCGTCGAACTTTGGGTCGAAGGGCGATTCGGTCATGCAAACAATATGGAGGACAAGGCCCGCCGCGACGAGAGCGTGACCTCATCTTTCGGTCCCCAGGCCTCGAAAAACTTCAGCAGCTGGGTGCGCGCGGCCTCTTCGTTCCAGGCGCGATTGCGGCGGATGATCTCCAGCAATGCCCCGGCGGCCGCCTCCTTGTCGCCGGTGGCGTAATACGCCATCGCCAGTTTGAAGCGGCTGTCATGATCGGCTGGATTCTGCGCCAGCAGCGCCTCCAGCTGAACCAGCTCGCCGGCCGCGGCCTGGGCTTCCTCGGCCAGCTCCAGCGCCTGACGCGCGCTCTCGACCTCGGCGCTTTTCGTCACTTCTTCCGGCAAATCAGCCAGCAGGGCCTTGGCCTGGTCGATCTGTCCGGCGCCAATCAGCGCGCGCAACAGGCCGGCGATCGCCGGCAGACTTTCCGGATCGTGCTGCAGGATGCGCGAATACAGCGCCGCGGCATTCTGGAAATCGTCCGTGGCCAGCAATTCCGCCGCCTGATCGAGCGCCGCCTGCACGGCCTCGGCCTCGCCGCCACCCGCGCCGGCGGCATCGACCAGCCGCTTCACGAACTCCTTCACCTGGCTTTCCGGCAATGCCCCCTGAAAGGCATCGACCGGACGGCCCTGGAAGAAGGCATAGACGGTCGGAATCGACTGCACGCGCAGCTGTGCGGCGACCTCCTGATTCTCGTCCACATTGATCTTCACCATGCGGACCGCGCCCTTGGCCTCCGCCACCGCCTTCTCCAGCGCCGGGCCGAGTTGCCGGCAGGGGCCGCACCACGGCGCCCAGAAATCGACAATCACCGGCTGCTGCTGCGAGGCCTCGACGACATCCGCCATGAAGCTCGCCGTCGTGGTGTCCTTGACGTAGGGGCTCTGCGTGCCGCCGCCGGATGCGGGCTTAGGGCCGCCGCCGATCAGAAAATCCATCGGTATTCACCGTTATTGACCGTGTTTGCTGGTGGGGCGGACATGCGTGCAATCGGAAGCACCGGCCGCCGGATCGCAGCAAATGTGGCGGCAATACGCGCCGGATACAAGCCGCGAAAGCCGCATGGCGGCCCCATACCGCACGCAGCTTGTGCAGACGGCTATTCCTCAAGATCGAGGATCGCCGGATCATGGCCGGTGTCGCGCAGGAACGCCAGCAGCCCCTCCGGGCTGAGCGCGATGGTACGGTCATTCACCAGCGGATGATAATTCAACGGGTCATGCGCCAGCATGCCCTTGTCGAGCACCAGTCTCACCTGGCCGGTCTTGTCGTTGATGAGCGAGAAGGGCGTCACCGCGCCCGGCCGCACGCCCAGCACTTGCCACAGCCGCTCGGCACTGCCGAAGGACAGCCGCGCCGCGCCGATCTTCTTGTCCAGCGCTTTCAGGTCGATTGGCCGGTCCTCCAGCGCCACCACCAGCCAGTACTGGCCCTTCTTGTCCTTCAGGAACAGGTTCTTGCAGTGCCCGCCCGGCAGTTCGCCGCGCAGCGCCTTCGAATCCTCCACCGTGAACAAAGGCGGATGCCGGTGTTCCGTATAGGCGACGCCGAGTGCGTCCAGCCGCGCCAGCAGCGCGTCAGCCGTGGTTGGGGCAATCGCCGCCATCGCCCCGTCGTCCTTCGCCTTATCGTCTTGAGATTGCTCCATCATGGCCAGCAGCCTAACGAACCGGCGGAGAAGAACTCAACCGGAAAGATCGGCCGAAAGCGGCCCTTCATGCGGCTTGGAATTTTTCCGCGATTCACCGCTTGCAAAGGAGATCGCAATGGGTATTATCGCGGCCTCGCCACGGCCTGACGGTCGGGACGTACCCAATGCGGGCGTAGCTCAGGGGTAGAGCACAACCTTGCCAAGGTTGGGGTCGTGAGTTCGAATCTCATCGCCCGCTCCAATAGAGGCGCGAAAGCGCAACGAAAAGGCCGCTGACTCAGCGGCCTTTTTCATGCCCTCCGCCTTCGTGCCCATACTTCCCCACCATGATACCCCACCAGCCCTCCGGCATTACGCTGGCGCGCAGGCGCCAATCAAGCTTCTGCTCATATTTTCGCCACTTGCCGATTTCTTGCGCTTTTTTTGGCCTTTTAAATAACCATGGCCTCTGTTCTGTAGTCAGAACTCCATACTTTCCCGGCTACTTGGTAAAAACCGGAATTGGCCTGTATATTGCAGAAATACGGCAACGCATAAGGCGTCAAACCCGACGCGACTGCCCGGAAGACCGGGATTACGGGTCGGGAAACAGGGGCAATCGAAGCAAGAGGCATAGCAAATGAAGCAATTGCTTTTGGGCAGCACCGCCTTGGTGGCGGCGGGGACGGCGATGGGGGCAATGGCGCAGCCGGCTCTGGCATCCGATCCGATCAAGCTGTCGGTGAACGGCTATTACAGCAATGTGGTGACCTATTCCGACCAGGATGGCAGCGCGACCGATTTCAAGAAAGTCGCCTTCCGGCATGAGGGCGAGGTCCAGTTCAATGGCGAAACCAAGCTGGACAACGGCCTGACCGTCGGCTTCCTGGCCAATCTGGAAATCGTGAACACCGGTTCGACCAACGGCCCGACCGACGAAGTCTTCATGTATTTCGAAGGCGGCTTCGGCAAGGTGCAGCTCGGCTCCAAGGAGACCGCAGCCTATCTGATGCATTATCAGGCGCCTTATGTCGGCATCGGCGTGAACACGCCGGACATCGCGCCCTACGAAAATAACGGCGCGCCGACCTCGACCTATCTGGTGCAGACCAACGACGCCAACAAGATCACCTATTTCACCCCGCAGTTCAGCGGCTTCCAACTCGGCTTCTCCTACGTGCCGGACACCACCAACACCGATGGCAACACCCAGGGCTTCGGCGTTCTGCCCAAGGGCGGGATCGGCGAGCAGGAGGACTGGGTCAGTCTGGCGGCCGCCTATACCCGGGAAGTCGGCGGGGTGGAGCTTGGCCTGTCGGCCGGCTATGAGTTCGCCAGCCTCGGCGGGAACGACGGTGCGGGCACCTTCGATGACTTCAAGGGCTATTCCTTCGGCGCCAATGTCGGCTTCTCCGGCTTCACCGTCGGCGGCTCCTACGCCAAATTCAACAACGGCCTGTCCGGCGACAATGACAGCAAGGCCTGGGATCTGGGCGTAATCTACGAGACCGGCCCCTGGGGCTTCGGCCTGACCTACTTCAACGGCGATAATGAGGGCAGCAACGCCGAAGCGAAGCTGTTCGACATTGCCGCCTCCTATACCGTCAATGACGGCATCAAATTCGCCGGCGGCTTTATCCTCGGCGATTTCGATCCCGCCCCGGCAAGCGGCGCCGACGACAAGGCGGTTGCCGTCTATTTCGGCACGTTCCTGACCTTCTGATCCGCATCCCCCCTATTTGCGGAGGAGACGGCCGGCGCCTGACAGCGCCGGCCGTTTCTTTTTGTTTTCCGCCTTGTCCCTTCTTTGTGCCCGCGGATTGCGCTAGTTTTTGGTTAAAGATTGCGCAGGGCCGGAGACAGCATCGACCCGCACCGGCGATCCAAGGGGGAGAAGGTCATGCTCGGTAAACTCGAGACCCGCAAGCAGGAAGCCATCGACGCCGTTATCCGGCTGGCACGGCAACGTCTTTCGCCCGGGCAGAGTGAGGCGCTGGAAACCTTCGTCCGGCTGTTCTACGCGCATGTGCCGCCCGACGACATACTGGACCGCGATACGGAGAATCTGCTCGGCGCCGTGCTCTCGACCTGGAGCTTCGTCGCACAACGCCCCGCCAATACGCCGAAGGTTCGCGCCTTCGCCCCCACCTTCGAGGCAAATGGCTGGCACTCGCTGCACAGCGCCATCGAGATCGTCAATGACGACATGCCGTTCCTCGTCGATTCGGTCACGGCGGAACTCAGCCGCCACGGCATGACCGTGCATCTCGTCATCCACCCGATCGCCCGCGTCCGCCGCGACGAAACCGGCAAGCTGATCGAATTGTTGCCGCCGGACGCCGAGGCAAAAGACGGTATCGGGGATAGCCGGCTGGAATCGATCATGCACATCGAGGCCTCCGAACAATCGGACCTGGCGGCATTGGAGCATATCGAGGAGCGGCTGGCCGGCATTCTGTCCGATGTGCGCGCGGCGGTGGAGGACTGGCGCAAGATGCGCGCCGCCGTGCTGACCGAGGTGGAGAGCATCGAAAAAGCGCCGCCAGCCAATCTGGCCGCCGACGAGCTGGCCGAGGCCTGCGCCTTCCTGCGCTGGATGGAAGCGGATCACTTCACCTTCCTGGGATACCGCGAATATGGTTATACGGGCCGCGGCAAGCAGGCCAAGCGCGAGGTCGTGCCCGACACCGGACTCGGCATCCTGCGCGACCCCGAGGTGCAGGTGTTCGACGGCATGCGCGAGCTGGGCCAGCTGCCCGACGATGTGCGCGACTATCTGCTGACGCCAACCATCCTGGACGTGGTGAAGACCAACCGGCTGGCCACGGTGCATCGCCCGGTGCATATGGATTCCATCGCCGTCAAGAAATTCGATGCCGCCGGCAAGGTGATTGGCGAGCGGCGCTTCGTCGGCCTGTTCACCTCGGTCGCCTACAATCAGTCTCCAACCAGCATTCCGCTGCTGCGCCTGAAGGTCGCGCGCATCCTGGCGCGCGCCGGCTTCCCGCCGGCCAGCCATGATGGCAAGGCGCTGGTCAACATTCTGGAGACCTTCCCGCGCGACGAACTGTTCCAGATCAATGATGACGAGCTGTTCGAGATGACGCTCGGCATCCTGCATCTGCAGGAACGCCAGCGCACCGCGCTGTTTGTCCGCCGCGACGCCTTCGAGCGCCACATCTCCTGCCTGGTCTATGTGCCGCGCGACAATTTCAACACCGACCTCAGGCTGAAGATCCAGGCGCTGCTGGAAAAGAGCTTCAACGGCACGCTTGCCGCCTTCTACACCCAGCTCTCCGATTCCGTGCTGGCGCGGGTTCATTACATTATCAAAACGACCCGGGGCGAAATTCCGTCCTACGACGTAAAGGAACTGGAAGCGCAGATCGTCGAGGCCGGGCGATCCTGGACCGACCGGCTGTCCGAGGCCCTGATCGAGGCCAAGGGCGAGGAGCGCGGCATGGCGCTGTTCAAGACCTACGGGCGCGCCTTCCCGATCGGCTACACGGAATATTTCAACGCCCACTCCGCCCTGCTCGACATCGACCGCATCGAAGCGCTGCGCGGCGACCGCAACCTCGTCATGAATCTCTACCGACCGATCGGCGCGGCGGAGCATGAGGTTCACTTCAAGGTCTATCGCACGGGCCAGCCGGTACCGCTGTCGGACATTCTGCCGATGCTGGAGAATATGGGGCTGCGGGCGATCAGCGAGGTGCCGTTCGAGATCGAACCGGCCGGATTCGGCGCCTCGGTCTGGGTGCATGATTTCCATCTGCACGCGGCCGATGCACTGGCCATCGACCTGACGCGCGCCAAGCAGAAATTCCAGGACGCCTTTGCCGCCGTCTGGGATGGCGAGACCGAGGACGACGCCTTCAACCGGCTGGTCCTGCGTGGCGGGCTGAGTGCGCGCGAAGCTGCGATCATCCGGGCCTATGCCAAATATCTGCGCCAGACCGGCTTCACCTTCAGCCAGGATTATATCGAGCAGACTCTGGCGAAATACGCCGACATCGCCCGGCTGGTGGTGGCGCTGTTCACCGCCCGCTTCGATCCCGCGAACCGCAAGGATGCCGATGTCCGCGAGGGCGGCATCCTGGTGGAGATCGAGCATGCGCTGGACGCGGTTTCCAGCCTGGACGAGGACCGCATCCTGCGGCGCTTCGTGAATCTGGTTATGGCAACCTTGCGCACCAACGCCTTCCAGAAAGGTGCGGACGGGCGCCAGAAGCCTTACCTTTCCTTCAAGCTGGACAGCCAGCGGATCGACGAGCTGCCGCTGCCCCGCCCGATGGTCGAGATCTGGGTCTATTCGCCGCGTGTCGAGGCGGTGCATCTGCGCGGCGGCAAGGTGGCGCGCGGCGGAATCCGCTGGTCCGACCGCAAGGAGGATTTCCGCACCGAGGTGCTGGGGCTGATGAAGGCGCAGATGGTGAAGAACGCCGTCATCGTGCCGGTCGGCTCCAAGGGCGGCTTCGTGGTGAAACGTCCGCCCGCCGAGGGGGGGCGCGAGGCGCTGATGGAAGAGGTCATCGCCTGCTACAAGACCTTCATGTGCGGCATGCTGGACATCACCGACAATGTCGCCGGGTCCGACCTGCTGCCGCCGCCTGATGTGGTGCGGCTGGACGAGGACGACCCCTATCTGGTCGTCGCCGCCGACAAGGGCACGGCCACCTTCTCCGACATCGCCAATTCGGTTTCCATCGACTATGGCTTCTGGCTGCATGACGCCTTCGCCTCGGGCGGCTCCGCCGGCTACGATCACAAGAAGATGGGCATCACCGCGCGCGGCGCCTGGGAAGGGGTCAGGCGGCATTTCCGCGAGCTGGGCCGCGATATCCAGGCCGAGGATTTCTCCGTGACCGGCGTCGGCGACATGTCCGGCGACGTGTTCGGCAACGGCATGCTGCTGTCCCGGCATATCAAGCTGATCGCCGCCTTCAACCATCTGCACATCTTCATCGACCCCACCCCCGACCCGGCCACAAGCTTTGCCGAGCGCCAGCGGCTGTTCGATCTGCCGCGCTCCAGCTGGGCGGACTACGACCCCAAGGTGCTCTCGAAGGGCGGGGCGGTGTTCGACCGCAAGGCGAAGTCGCTGAAGCTCTCGCCCGAGGCACGGAAAGCACTGGACATTGCCGAGGAGACCCTGACCCCCACCGCGCTGATGACCGCGATCCTGAAGGCCGAGGCCGATCTGCTGTGGTTCGGCGGTATCGGCAGCTATGTGAAGGCGCGCAGCGAGAGCCATGCCGATGCCGGCGACCGGGCCAATGACGCGATCCGCATCAACGGGCAGGACATCCGCGCCAAAGTGGTGGGCGAAGGCGCCAATCTCGGCATGACGCAACGCGGACGCATCGAATACGCCCTGTCCAGCGGGCGGCTGAACACCGACTTCATCGACAATTCCGCTGGCGTCGATTGTTCCGACCATGAGGTAAACATCAAGGTCCTGCTGGGCGGCGTGGTGCAGGCCGGCGACATGACCGAAAAGCAGCGCAACAAGCTGCTGGAACAGATGACGGAAGCGGTCGGCGAGCATGTGCTGCGGCACAATTACCTGCAGACCCAGGCGATCAGCATGGAACAGGCGCGCGGCGGCGATTTGCTGGACCTGCATGCCAGGCTGATGCGCCATCTGGAGCGCGCCGGCAAGCTGGACCGGGCCATCGAATTCCTGCCCGACGACGACACCATCGCCGACCGCGCGGCGGCCAATGCCGGCCTCACCCGGCCGGAACTGGCAATCCTGCTCTCCTACTCTAAGATCGCGCTCTATAACGACCTGCTGGCCTCCGACTTGCCGGATGACCCGCTGCTGGTCGAGGATCTTCTGCGCTATTTCCCGGAGCGGCTGCGCGTCCCCTACAAGGATTATATCGCCGGGCACAGGCTGCGCCGCGAGATCATCACCACCGTCACCACAAATTCGATGGTGAACCGGGTCGGCAGCGCCTTCGTCGATTCGATCCGCGAGAAGACCGGCCAGCCCGCCGTCGATATCGCGCGCGCCTACACGATCAGCCGTGAGGCGTTCAATTTGCGGGACCGCTGGGCCGAGATCGAGGCGCTGGACGGCAAGGCGCCGGCGGACGTCCAGATCGGCATGCTGCTGGAATATGGAAGGCTGGTCGAGCGGGCCACCTTGTGGTTCCTGGCGAACGCCGCCCGGCCGCTCGACATATCCGCCGAGACCGGCCGTTTCGGCCCCGGCATCGCCACCCTCTGCAAGGCACTCGACACGGTGATACCGAAAGCCGATACGGGCGCCCTGAAACAGCGCAAGACAGAGCTGGAAAAGCACGGCGTCTCGGCATCGCTGGCCTCGGAAATCGTCGCCATCGACTATCTGCTGAGCGCCCCGGATATCGTGAAGATCGCCGAAATGGCGGGCAGTAAGGCCGACATTGTCGATGTCGCCCGCATTTATTTCGCCGTCGGCACCCGCTTCGGTCTCGACTGGCTGCGCAATGCCGCCGATGGGCTGTCGCTCGACAATCACTGGCAGAAGATCGCCGTGGACAGTGCGGTGGGCGATCTCTACAGCCATCAGGCACTGCTGACCCAGAGCGTACTCGCCACCACGGGAAAGACCGCCAAGGGCAATAGCGAGGACAAGATCGAAAGCTGGGTCTCCCAGAATCGCGCGGCGACGGACAAGGCCGCGCAGCTGCTGGCCGATTTCCGCAACACGCCGGGTGGCGTCGATCTCGCCATGCTGACTGTGGCGAACGCGCAGCTGCGCGCGTTGCTGCCCGCCTAGACGCTAACCGATGAGCGATAGCGTGCCCTCCACCCGGCGGCCGGACCGCCGGGCGATCTTCTCCTGGTGCCTGTTCGACTGGGCGAACAACAGCTACCCGACGGTCATCACCACCTTCATCTTCGCCGCCTATTTCACCCGTGCGGTGGCGGAAACGCCGGAACAGGGCACTTTCCTGTGGGGGCAGGCGACCGGGCTGGCCGGGCTGGCCGTCGCGCTGACCGGCCCCGTGCTGGGGGCCATCGCCGACCGTGCCGGCGCGCGTAAACCCTGGATCTTCTGGTTCAGCCTGCTGTCAATCGCCGCCAGCGCCTGCCTTTGGTTCGTGAGGCCCGATGCCGGGGATATCCCGCTGGCCCTGGCTTTGGTGGCGCTGGGCGCGCTGGGCTACGAATACGCCACCATCTTCTATAATTCGATGCTGCCGGACCTGACCACGCCCGGTCGCACCGGGCGGCTGTCCGGCTGGGGCTGGGCCGCCGGCTATGGCGGCGGGCTGGCTTGCCTGGTCGTGGCGCTGTACGGGCTGGTGCAGGCCGATCCGCCACCCTTCGGCCTCGACCCGGAGCAGGCGGAGCCGGTGCGCGCCACCGCCCTGCTGGTCGCCATCTGGTACGCGCTGTTCATGATCCCGCTATTGCTGTGGACGCCGGACCGGCCGCGCAGCGCCCTGCCGATGGCACAGGCGGCACGGCAGGGGCTTCGGGAATTGCACCAGCTGCTGCGCGACATCGGCCAGCACCGGACCATCGTGCGCTTCCTGCTGGCGCGGATGTTCTACACCGACGGGCTGGTCACCCTGTTCGCCTTCGGCGGCATCTACGCCGCCGGCACCTTCGGCATGAGCTTTGCCGAAATCATCCAGTTCGGCATCGCGATGAATGTGACAGCGGGCCTGGGGGCCTTCCTGTTCGCCTGGGTCGATGACTGGATCGGCCCGAAACGCACCATCCTGATCACGCTGGTCTTCCTGATCGGCTTTGGTATTCCGGTGCTGGTGGTCGAAAGCGTGACCTGGTTCTGGATCCTGGCGCTGACGCTGGGGCTGTTCGTCGGCCCGGCACAGGCGGCCGGGCGCAGCCTGATGGCGCGACTTGCCCCTGTGGGCAAGGAGGCGGAGATGTTCGGCCTGTTCGCGCTGTCCGGCAAGGCCACCGCCTGGGCGGGGCCGATGCTGCTGGGCGGCGTGACGCTGATGTTCGACAGCCAGCGCGCCGGCATGGCGACAATCCTGGCCTTCTTCGTCGTGGGGCTGTTGATCCTGCTGCCGCTGAAGGAACCGGCGGCGCGGCGGGATTAGCCTAACCTGCCGCCAGTTCGGCGCGGACCTGCTGGCGGAAAATATCGATCGGCAGTGCCATGCCGTCGCGCTGCACATGCCAGAAGGTCCAGCCATTGCAGGCTGGCGCACCCTGCACCGCCGCGCCCACGGAATGGATCGAGCCCTGCACGCCGCCCTCGCGGCTGGGGGCGATCAGCGTGCCATCGGCACGGATGCGCGCCGACCAGCGTCGGCGCTCGTCGAACAGGATTTCGCCCGGCCGCACCATGCCGCGCTCCAGAATGGTGCCGAACGGCACGCGTGGCTCGCTGCGCTTGGAGCGGATGGCGACGATGTCGGGGTCGCGCATCGGAATCACCTTGGCGATCCGCGCCTCGGCCGCAACCGCATAGGCGGGGTCGCGCTCCAGCCCGATATAGTGCCGGCCCAGCGCACGGGCGACAGCGCCGGTGGTGCCGCTGCCGAAGAACGGGTCCAACACCACGCCGCCCGGCTGGGTGGTCGCCATCAGCACACGGTAGAGCAGGGCTTCCGGCTTCTGCGTCGGATGCAGCTTGCGGCCCTCCGCATCCTTCAGCCGCTCCGGCCCGGTGCACAGCGGCAGCAGCCAGTCGCTGCGCATCTGCTGGTCGTCATTCAGGCTCTTCAGCGCGTCGTAATTGAAGCTGTAGCCCTTCTGGTCCTTGCCCTTGGTGCACCAGATCAGCGTCTCATGCGCATTGGTGAAGCGCCGGCCACGGAAATTCGGCATCGGGTTGGTTTTGCGCCAGATCACGTCATTCATGATCCAGAAGCCCAGATCCTGCAGGATCGAGCCCACCCGGAAAATATTGTGATAGCTGCCGATCACCCAGAGCGCACCATCATCCTTGAGGATGCGTCGCGCCGCCTTCAGCCAGTCGCGTGTAAAGGCATCGTAGGTGGCGAAATCGTCGAACCGGTCCCAATCATCGTCAACGCCATCGACCCGGCTGTTGTTCGGGCGCAGCAGATCGCCGCCAAGCTGCAGATTGTAAGGCGGATCGGCAAAGACGAGATCGACCGACCGCTCAGGCAGGCGGTTCATCATCTCGATACAGTCGCCGACCAGAATCTGGTCGAGCGGGAGAGTCTTGTTTGGCACCATTCGGCCAATGTGAGTCGAGGCCGACTCGCCGTCAAGCGAAAAAGGGTTCAGAGTCAGGAGTCTATAAACGACTCCTCAACCGATTCCTTCGGGCTGCTCCAGAAGCGCCTGAATCGGACGGAAGGACTGCCGGTGGTGACGGGTCGGCCCCAGATCGCGCAGCGCCGCCTGATGCACCGCCGTGCCATAGCCGGCATTGCTGGCCCAGCCATAGGCCCCATAACGCGCATCCAGCCGCTCCATCGCCCGGTCGCGCGTCACCTTGGCGACGATCGAGGCGGCGGCAATGGAGAGCGACAGCCCGTCGCCGCCGATCAGGGTGCGCGCCGGGCAGGGCAGGGCAGGCGCCCGGTTGCCATCGACCAGCGCCAGGCTGGGCCGCACCGGCAGCCGCGCGACCGCACGCTGCATGGCAAGATATGTCGCCTGCAGGATGTTCACCCGGTCGATCTCAGCGGCACTGGCCGCCCCGATGCCGATCCAGGCGCAGGCGCGGATCGCCGGCAACAGCGCTTCGCGCCGCAATTTTTTCAGCTTCTTGGAATCGTCGATCAGGGACAGCAGCTCCAAAGGCATGCGCTTGGCGTCGAAGATCACGGCGGCGGCCACCACAGGCCCGGCCCAGGGGCCGCGCCCGGCCTCGTCGATGCCAGCGACAAGCCCGCCATGCGCCTGTTCGAGACTGAAGTCCGGCATTGGTTCCGCCTTCGTTACGATCAAGGCCAGCATAGCGAAAGCAGCGGCGGGGGCAAAGGCTGGTACGATCAGAACAGGCTGAGCTGCCCGGTCTGCGGCGGCGGCACCTTGAACTGGCTGAGGTCTAGCGCCCAGCGGTCGCGATTCAGCCCCAGCCGTTTCACGGCGGCGCGAAAACGCTGGCCAATCAGCTCGGCATAGGGACCATCGCCGCGCATGCGCTTGCCGAATTCCGCCGTATAGAGCGCGCCGCCGCGCGTGTCGCGTACCAGTGAGAGAACATGTTTCGCCCGGTCGGGCCGGTGTGCCTCCAGCCAGTCGGCGAACAGATCCTTGATCTCCAGCGGCAGCCGCAACAGCACATAACCGGCCGATGTCGCCCCGGCCTCGGCCGCCGCCTGCAGGATTGCCTCCAGCTCAGTGTCGTTCAGCGCCGGAATCATCGGCGCCGCCATCACCCCGGTCGGAATGCCGGCCTCGCTCAGCTGCCGGATCGCCTCCAGCCGGCGCGGCGGGGTGGAGGCGCGCGGCTCCATCACCCGGGCAAGATCGCGGTCCAGCGTGGTGACCGACAGGCTGACCGCCACGAGGCGCCGTTTCGCCAGCCGCGCCAGAATGTCGATATCGCGGGTGACCAGCGCCGATTTGGTGACGATGCCGACCGGATGGCCGAACCGTTCCAGCACCTCCAGCACGGCGCGGGTAATGCGCAAGCTGCGCTCCGCCGGCTGGTAGGGGTCCGTATTGGCGCCCATAGCGATCACGCTGGGTTTGTAATTCCGGCCCCGGAATGTCTTGTCGAGCAGCTGCGCCGCGTCGGGCTTGGCAAAGATCTTGGTCTCGAAATCCAGCCCCGGCGACAGGCCGAGATAGGCATGGGTCGGCCGCGCGAAGCAGTAGATGCAGCCATGCTCGCAGCCCTTATAGGGATTGATTGAACTGCTGAACGGGATATCCGGCGAGTCATTATGGCTGACGATGCTGCGGCTGCTGTCGGTCCGGATCTCCGTGCGCGGCCGGTTCTCATCGGGGAATTCATCCTCGGATACGCGGTCCCAGCCATCCGACACGGCGATGCGCGCGAATTTCTCGTAGCGGCCGCTCTCGTTGCGGACGGCGCCACGGCCCTTCTTGGGCAGGATGGGGGCTTCCTCGACCATGTCTGGAAACATGATCGCGAAATCGGAACAAATCAAGAACAAGAATCGAGGCTAGCGCTCTTCCGGATCGAGGCGGTGGCCGTCGAGCCTCTTGTCTTCCCGCTTTGTCCCGGCCTCTGTCGTGCGCTTGTCCGCCTTGGTGCGGCCAAAGGCGGCGCGGTTTTCCTCTGCCCGGCGTTCTTTTTCCCGCCGGTCGCGTTCCTTGCGGGCCTGCCGCAGATTGACGATCTCTCCCATGCGGCGACTCTAGAAGCTAAGCCGCGCCGGGCCAAGCCATTCGGCGCGGATGGCGGATATGGTGGCGGGGTCGAGATAATCCGCCACCCGGCCCTCGACATGGGCGGTGAGGGCCGCATCCACATCCTCGGTGGACCAGTCCTCGGTGCTGGCGGCCAGATGCTTGTCGCGCCGCCGGGCCCTGGCCGATTCGACCCGGTAATGCACGCACCAGGTGACCGAGCGCAGCCAGGTCAGGCGGCGCAACGGCAGCAGCCAGGGCATCAGCGCCTCCCGCATGGCCGGTGGCAGGAGATCGAGATAGGCGGCATAAAAAGCTTCGATCTCGCCGCGCGACAGGCTGGCGGCAGCGTCCACATCCCAGGTGGTTGAGGTGTGCAGGCTGGCATGGGCGAGGTCGATCGCCGGCGCGCCATAGACCGCCTTCTCCAGATCGACGCACACCACCTGGCCTGACGCCGCGCGCAAATAATTGCCTGGATGGGTGTCGCTCAACACCAGCGCCAGCGGCTGCGGCCACTGCGCCGCCTCGGCGGCAAAACCGCGCGCCCAGGCAAGCTCCTTCTCGATCTGATCCGCGGCCTCCCTGTCGAGTGCCGCCTGCGCCAGCCCCAAGGTTTGGCGTTCGATGATGGCTAGCGTGCCGGATACTGCCTCGCGATGTTCCTGCAAGGGCGGACGATCCGCTTCGAGCGGCAAAGGCAGCGTATGGATGGCGGCAAGGCAGGCGGCAATACCCGCCATGTCGCCTGGAAGAGACAGCACTACCCCGTCAATATGTTCGACCAGAAGCGCGCCCATCGGCACTTCATCCGATGGCTCCAGAACGCCCAGCAGCGCCGGGGTATGGCCACTGGGCTGGCAGCGTTCGAAGCAGGCCTTCTGGTAGGCGAGATTGTCGCGCGCCGAAAAGTCGAACTGGCTCTGCCTCGGCACCCGCAGCAATGCCCTGGTGCCGGCGATTTGCACATGATCATGCGCCAGCCCCTTTTCCGGCAGGGCGGCCAGCGCGCCAAGCGGCACCTGCTCATAGCCCGGCAGCCGGACCAGCGCCCGGTGCAGCGCCGACAGATCGACCAGGCGCGCCATGCCTCCTCCTCACCACTTCGTTAACAGCCTCGACCTCCGGTCTATGGTAGGAACGAGACACACGCAATCCCCAGCCATAGGCGCTCGCCGGAACGTGACCGAAAAGCCGACCCTGTCCATCGTGATCCCGGCGCTGAACGCGTCGAAAACCCTGCCTTCCTGCCTCGCGGCACTCAGGCTGGTGGGGCGCGCCGGGCTACCGCATGAGATCCTCATCGCCGATGGCGGTTCCAGCGACAGCACCGTCGCGCTCGCCAAGCAGGCCGGCGCCCATATCGTCACGGCCGAACGGGGGCGCGGCAGGCAGTTGCGGGCCGGCGGACAGGCGGCGCGGGGCGACTGGTTGCTGTTCCTGCATGCCGACACGATTCTCGCTGGCGACTGGCCCGACGCGATTGCCGGTTTTATCGCCGGTCCGGCAAACCGCCAGCGCGCCGCCTATGCCCGCCTCGCTTTTGACGACACCCGACCGGCGTATCGGCTGATCGCGGCAGCGGCCATGCTGCGCAGCCGGCTGCTGGGGCTCCCCTATGGCGACCAGGCGCTGCTGATTCAGCGGGACTACTACCGCAGTCTCGGGGAGTACGCGGCGCTGCCGCTGATGGAGGATGTGGCGCTGGTTCGGCGTATAGGACGGCGCAACCTGATTCTGCTGCCCGGCGTGACGGCCATCACATCCGCCGGGCGCTACCGCCGGAATGGCGCAGCCCGGCGAGTAGTCCGTAACTGGGTCTGCCTTGGTGCCTACTTCCTCGGTGTGCCGCCGGAGCGTATCGCGCGGTTCTACCCATGAGAGGGCGGCCCAATCTGATCGTTTTCGCCAAACAGCCGCGGATCGGCCGGGTGAAGAGCCGTCTTGCCCGGGATATCGGCCGCGTTCCCGCCTGGCGCTTCTACCGTGCGCAGCTTGCCGGCCTGCTGCGGCGGCTCGGGCGGGATCCGCGCTGGCGCTGCTGGCTGGCGGTGACGCCCGATGCCGCAGCCCGCCAGCACCGCTGGCCAGCCGGCTGGCGCGTTCTGCCCCAGGGGCCAGGCGATCTGGGCGCCCGTATGCTGCGGGCTTTCAAGCGGATGCCGCCGGGCCCGGCGCTGCTGATCGGCAGCGACATTCCGGAGGTTTCACGCCGCAACACCGCCGGCGCTTTTCGCCTGCTGAAGCGTCACGATGCCGTGCTGGGGCCGGCCGGCGATGGCGGTTACTGGCTGATCGGCCTTAATCAGAATTCCCGGCCCCGGCGTCTGGACCTGTCAGCGGTACGCTGGTCGGGCCCGCAGGCAATGGCCGATACAAGGCGCGCCATGGGCGGGCTTTCTGTCGGTCTGGCCGCGACGCTGGAGGATATCGACACCGGCGCCGATCTGGCGCGCTGGCGGGAAAGACAGAAAGCAACCGGTTAGGTCAGGATTTACGGCCCCAGCCCTCATGCTCGCGCAGGCGCGGCATCAGCTCCACGAAATTGCAGGGCTGGTGGCGGATATCGAGCTGCTGCGCAAGGATACCGTCCCAGGCATCCTTCACGGCACCGGTCGAGCCGGGCAGGGCGAACAGGTATGTCCCCCTGGCCACGCCGGCGACCGCGCGCGACTGAATGGTAGAGCTGCCGATCTTCTGGTAGCTCTGCCAGCGAAACAGCTCGCCGAAGCCCGGTATGTCCTTTTCGAACACCTGGGCAAAGGCCTCCGGCGTCACATCGCGGCCGGTCACGCCGGTACCGCCGGTGGAAATCACGCAATCCACCGCCGGATCCTCGATCCAGCCTTGCAGCCGGGCGACGATATCAGCGATCTCGTCCTTCACGATGGCGCGGTCGGCGAGCCGATGGCCCGCCGCCGCGATGCGCTGCACCAGCGTGTCGCCGGAGCGGTCCTCGGCCAGGCCGCGCGTATCGGAAACGGTGAGAACCGCGATGCTGATCGCGACGAAGGGAATACGCTCGTCAATAGCCATGATCGGGAGCCGCTCTCTGTGCGCTAATGCGTCGCCGAGATGGTCTGGGCAATCGAACCGTTGTCCGGGGCCTGCGGGTCCAGCGATTCATACATCGGCCATTGGCCGGCCGCCACCTGGTCCAGCGACGGGGAGGGCTGGCCCATGCGCATGCGGTAGGTCCAGAAATTCGCCACCACCCGCTCGACGAAATTCCGTGTCTCGCGCGACGGGATCGATTCGATGAACAGCAGCGGATCATCGCGGTAATCGACCTGCTTCAGCCAGCGCCGCAGATTGCCCGGGCCAGCATTATAGGAAGCAACCACCCAGAACAGGTTGCCATCCAGCGTGTCCAGCCCGATCAGATGCTGCAGATAGCGCTGGCCCAGCGTCAGATTCAGGTCGGGGTCGAACAGCTCCGACCGGTTGCCAGCATATTCCTCATCGGTCGCCATCAGCCGCGCCGTGCTCGGCATCAGCTGCATCAGGCCGCGCGCGCCGCTGCCGCTCTGGGCGCGGACATCGAAGGCCGATTCCTGGCGGATGATGCTGAACAGCAGCGCCTTATCGACGATGAAGCCGCCCGGCGGCTCCCATTGCGGCATCGGAAACAGCCCGACCTTGTAGCGCTCGCCGGTCGCAACCTGCAGCCGGCTGGCCAGCCGCAGGGCCAAGCCGGCCATATTGGCGCGGTTGGCGACGGCCAGCACTGCCGTGGCGCGCTCCGGCTCGATCCGGGGGTAGAGCTTGCGCAGCTCCATCTCCGCCAGTTCGGTCATGTCCAGCTGAATCAGCGCCAGACTGCGCTTGCCGCCCGGCTGCGCCATCAGATAGCGGAAATCCGAAGTATCGAGCGGCGGCTCGCCCCAGTTCGCCGGCGTCTCGACGCCCAGCGCCCGGCGCGCCAGCAACCCGTAGAAGCTCGCCGGGAAGGTCGCTGCGCGGGCCAGCCAGCGCGTCGCCTCGGCCGGGCGGCGCTGCTTCAGATGCACGCGCGAGGCCCAATAGGCAGCGGCAGCGGCGGTCCAGCCGGAAACATCGTCGTCAAGCGCCACCATTTCGAAATAGCGGCCCGAGGCATCGAACTTGCCAAGCCGCCAGGCGGCAAGGCCAGCAACCCAGGCCGCCATCATGTCGCGGTCGGCCGACTGGCGCACCGCCTTGGCGGCATGCTCCAGCGCCAGATCGTCGCGGTTGGCGAGGTAATAGCCGGCGGCGATCTCGCCGCGCGCAAGCGCGAGGGGCAGGGCATCGATCTCGCCCGTCAGCCGCTCTTCCAGAAGCTTCAGCGCCGCGCTCGGCGAGCCGTCACGCGAGAGCGCCGTGATCTGCCGCAACACCTGATCGGCGGCGGCGTTCTTGACCAGCTTGCCGGCCCGGTTGCGGATGCTGATACGCTCCGGCATGCCCGAGCCTTCGGTACCATTGCCGTACAGAAAGCCCTGCACCGGGGCCGTCGGCGCCTTCGCGCCGGCGGGCTTGCGCTTCAGGGCCAGGCCATGGACCCGGCTGGCCTCAGGATGATCGGCATACAACTCCAGCCAGCGCCGCAATTCCTCATAGGAGGAGCGGTAGGCGGTCGGATGCATATAGCGCTGATAGAGGACATGCCCCATCAGCGACCGGTCGTTCAGTTTAGCGATTTCACGATCGGCCGCTTCCCACCGCCCCAGCGTCTGCAGGGAGAAGATGCGCTTGTAGAGTTGCGCATCCGACGGCCGCAAAACGGCAGGCAAACCAGAGGCTTGCCCCTCGAGAGCTTTCTCGAGCGTGCCCGGCGACAGGAGCGCGGTTTCGATCGGCAGCCCGTCAAGGGCCTTCGCCGGCATCGCCAGCCCGACCGCCAAAAGCGCTGCGAGCATTGATGCCTTTGAAATCGCTATGATTTTTCTAGTATCACGCGGATTCATAGCGCTAGGTAAAACAGAAGAAGAGGGGTCTGGCAAGACGTTGAATCGTCTCAGCCCCTGGCGGTTATTTAACGTCAACTTTCTGGAAATTTGGCTTCGGGTGTGAAGTCAATAAGTTATACAGAAGTTCCTAATTTCGACTTTAGCTCGAGAAAATCACGCCAGGCGCTCCGCTTCTCCTTCGGGCTTCGCAAAAGGAAGGCCGGATGAAGGGTCGCGAGACAGGATACCGGTTTATCGAGCCCCTCGACCGGGTGCTCATACCAGCGTCCACGCAGCCGCATGATGCCCTCGCTGCGATTCAGCAGGGATTTCGCCGCCGTGCCGCCCAGCAGAACGACATGGCGCGGCTTCACCAGCGCGATATGCCGTTCGATAAAGGGCAGGCAAGCAGCAATCTCGGCGGCGGTCGGCGTGCGGTCGCCGGGCGGCCGCCAGGGCAGGATATTGGCGATATAGACGGCCTGTTCGGGCTTCTCGGCATGGCGCTCCAGCCCGATGGCCGCCAGCATACTGTCCAGCAGCTTGCCGGAGCGGCCGACAAAGGGCAGGCCCTGCCGGTCCTCGTCACGCCCCGGCGCCTCACCGATGAACATGATTGGTGCGGCCGGGTTGCCGTCGGCGAACACCAGATTCATCGCGGTCTGCTTCAGGGCGCACCCATCGAAGGCGGCCAGTGCCGTGCGCAGCGCGTCCAGCGAGTCGGCCGAGGCGGCACGGCGCCGCGCATCGGCCGCCCCGTCAAAGCTGCTGGCCGCTATACCAGGAGAGGCTGGGGCTACGGCTGGGCGAGGCTGCGCCAGCGCCGCAGGCAGCGGTCGTGACCCCGCCGGAACGCTCTGCCGCCCCTGGTCTGCGCCGGTTGCGGCGGCGGACGGCCGGGCGCGCGCCGCAATAGCGTAGCGATCGATCGGTTGATCCTCGATCGCCTCGTCGATTCCGGCCTCGGCATACCATTGCAACAGGCGGATCGGATTGGAATATTGCGGTTCTGGCATGGCAATCGCCATCGCGTTGCGCTAAGGGATAGGCGGTTTCTGATTTGACGAACTATATAGGAAGCTGCGGCCCGAGAGGACGAAAGATCGACCGACCGGCCGCAATTCCGGTCCGCCACGATTTGGTCTAGCGCAGCAGGACAGGGTAAATGGAACGCGAAAGCATGGAATATGACGTCGTCATCGTCGGCGCCGGCCCGTCGGGTCTGAGCGCAGCGATACGGCTGAAGCAGCTCTGCGCCGAAAGCGGCAAGGATGTCAGCGTCTGCATCGTCGAGAAGGGCTCCGAGGTCGGGGCGCATATTCTTTCCGGCGCGGTGCTGGAACCCCGCGCGCTGAACGAGCTGATTCCCGACTGGCAGGAAAAGGGCGCGCCGCTGAACACGCCGGCCGCCGATGACCGCTTCATGTTCCTGACGGAAAACAAGGCGTTCAAGCTGCCGACCCCGCCGCAGATGAACAATCACGGCAATTATATCGTCAGCCTGGGCAATGTCTGCCGCTGGCTGGGCGAGCAGGCCGAGGCGCTGGGCGTGGAAATCTACCCCGGCTTCGCCGCCGCCGAGGTGCTGTATGACGAGAATGGCGCGGTGCGCGGCGTCGCCACCGGCGACATGGGTATCGGCAAGGATGGCGAGCCCACCGCCAACCACACGCCGGGCGTTGAGCTGCACGCGAAGATCACCCTGTTCGCCGAGGGTTGCCGTGGCTCGTTGAGCAAGGGGCTGTTTCAGAAATACGAGCTGCGCAAGGAGTGCGACCCGCAGACCTTCGGGATCGGCATCAAGGAACTGTGGGAGATCGACCCGGAAAAGCATCAGCCGGGGCTGGTCTGGCACTCCATCGGCTGGCCGATGGACAGCGCCACCTATGGCGGATCCTTCCTGTACCATCTGGAGGGCAACCAGATGGCGGTCGGCTTCGTCATCGGGCTGGACTACCAGAATCCCTATCTCAGCCCGTTCGACGAATTCCAGCGCTTCAAGCTGCACCCCGCCGTGAAACCCTTCTTCGAAGGCGCGCGCCGCATCTCCTATGGTGCCCGGGCGCTGAACGAGGGCGGTTTCCAGTCGATTCCGAAACTGACCTTCCCGGGCGGCGCGCTGATCGGCTGCACCGCCGGCTTCCTGAACGTGCCGAAGATCAAGGGCACGCACACCGCGATGAAATCTGGCATGCTGGCCGCCGAATCCGCCTTCGAGGCGCTCACACAAGAAGGGGCCCAGGAGGGCGCCGGCAACGGTATCGAGCTGACGGCCTATCCGGAAGCGCTGAAGGCAAGCTGGGTATGGAGCGAGTTGCGCGGTGTGCGCAACATCCGGCCGGCCTTCCATAACGGGATGTGGGCGGGCCTTGCCTATTCGGCCATCGATACTTACCTGTTGCGGGGCAAGGCGCCGTGGACCTTCCGTAACCACGCCGACCATCCGCAGCTGAAGAAAGCGTCCGAGTGCACGCCGATCGACTACCCCAAGCCCGACGGCAAGATCACCTTCGACAAGCTCTCCTCGGTGTTCATCTCGAACACCAATCACGAGGAGAACCAACCGGCACATCTGACTCTGCGCGACCAGACCGTGCCGATCGAGGTGAATCTGGCGCTCTACGACGCACCGGAACAGCGCTACTGCCCGGCCGGCGTGTACGAGATCGTGCGCGACGACGACGGATCGAATCCCCGGCTGCAGATCAACGCGCAGAACTGCGTGCATTGCAAAACCTGCGACATCAAGGATCCGTCACAGAACATCAACTGGGTCGTTCCGGAAGGTGGCGGCGGGCCCAACTATCCCAACATGTAGAAGGCCGCCGGGGGCGCCGCACAGCCGCGGCGTTTCCGTCAGGCCGATGGGTGGAAAACCGATCATGACACGCCCGTTGCCGCCCTGCCGTCTTGCCCGTCTGGCCTGTGCCGTCCTCGTCGGCGGCTCCGTTCTGGCCTGGCATCCGGCGGTCGCGCGGCCCGATCACACGGCTGCCTCCGGCAGCTATCTGGCCGGTCAGCACGCCTATCGCGAGGCCGACCTCGGCGCCGCCGCCGACTATATGATCCAGGCACTGGCCGCCGATCCGGACAATCCGACGCTGCTGCGCCGCGTGCTGGTGCTGCAGATCGCCGAAGGCCGGCTCGATTCCCTGGGGTCGCTGGCCCGGCGGGTGGCCGATCTGGCGCCGGGCGACCCGGTCGCCGCCCTCTATCTCTCGCTCGAAATGGCCCGGCAGGCGGATTACGACGGTGCCGCGGCGCAGCTACAGGCCCAGCCAGCGCGCGGGCTGATGCAACTGACCCGGCCCTTGCTGCTTGCCTGGCTGCTGCAGGGGAAGGGCGATACCGATGCGGCCCTGAAGCTGCTGAGCGATATCCGCCAGGAGGATGGGCTGTCGCTGCTGGCCAGCTTCCATAGCGGGCTGCTGCTGATGGTGGCCGGCCGTCCGGAGGAGGCCACCGCGTCGCTGGAAGCGCTGATGGGCAGGCTGGAAGCCCCGCCCCTGCGGCTGGTCATGACACTGGGCTGGATCTACGAAAGCCAGGGCAAAGCGGACAAAGCACGGGCGCTGTACGAGTCGGCACGTGGCGACCAGTCGGACGGGCGGATCATTGACCTCTGGATAGCGCGGCTGGACCGGGGGCAGGCACCGAACCCCGTGGCGACGGATGTGCTCGGCGGCCTCGCCGAAGCGCTGTACGACATCGCCACCGGATTGCGCAATGACCGTGCCACCGAAGCCGCACTTATCCATGCGCAGCTGGCGCTGCATCTCGATCCCGGCCATGCAAGCAAAATCCTGCTGATTGGCGACCTGCTACAGGACCAGCGCCGCTGGGAAGAGGCCATCGCTGCCTTCAGGGATGTCCCGGACGACTCGCCCTATGGCTGGAACGCCGCCATGGCAATCGGCGAATCGCTGAATGCGATGAAGCGGCGCGACGAGGCCGTCGCCCATTTCCGCGCCATGTCGGAACGCCACAAGGACCGCCACGAAGCGCTGGTCCGGGTCGGCGATCTGCTGCGCGGACAGGAGAAATATCAGGAAGCGATCGCCGCCTATGACGCAGCGATGGCCCGCATCGATCAGGGAACAGGGGCGAACTGGACTCTGTACTATGTGCGCGGCATCGCGCATGAGCGCGCCAAGCAGTGGGCGCTGGCCGAATCCGATTTCCAGAAGGCCCTGGACCTGCAGCCCGAGCAGCCGCTGGTGCTGAACTACCTGGCCTATTCCTGGATCGACCAGGACATCAAGCTGGACGAGGCGCATGAGATGATCGAGCGCGCCGTGGCGCAGCGGCCGACCGATGGCTATATCGTCGATAGCCTGGGCTGGGTGCTCTACCGCAAGGGGCGCTTCGAGGATGCGGTGCGGCAGCTGGAACGCGCCATTGAGCTGCAGCCCAACGATCCCGTCATCAATGACCATCTCGGCGATGCCTACTGGCAGGTCGGGCGCCGGCTGGAAGCCCGGTTCCAGTGGCAGCGCGTGCTGACGCTGAAACCCGAGGACCAGAACCTGATCGAGGCCGTCGATAAGAAGCTGAAGGACGGGCTGCCGGAGTCCGCCAAGCGCGACGCCAAGCGCGGCGGATGACAGCCGCCTCCGTAACGGCGGAGGCCCCCGCCAAGCTGAACCTGTTCCTGCATGTCACCGGCCGCCGCGCGGACGGCTATCATCTACTGGACAGCCTCGTCGCTTTCGCGGAAACCGGCGACCGGATTACCGCGAAATCCGCCGATTCCCTGAGCCTTTCCATTACCGGGCCGTTCGCCGGTGCCCTGGATGACGAGGCCGACAATCTGGTGCTCCGCGCCGCCCGCCTGCTGGCCGGGGAAGCTGGCATACCGCCCGCAGCTTCGCTGACTCTGGACAAGAACCTGCCGGTCGCCGCCGGCATTGGTGGTGGCTCGGCTGACGCCGCCGCCACGCTGCGCGCACTGGCCCGGTTATGGAACCTGGAAATACCAACGGAGCGGCTGATGGCGCTGGGGCTGGAGCTGGGTGCCGATGTGCCGGTCTGCCTGCTGGACCAGCCCTGCCGCCTGACCGGCATCGGCGAGACACTGGCACCGCTATCGTCGCTGCCGGCACTACCGGTGCTGCTGGTCAATCCCGGTGTGCCCTTGTCAACCCCCGCCGTCTTCCGCGCCCGTAGCGGCGAATACGGGGCAGCGGCACCGGTCCTACCTCTCGAAGAACCAGCCTGCTTGCTGGATTTCCTCCGCGCCCAGCGCAATGATTTGACAGGCGCCGCCCTGGCTCTCGTGCCACAGATCGGCACCGTGTTGAGTCAACTGGAAGCGCTGCCGGGCTGCCTGCTGGCACGGTTGTCCGGCAGCGGCCCAACCTGCTTCGCGCTGATGCAGGATGAAGAATCGGCGGAATCCGGCGCCGCAGCGTTGCAAACGGTGCAGCCGAGCTGGTGGGTGCGGGCGACCAGGCTGCGGCCCGCCGGGCTTTAGACTTTAAGAAAACAGCCGCTCTAGCCTCGGGCGGCCCGGTCGGCGGCGGGTTTTTCGCCCATGGTTTGCAGCATATGCTGCAGCAGCAGTGCCGATGGCGTACCGTTGACCGGCAGGTCGTGGCGGCGCTGATAATCGCGGATGCCCTCACGCGTGCGATCGCCAAGCAGTCCGTCCGCCGCCCCGACTTCATAGCCGAGGCGGATCAGGATCTGCTGGATCGCGCGAATCGTCTCCCGTTCCGCGTCCGGCGACAGGGGCTTGGCGGAGGCCGGCGCCGCGCCCGCATCACCCCTGGCAGCACTACCGGTCGCTTCGGATGGTGGCGCGCTGTTGCTCAGCGGCATCGCAACCAACCGTTCCGCCGCCGCCTGATCGCCCAGCGCCGCCGCCTGGGCATAGAGCGCGCGCGCCTTGCTCAGGTCAGGCGCATCGCCCAGCCCGCGCTCCTCCATCTGCCCAAGCTCGAACAGCGCCGACGTCATATTCTGGTCGCCGGCACGGCGCAGCCATTTGCGGGCCTCGGCGTAGTTCACCGGTATGCCCCGCCCCTGGGCATAGAACAGGCCCAGATTATACTGCGCGCGCGGATGGTTGCGCTCGGCCGCACTGTGATACCAGAGCAGCGCACGAACATCGTCCTGCTGCACACCAGTGCCTTTTTCGTAGAGCACGCCGAGATTGTACTGTGCGCCGGGAATCCCCTGGATTGCCGCCTCACGGAACCAGTAGGCCGCTTCCCGCATATCCTGGGGGCGGCCCTCACCCGTCGCATAGAGCACCGCCAGATCGTGCTGCGCCTCGGGATCGCCCTGGCGCGCACGCTGTTCCATCAGCCCGGCGAAGCCCGGCGCTGATGCGCTTGGACTGACAGTGGAGCCCTTGAGATCCGGGCTTTTGGGAGCCGGCCCCTTGGTATCCGGCAGGGCCGCGACCTCTGGCTTTGCCGCTGGCCGCGCATCGCCAGAGGCTGTACCAGCCGCTGTCGGCGCAGGTGCTGCCTTCGGTGCCACTGGCAAGGGTGCTGCGGGCTCGGGCGATGGCGCCGGTTCAGATCGGTCTGATGCAGCCGGGGATAACGCTGGCGGCGCTGAGGCTTGCGCCGGTTCGGGCTGCACCAAAGGCGGCGAAGCGGACATGTCGGGCGTCGCCGGATCGGGTGCCGCAGACTCTGACGAAGCGCCGCCCTCGACGCCGTCCCGGCCGCCACGCAGCTGCCAGGCCCGCTCCTCAATCCAGCGCGTGCCGCTCTGCAAGACCTGCCTGGCGTCCTCGCCGAGCCCGATGACGCCGTCCGCCGCCCGCTGCAGGGCTGGCGCCATACCCAGCCGCTCGCTCTGGCTCATCAGCGCGATCCCGCTGCCCACACCGATGACCAGAACGAGGCCGCCGACTATGAGCTTGCCCGGGAAATGCCGCCTTACCGGCCGTTGATCCGCCGCGGTTGGCGGGGAGCCGGGCGGAGACGGGGTGTTTTCGCCGGCCGCTACCGCTGCTGGCGGTTCCGGCGCGTCGTCCCGTGTCTCCTCAGAACTTTCACCGGCCAGCTCCGTCTTGAAGCGGTCCCAGCGCGCTTCCCAGTTCTCTTCCGGCGATTCAGGCTTTTCGCCCGCTGGCTTTTCGCCCGCGGTCTTTTCGCCTGTCGCCTCATCGTCCGTTGTTGAGGGCGGAAAAACGATCTCATCGTCCGGCGCATCGTCATCCGGCGTATCGTCGGCGACGCCGCCAGCCATATGGTCCTCGCCCACAGGGTTCTCGTCCACAGGCAGAGACGGATCCGCTGCGCCGCCGGGCATGGTCACGGTGGAGGGCCAGTCCGGCGGCAGGGATTTCAGGCCGCGCTCCAGCAGGACCATCCGCTGCGCGATGCGCGCTACCGCCAGGCCGACCGGCCGGAGATGGTCTTCGATCCGCCCTTCGGCAACGGCGACCTGGGTTTCCAGCGTCTTTGGATCCGCCTCAGTCCCTGTACCGGCATCCGGCATATCATTGGCGGGAACCGGGGTTATGCCGGCATGCCGCAAAATGGCGCGGTCGATCCAGGCGCCTAGGGTCAGCCCGGCCTCCTGCGCGGCTTCGCGCGCGACGGCCCGCGTCGCGTCATCGATCCCTTTCACGCTCCAGGGCGTGGCTTTCGAACCAGCCTTCCGCATCCTATAGCCTTTTCCCGATCGGCGTGTCGGCGCCCGGTAGTCCCAACCCTACCATCCTATACCGCGAAAGGGGCCGCTGTTAAGCCGGGTAGTACCAGCACCGTCAGCCACGGCCGAAAAGCCGCCTCAGAAAACCGGCGGAAGCCCCGGTGCGTGCCGCCTCGGCTTCAGACTCCAGCACCCGAAGCCGGTCGGAGAGCCGCAGAACCGCGCGTTCCAGCGCCTTCTGCGTGGCCAGGGCTTCCGGCGACAATTCTCCCGGCTGGTCCACTGACGGTCCGTCCGGATCATTGGACGGCGACCGGCTTTCAGCCAGCGCCGCAAATTCCGCCTGCAGCCCGGTCATGCCGTCGCGCAACGCCTCCAACCGACCGGCCAGGGTCGTGACTTCCGCGCGCAGCGCCCGGATTTCCGCCGCCGAATCGGGATCAGAGGGAGCCGCCGCCGGCGTCATGCCGGCGCCAGGCTCATGGCCGGCATGGCGGATGGTCTGGCTGAGCCAGGCGCCCACCGGCAGCCCCGCCTGCCGCGCGGCCCGCTTCGCTGCCTCGCGGTCCTCGGGCGAAACTCCCTTAACACTCCAGGGCGATATCTGCGCCATGCCGGCCCTCGAATACGGGTAATGCGGATTTCAGTATGTCCGAAAAAGCAGCGGAATACCAACAGGCCCAGTCAGAATAAGGTCAAGGGCAGGGTTAGATCAGGGCCGGTCCGCTGGCGGCGCACTGTCCGGCGCCGGCGTATCATCGGATGGCGAGGGCGCCGTCAGCTGCTCCCCGGAAGGCACCGGTGGCGACGGCAGGCGGCTTTCCAGCCCTTCCAGCCGCCGGGCAATGGTCTCCAGCAATTCGTGCAGCGGCGCTACCATCAGGGCGGTGCGGCGCTCGGCGGCGGCGATGCGCTCGGCCAGCGGTTCCAGCATTTCCGGGGTCATCTCGGGCGCCGCCGGCACCGCATCCGGCATTTCCGCAACGCCGCGTTCCTCGGCGGCGACCGCACGGATCGCTTCGCCCAGCCACTCGCCCATGGTGCCGCCAGAGGCCTCGACAGCCGCCCGCGCCGCGTCCCGCGCCTCGGTCGAGACGCCCTTGATGCTCCAGGGCATATTGCGCTTGGCCGTACTGTTTTTCCCGGCCGTCTTCGCTTTGGGCTTTGCCTGTGCCAAGCCGATCTCCCGACTGGATGGCGCCGCCAAGCGGCGGCACTACCAACCCATAACAAAGAATACCCATTCTGTTAAGCCGCCGCGCATCGCCACAGGTTGCACCGCGCCGGATTTGCGCCTATCTTGCGCGCCGCCCGTTCAGGGCACCCGGCGATGGGGCGTGGCCAAGCGGTAAGGCAACGGGTTTTGGTCTCGTGATCCCAGGTTCGAATCCTGGCGCCCCAGCCAGCCGATAAATGGCTTTGTATCAAATAGTTAGTGGAAGCGCCCTACTCCGCCAGCACGACAAGGTCGAGCGGACCGGCAATGCCCTCCACAACACAGGCGGCCAGCACGCGATGCTGCTGCACCGGGCGATAGCCCTGCTGTTCCGCCAGTTCCAGCGCCATCCGGGTGGATAAGGCGCGCACCCCTTCCGCCTTGGTGTGTTTTTCCAGCTTTGCCGCCAGATTCACCGCCTCGCCGATCACCGTATATTCCAGCCGCGTCTCGTCGCCCACCGCGCCGAACAGCACCGGCCCGGCACTGACCGCCGCGCCGACGCGGATCGGCGACTGCCCGGCAGCCAGCCGTTCGGCGTTCCAGCCATCGATGGTCGCCATGATGGCGGTAACGGCGCGCAGCGCATCGGCGGCATGGCGGCCGGTCGGCAGGGCGGCGCCGAAAGTCGCCATGATGCCATCGCCCAGGAACTTGTCGATGGACCCGCCATGCGCCTGGATCACCGGCACCACACGCGCCTGGTAGTCCGCCAGCAGGGCCAGCACCTGGCGCGCGGGCAGCGCCGTCGACAGGGCGGTGAAGCCGCGCAGATCCAGCGTCAGAATGGCCGCCTCGCGGACCTCGCCCTCGCCGGCGCGAATCTGGTGCTCGGTCCCGGTGATCTTCGCCGCCACCTCCGGCGCGAAGAAGCGCGACAGGTCGCGCGCCGCCTGCCCTTCAACCACCGCACGCACCAGCAACCCGCGCGCCCTGAGGATGGCGAGGCCGAGAATGACGGTAACCATGGCGATGGAGATGATCTTGTCGAATTCCGCCCCCAGTAACACGCTGTTGGAGGTCAGATATTCCACATAGTTCCGCGTGATCATCGTGTCGTCCGGGCGGGACAGGGTGGCGTAGCCGACCAGACCGAGCCAGCCCAGCGCGGCCGCGGCGCCTGCCAGCAGCACGAAACGCGCCTCGAAACGCAAGGCGCGCAAGGCAATGAAGATGAAGACATAGAGCAGGGTCGGCGCCTTCAGATAGAAGGAGGGCGGCTGCTGATACTGCAGGTGAAAACTCCAGATCGCCGCCATCAGCAGCGCCATGTCGGCAAGGATCGAGACATAGAGCAGCCACCCCGGTAGTGCCCGCCGGTGCGCCAGCACCAGCCGCAGCAGGGTGAATACCGCATAGACGCCCAGCACCAGCGGCACCGGTTCGAACATGACGTCAGGATGGAAGGTCTTGGGCGCCAGCGTATAGAGCACCGCGAAGGTGACGACGACGCCAAGCTGGATCCAGCCGATCAGGATTTCGCTGTTTTCCTGCTGCCGGGCGATGGCCTCGCGCAGCCGCCCGGGCAGGACCAGCCGCCGGCCCGTCCCGAATGGCAAAAGGCCCGGCAGAAGGCGGGGCAGCCCGATCAGCCAGTTCCGCACCCCGTTGACATGATGGGCGACATGGCGGGCGATATGGCCGGCATTCTGTTCGGACATGCCCCTCATCTCCGTCGATGGCGATGTTTCTGCTTAACACTGCCTGCGCATCACGCGGCTTCAGAAGGTCGTGAAACCTGCGTTACAGCGTCAGTTCCAGCCCCTCACGCGCCACGATGGTGCCCGGCCGCGCCTGCGCCGCCGCCGTCGCGATGCCGTCCATGAAGCTGTCGTCATGATTCGGGTCGTGATGGAAGATCGCCAGCTGGCCGACACCGGCGGCCTCGGCCAAACGCACCCCCTCCTCCCAGGTGGAATGACCCCAACCACGGTACAGGGGATATTCGGCATCGGTGTAGGTGCTGTCATAGATCATCAGGTCGGCGCCAGCCGCCAAATCCAGGATTGCCGGGTCGCGCTGGCCTTCCCGATGCTCGGTATCGGTGATGTAGCAGACGGAACGCCCGCCATAGGCGATCCGGTAGCCGGTGGCCCCGTTCGGATGGTTCAGCGGCGCGGTCCTCACGGCAATCCCGCCGCCCAGCGGCAATTCCTCGCCGGCGCGGAAATCCTCATAGGCGATGATCGCACGGAAGATATCCAGCGGCACCGGGAACAGCGGCGGCGCCATCAGCCCGGCCAGAACCTCGCGCAGCCGCCGGATCGGATAGAGATGCCCGGCCCAGAGCCGGAGCCGGTTGCCCGGATCGAAGGCCGGGCGGAAAAACGGCAGGCCGGTGACATGGTCGAGATGGGTGTGGCTCAGCAGCAGATCGGCCTCGACCGGCGCGCCGGTGGCGGCCCCCATGGCGGCGAGCGCCTCGCCCAGCGGCTTCAGCCCGGTGCCGGCGTCGAGAATGATGAGCCTGTCACCGCAGCGGACCTCCACGCAGGAGGTATTGCCGCCATAGCGCATCATCGCCGGGTCAGCGCAGGCGATGCTGCCGCGCACCCCCCAGAAGCGGACGGTCAGGCCACCATCTGCCACCGTCCCGGCCAAGCGTCAGGGCACCAGGCGATAGCCGCCCGGCTCCGTCACCAGGATCGCGGCATTGGCCGGATCGGTCTCGATCTTCTGCCGCAGGCGATAGACATGGGTCTCTAACGTATGGGTCGTTACGCCAGCGTTATAACCCCAGACTTCGTTTAGCAGCACATCGCGGCTGACCGTGCGATTGCCGGTGCGATAGAGATATTTCAGGATCGCCGTCTCTTTCTCGGTCAGGCGGATCTTGCGGTTCTTCGCTGCATCGACCAGCAGCTTCAGGCTGGGCGTGAAGCTGTAGGGGCCGATGGTGAACAGCGCGTCGTCGCTCTGCTCATGCTGGCGCAGCTGGGCGCGGATACGGGCCAGCAGGACGTTCAGGCGGAACGGCTTGGTCACATAATCATTGGCCCCGGAATCGAGGCCGAGGATCGTGTCCGCGTCCGACACCGCGCCGGTCAGCATGATGATCGGCGATTTCAGCCCGCCGCGCCGCAGCAGCCGGCAAACCTCGCGGCCATCCATGTCCGGCAGTCCGACATCGAGCAGCACGAGGTCGAATTGCTCGCTCTTCGCCCTGGCCAGCGCCTCGGCACCGTCGGCGGCTTCAATCGTGGTGAATTCCTCATGGAGCTGAAGCTGCTCGGCCAGAGACTGGCGCAGCAAATCCTCGTCTTCCACCAGCAGAATCTTCTTGCCGTTGCTCATCGCCTCTCCACGGCCTTACCTTTTGTAAGGGAACCATATCCCAGAACATCGTAACCGGGTAAGCCGAAGCCGGTTGATCACAGAAAATTGTCAGAAACGCGGCGCCAGGATCTGCCGCAACACGCCCTCGAACAGCGGTGAATCCGGCTCGGCCAGCGCATCGGCGGCACTGAAATGATGGCGACCCTCCAGAATAATCGCCTGCACCGGGTGGCGCGCGGCCCGCAGCCGGGCGGCATAATCGGCCTGCTGGCGGTGATATTCGGCACTTTCGGCACCGCCAACCGCCAGCAGCAACGGGCCGCTCGCCCTGGCCGGCAAATGCGCCATCGGGCTGAGCGCCGTCACTTCCGGCACGTCCAGCGCGAGCACTTCGTTCAGATAGCTGCGCCGGATCGGCTCCAGATCGTAAAGCCCGCTGATCGAACACACACCGCGCACCAGGCCCGGCGGCAACTCGGGGGAGAGCGCCGGCCAGTCGGTCTGCGCCGCCAGCGCCGCCAGATGGCCGCCCGCCGAATGGCCGGCCAGATGAATCCGCGCCCGGTCACCGCCCAGCGATGGCAGTTCGCGGTAGAGAAAAGCCAGCGCCGCGCGGATATCCGAGGCGATTGCCGTCATCCGCTGCGCTGGCGCAAGCCGGTAGCCCAGCACCGCCACAGCGATCCCGGCGGCAACGAACAGCGGCGCGACATGGCTGAAATGCTGCTTGTCCAGCGCCTGCCAGTAGCCGCCATGAATGAAGGCCAGCACCGGCGCGTCGCGTTGCGGGGCCGGAAAAAAATCCAGCCGCTGCCGCGGATCATCGCCATAGACAAGGTCGAGATCGACAGAGAGATGCCGGCGGGCCTCAGCGCTGCGCGTCGCCCAGCTGTCGATATAGGCGGCGTGATCAGGCACCATCGCCCGGTTGTTATATTGGGCATCCAGCCCGGTCTGGTCGTAGTCGCGATAGGGCAATGGAGGCGTCTCCGTATAGGCGGATAAAGCTTTCGGGCGCCGCCGCCCTTTTCAGCGGCCGGTGCAACGCCTAGATTGGGCTCAGTTTCCCGATCCGCAAGGCACTGTCCATGTCCTCGGCCCCTCCACCGGACTCCCACCCGGCCTCCCAGAACCTGTCGCCAGCCTCGCTGCGCGCGGCGACGGTGAAGCGCGTCGAGCGCGCCATCGCGGAGCTGCGGCGCGGCGGTCAGGTGCTGGTGCGCAACCGCGCCCGGGAAAGTGCCGGCATCCTGATGGCGGCCGAAATGGTCACGCCGGCCAGCCTGCCGGGCCTGACCCGTGCCGCCGGATCCCGGCCGACGCTGGTACTCACCGCGCGGCGCGCGACGGCGCTGAAGCCGGGCCAGCCTGTCGGCAGCGTCGAATCGCTGGCCCTGCCGGCCGAGGCCGATCCTGATTTCGTGCGCCGGCTCGCCGACCCCACCGCCGGCCCC
>Ga0114898_1000340_pt1 | contig 37549 bp, 33 predicted proteins | sample Malvired_Geostar_FD_83496 | JGI IMG/M metagenome (GOLD analysis project Ga0114898, IMG submission 83496) | Marine viral communities from the Global Malaspina Expedition - Malaspina viral metaG DeepMed_Geostar | ecosystem: Environmental > Aquatic > Marine > Oceanic | place: Mediterranean Sea...
CAGGGGCGCTGGATCTACATTGCAGGCTCACGGCCTAGGGAGCGACACAGCCTGCCCCGGTCCACCCGATGATCGGTCGGGGGCACCGGATTATCGCCCGATGCCTCCTATAAGGAGCGACGTAAGTCGCGACCGCCATATCCCGCCCCTGTAGGAGCGGCTTCAGCCGCGATCTGACGGTGGGACGCCCGCGCCGATTCCAGGATCGCGGCTGAAGCCGCTCCTACAAAGGCGCATCGGCCGCAGGCACGAGCTCCAACGTATGCCGTGCCTCCCCCGGCAGGAACGGACTCGCGCGCCCTGCGGCCCAGTCCGCATGCCCGGCCCCCCAGAACGGCGACAGCGGGTGGCCGCTCTGGCCGCCCGGCATGTGCACGATGCCGTCTTCCTCGTGTCCCGGCGCCACCACCATCCGCTGGCTGGCCCCCATGGCAGGCGCCTGCACCCGTGGCATGTTCGAGTCGCCAGGCAGCGGCTCGTCGGGCATGCAGAGCCACGATCGCGCGGGGCCGGGCAGGGCGGCGGACATCGGATGGCAGATGCGTGCGGTATTGCGCTCGCCCCACGTGCGCTGGGCCAGGGGGCCGGCCGCGGACAGCTCATCGGTGAGTTCTTTGGCGGCATCTTCGAAAAGCGCTTGCCAGCTCTCGAATCGCGCCGGCAGGAGGTGCGTCGGTTGCTGTTCGACCAGCGGCCAGGCCACGCCTTCAAGCTGCGACAGCGAAGGAGCTGCGAAGTCGTCACCCATCGCGGCGCGTGCCGGCGCCAGCAGGCCTTCGGCGATCCGGTCGTGCACCGCCAGGCGCCAGCCGCGCACCAGCCGGTAGGACACCGCATCCGTCGTGGCACGGCCCTCCCACTCCGCGGCGCTTTCGGCGAGCTCGCGCAGGGCAGGGCCGCCGGCGGATCCTTCACGTTGCAGCAGCCACCACCAGCGCTTGAGGAAGAGCGCCCGGTCATCGAGCTGGATGGCGAGCAGGTCGGCCTCGGTGAGCTCGTCCCGCGCATAGAGGCCGTCCCGGATCTGCCGGGCGCGCGCGCCCAGGGCATAGCCGCCGTCGCCCACCTGCGCCAGCATCGGGCCGTCCACCACCCGGCTGTTGGCCGTCCACAGGCGACCGTCGGCGGGATCGACCACGGCTGGAGCGTCAGCCGTACTGATCGACCAGGGCTCGCATGCCGCGACGGCTTCCCCCGCAGTCTCCCGCCGGGCGCCACCTGCTTCGAACACCAGCGTGGACGCAGGGCAGGTTGCGCCACGCACGGGGGACGGGCCCAGCAGTCGCCATGCGATCCGCCCGCTGCGATCGCCGATCAGCAGGTTCTGCGCGGGGATGGCCACGTCGTTGGCGGCATCCATCGCCTGTTCCAGCGATCCGACCCGCAGGAACTCGGCCAGCCCGAGCGTCAACGAACCGGGCAGGTGCGCCACCCAGCGCAGCGCAAGCGTGCTGCCGTCCTCATCCCGGTGCAGGATCGGGCCCCACCGTGACTCTTCCACCTGCATCACCACGGGATCGCCGCCCTTTACTTCGATGAGCTCCCGGTGCGTCTGGATGGCTTCGCAGGGTGCGGTGCATGGCGCCCGGTGCTGCCAGTCCAGGAAGTCGCCGTAGCTGTTGGTGAACCCCCAGGCGATGTGGCCGTTGCTGCCCACCACGAGCGCAGGCAGGCCCGGCAAGGTGAAACCTGCGGCATCGACCCGGCCGCCGGGGGCGGCGACTTCGGGGTAGCGCAGCCGGGCGCGGAACCAGATGTTGGGTGCCCGCAGGCCGAGGTGCATGTCGTCGGCGACGATCGCGCGGCCGTCCGCGGTGAGCCCGCCGGCGACGGCGAAGTTGTTGCTGCCGATGACCGGGGGCCGCGGCAGGGCCTGATCGGCCGAGGCGTCGGCTGGCGCTGGCATCCGGCGCAGATCGAGTTCCGAGGGTCCGGGAAGCACCGCATCGCCCCGCGCGGAGCCAATGATCGGGGCATCCCAACTGCTCCCGTCGTGGGTCAGCAGCTTGAACAGGGCCGGCGGCACGTGCGGCTTGATCCGCCATAGCGCGAGCTCACGCACATTGCTGGCGTCCTGAAGGTCGAAGTACATGGCGTAACCGGCCAGGACCGAATCTTCCAGCATCCAGGGCCGCGGTTCGGTGCGCAGCAGCAGGTAGGGCCAGGGCTTCGCGTCGAGCGCCTCCAGGCCTGCATTGACCCCTTGCACGTAGGCCTCGGCCATGGGGCGACGCCCGCCCAGTGCCGCGTCCAGGTGGGCCTCCACCCGGGCGCGCAGGCGGTGGATACGGTGGCTGCGGTCGGTCTCCACGGCCATCGGTCCGAACAGCCCGGCCAACTCGCCGGCCGCGGTCCGGCGCATCAGGTCCATCTCGAAGAAGCGTTCCTGCGCATGCACGTAGCCCAGTGCGCGCATCGCATCGGCCTCGCTGGCGGCATTGATCGTGGTGACGCCGCGCGCATCGCGCTCGACGGCTACAGGTGCTGCCAGCCCGGCAACGGGCAGGTTGCCATCCAGTACCGGCAGGCTCGCGCGGAGCAACAGCCACGTCGCTCCGGCCACCAGCACCAACAGCAGCACGATGGCCACCAGTCCCCGCCTGATCCACTTGACCATCTTCATGCCGCCTCGTGCCATTCCCCGTCCCGGAGCTTAGCCGAGCGGTGGCCGGTGCCGGGAGCCGCCCGCGTTGACTTGTTCAGACCGTTTGCCACGCGCCGCCCGCAGGGCGCAGAATCAGACCCATGAGCGCTTTCAACATCCGCAATCGCAATAACAACGCCAGCCTCCCGCAGGCCGGCGATTAGCGAGTCGTTCCCGCTCATCGAACCCCTGGCCTGCACTGCGAAGTGCGGGCCTTTTTTTTGCCCAAAGGAGTGCCCTGGAATGTGCTCGATACTCGGAATCTTCGACCTGGCCCCGGCGGACGACCTCGGCCGCCTGCGCCGGCTCGCCCTCGAACTGTCGCAACGCCAGCGCCACCGCGGCCCGGACTGGAGCGGGGTGCACGTGGACGACGGCGCCATCCTCGTCCATGAGCGGCTCGCGATCGTCGACCCGGCCGGTGGCGCCCAGCCGCTGCGCTCGGCCGATGGCCAACTGGTCCTCGCGGTCAATGGGGAGATCTACAACCATCGGGAACTCGAGGCGGCGCTGGTGCTGCCGTACGGATTCCAGACCGGATCGGACTGCGAGGTCATCAACGCGCTGTACCGGCAGGCGGCCGTGACCGGCGAATCGCCGGCGGAATGGCTGGACCGCCTCAACGGCATCTTCGCGTTTGCGCTGTGGGACCACGAGGAGCGGCGCGTGCTGATTGCCCGCGATCCGATGGGGGTCGTGCCGCTGTACTGGGGCCACGACGGCAACGGGCGCCTGTGCGTGGCGTCGGAGATGAAGGCGTTGGCGGATGTCTGCAGCGACGTGGCGCAGTTCCCACCCGGCCACTTCTACGACAGCCGGGAAGGCAGGCTGCAGTGCTTCTACCACCGCGCCTGGCGCGATCATGACGCGACCACCGGCGTGGAGGTCTCGCCGACCGAGCTGCGCGAGGCCTTCGAGCACGCCGTGCACCGGCAGATGATGAGCGACGTGCCGTACGGCGTCCTGCTGTCAGGGGGGCTGGACTCATCCCTGGTGGCCGCCTGCGCCGCACGTTTCGCCAAGTGCCGCATCGAGGAGGACGATCGAACTGAAGCCTGGTGGCCGCGGCTGCACTCCTTCGCGATTGGGCTGGAGGGGTCGCCCGACCTTGCCGCCGCCGAGATCGCCGCCGAGGCACTGGGCACCGTGCACCATGGTTTCACCTACACGGTGGAGGAGGGGCTGGACGCGCTACCCGAGGTGATCCGCCACATCGAGACCTACGACGTCACCACCATCCGCGCCTCCACGCCGATGTACCTGCTGGCGCGGCGGATCAAGGCGATGGGCGTCAAGATGGTGCTGTCGGGCGAGGGCAGCGACGAGATCTTCGGTGGCTACCTGTACTTCCACAAGGCGCCCGACGCGCGGCAGTTCCATGAGGAGTTGGTGCGCAAGCTCGATGCCCTGCACAACTACGACTGTCTGCGTGCCAACAAGTCGATGATGGCCTGGGGGGTCGAGCCCAGGGTGCCGTTCCTGGACGTCGAGTTCCTCGACGTGGCGATGCGCATGGACGCCAGCGCGAAGATGGTTGGCAAGCGCGCGGACGGCAGTGTCCGTATCGAGAAGTCGGTACTGCGCGAAGCGTTCGAAGGCTACCTGCCGGAATCCATCCTCTGGCGGCAGAAGGAACAGTTCAGCGACGGCGTCGGCTACGGCTGGATCGACGGCCTCAAGGCGCATGCCGAAGCCCATGTGGGCGATCGCGAGTTCGCCGCCGCTGCCAGCCGCTTCCCCGTCAACCCGCCGCAGAGCAAAGAGGCCTACTTCTACCGGCGGATCTTCGAACGATCCTTCCCCGGCGCCGCCTGCGCCCAGACCGTGCCCGGCGGCAAGTCCATCGCCTGTTCCTCGCCGGCAGCCATTGCCTGGGACGCCGCCTTCGCCAACGCCGCCGACCCCTCCGGCCGCGCCGTCGCCGGCATCCACGCCTCGGCCCTGCCCGAACCCGCTTTCACAGGAGGATGAGACCCTGGGGCTGCCATCCAGCCGCTCCCCTGTAGGAGCGGCTTCAGCCGCGATCTAATCCAGCACGTAGGCACCGCCCGACCACCGCAGCGTTTCGAACTCCCCGCACTGCATGCACTTGTACCAATGCAGCTCATCACCCTCTTCCAGGAGCGCACTGAAGCCTGGAGTGCCAGGGTGCTCGAAGTGCTGCAACAGTTCGCCGTCGCGGGTCACCGCGACGAAGCGGCCCCTCGTGCCGGTGTCGGTCGAGAACACACCCACGAAGATATCTTCACTGCGTCCATCCCCGTCCAGATCGGCTTCAACCGAGAACGCAAGTGGCGATTGACGAAACTCCGCGGCGTCGGGTGCGGCCACGGATTCCGAAAGCAGATCATCCAGAGTCGCAGCCGAACTCCACGACGGGGAGAATTGAGACGCCGCGATGCCCCGCGCATGATCCGAAGTCGATTCGAATTCCACGTCGTACCACCAGGCCGACGTCGGGCGGGCGGCGCCGTGGGGATCGCGAGGCGCAGTTCCGCTGCACCCCGCAACGAGAAGTCCGGCGAGCATGCAGCTGGCTGCTGTCGACCTACCAATCCACATGCCAATGCCTCCCTCCGGCTGCGTGGGGTTCCCGAAGAACCGAAGCGCCCAATTGGGTTATGCGTGCCTCGATCGCATCCAGCTGTTGCCTGCTGCCGATCGGCCAGCTGCTGTCCCGTGCGGTATTGGACAGATGGTTGGATACCAGTGCACCGCGCTGCCGCGCCTGCTGGATCAGAAATTCGAAGGCATCAACAGTCTGCAGCTCCGTCGCAGTCCGGTTCTGCAGGTACCACGCGTCCATCTCTCGGATGTGCTGCGTAGGTCGATAGGTGCGGAGGAACTCCAGCCGGTTCGCGCGGATGCGTTGCGCCATGAGCTCCGCCTGTCGCCGGATCGTCCGCGCCCGTCCGGTTATCCGGATCCCGGCACGCGGGAATTCATGCTGGACGATCAGGATAAGTTGGTCGATGTTGACCGGTCGTGGTGGTGCGGCTGCGTTGGCAAGTGCCTGCATGTCCCCTCCTTGGGTCGCGATGATGGCCATCCTTCCTGGTGGCCCTGGCGTGCAGCGGCGGGCTTCTCGCCGCCGAGCGGAAAATACCATGTGGGGTTGGGGCCGGATAGCGGGATTGTGGCCAACCACGCTGATTCGCCACCGTGCTGTAGGAGCGACGTCAGTCGCGACTCGCCGACGTCGCATTTCCGCGGTCGCGACTGACGTCGCTCCTACAAGGGGACGGGTCGCGGCTGAAGCCGCTCCTACAGGGGAGCGGCGGCTATGCGTGGGAGTGGATTACTCGACTGCGAGGCCTTCGACCTTCTGCCAGCCGCGGGGCAGCAGGCCGCCCCGGGTGGCGCGGGTGCCGACGTAGCCGTCCAGGTCCTTCCACGACAGCGTCATGGTGCGGGCGCCGGAGTGCACCTGCAGGTTGGCGCCTTCGGATACCACCGCCACCGCGACCACCCGTTCGGTGCCGAGCTTGGCCTTGGGAATGTCGATCAGCTTGTTCCCCTTGCCCTTGTCGAGCTCCGGGAGCTCGGCGACGGGGAAGGCCAGCAGGTGGCCGGCGCTGGTGGCGACCACCACGCGGTCCTGCGTGGCGTCGGTCACCGGCGCCGGTTGCAGCACCTTCGCATTCGCTGTCAGCGACAGCATCGCCTTGCCGGCCTTCTGGCGGCTGGTGAGGTTTTCGAAGCGCGTCACGAAGCCGTAGCCATGCGAGCTGGCAAGTACGAAGCGGGCATCGTTGTCGCCGCTGGCCAGCGCCTGGAACGAGGCGCCGGCGGCGGGTGAGAAGCGACCCGTCAGCGGCTCTCCGTTGCCACGCGCCGAGGGCAGGCTGTGCACCACCGTCGAGTAGGCGCGGCCGGTGGAGTCCAGGAAAGCCACCTGCTGATTGCTGCGCGAGCGCGTCGCCGCCAGCAGTTCATCGCCCTCCCGATAGTTCAGTCCGGCTGCATCGACGTCGTGTCCCTTGGCCGCGCGTACCCAGCCCTTCTGGCTGACCACGACGGTCATGGGTTCGCTGGGGGCGAGGTCGGTCTCGGACAGCGCTTGGGCCGCGCCGCGGACGACCAGTGGCGAGCGGCGGGCATCGCCGAACTTCTTCGCATCCGCCAGCAGTTCGTCCTTCACCAGCTTCTTCATCTTCGCCTTGCTGGCCAGCGTGGCGGTGATGCGGTCGCGCTCCTTGGCGAGCTCGTCCTGCTCGCCGCGGATCTTCATCTCCTCGAGCCGGGCCAGTTGGCGCAGCTTGGTGTCGAGGATGTAGTCGGCCTGTTCCTGGCTGAGGTCGAAGCGCTTGATCAGTACCGGGCGCGGCTCGTCCTCGCTGCGGATGATGCGGATCACCTCGTCCAGGTTGAGGAAGGCGACCAGCAGGCCTTCCAACAGGTGCAGGCGGCGTTCGACCTTGTCCAGCCGGTGGGTGAGGCGGCGGGTGACCGTGTCGGTGCGGAACCGCAGCCATTCGGCGAGGAAGGCCTTGAGCCCCTTCAGCTGCGGCCGGCCGTCGAGCCCGATCACGTTGAAGTTGACCCGGTAGCTCTTCTCCAGGTCGGTGGTCGCGAACAGGTGGCCCATCAACTGGTCGATGTCGACCCGGTTGCTGCGCGGCACCAGCACGATGCGCGTCGGGTTGGCGTGGTCGGACTCGTCGCGCAGGTCTTCCAGCCACGGCAGCTTCTTGGCCCGCATCTGGGTCGCGATCTGCTCGATCACCTTGCCGGGCGAGGCCTGGTGCGGCAGCGCGGTGACCACGATGTTCTGGTGCTCGCGCTCGTAGATGGCCCGGGTGCGCACGCTGCCGTGGCCGGTCTCGTACATCTGCAGCAGGTCGGCGCGCGGCGTGATGATCTCCGCCTCGGTCGGGTAGTCCGGGCCCAGCACGTGCTCGCACAGGTCGGCGGTGGTGGCGTCGGGGTCGTCGAGCAGGCGGATGCAGGCGCTGACCACCTCATTGAGGTTGTGCGGCGGTACGTCCGTGGCCATGCCGACCGCGATGCCGGTGGTGCCGTTGAGCAGCAGGTGCGGCAGGCGCGCCGGCATCCACGAGGGCTCCTCCAGGGTGCCATCGAAATTCGGATCCCAGTCGACCGTGCCGTGCGCCAGCTCACCCAGCAACACCTCGGCGATCGGAGTGAGCCTGGATTCGGTGTAGCGCATCGCCGCGAACGACTTGGGATCGTCCGAGGAGCCGAAGTTGCCCTGGCCTTCCACCAGCGGGTAACGGTACGAGAAGGGCTGCGCCATCAGCACCATCGCCTCGTAGCAGGCGCTGTCACCGTGCGGGTGGAACTTGCCGATCACGTCGCCGATGGTGCGCGCGGACTTCTTGGGCTTTGCCGTGGCGTTGAGCCCCAGCTCGCTCATGGAATAGATGATGCGGCGCTGCACCGGCTTGAGGCCGTCACCGATGAAGGGCAGGGCGCGGTCGAGCACGACATACATCGAATAGTCGAGGTAGGCGCGTTCGGCGTATTCGCGGAGCGGGATCTGCTCGAAGCCGTGGAAGGTCTGTCGTACGGGGTCGGTCATCGTGTTGCCGGTGCTGGTGCGTGTGGAAGAACGGCGTTCGGTGCGTGCCTAGCGGTGCAGCTCGCCGGAGGCTTCGGGCTGGTAGCGGATCGACAGCACCTTCAGCTGCAGGGTGCGGCCCGGCATCGGCCACTGGATGGTGTCGCCCACCCGCAGGCCCAGCAGCGCGCTGCCGACCGGTGCGAGGATGGAGACGCGGTCGCTCTGGCCGTTCGCGTCGCGCGGGTACACCAGCGTCATCTCGTGCTCTTCCCCGGAAGCTTCGTCGAGGAAACGGGCGGTCGAATTCATGGTGATGACGTCGTCGGGCACATCGCCGGGCTCGACGACATCGGCGCGGTCGAGTTCGCGGCGCAGGGCGCTGGTGTCGATGCCGGCGGCGATGGGCTGCTCCAGCAGGGATTCGATGCGCTCGCAGTCGAGACGCGAGATGGTCACCGATGGGGACTTGTCGTGGTTCATGGAAAGGCTCCGGGCAGGAAACGCATGTAGTGTGGGGGAACCAGCGGCCGCCCCATGGCAATGCGGGCGGCGCACGGCGTGCGTCGCCCGCAGGGACCGGTGGTATCCCGGCAAGTTAGCCCTGAAACCCGGGGGCTTCAACTGGTATTGACAAGCCTGTCGCCGCATCGCAACATACGCGGCCCGCACAGCAGATGCCGTGCGGTTTGCCCGGGTGGCGGAATTGGTAGACGCACTAGCTTCAGGTGCTAGCGGGGGCAACTCCGTGGAGGTTCGAGTCCTCTCCCGGGCACCAAACACGGTCTGACGACTACCGCGTCGGACATGCGAAAAACCCCGCCTCGGCGGGGTTTTTTGTTGGGCTTCCGGTTACTCCGGCTTCTTGGCCGGAATGAACGGCGACACCGGGTCGGACGCCGGGAAAGTCTCTTCCAGCGCCTCGGTCTGGTTCTCGTCCTGGTGTTCCTTGCGCTCGCGACGCTCCTTGTCATCTGTGCGCTCGTTCGACGGAGCGTTCGAGGCGTGGCTCTGGTTCTGGGTGTTTTCGGGCGTGTTGTTCTGTGGCGTGGCCATGTGTACCTCGGTCTGTTGCGCGATTGCCGCGGAAGTCGGCATGGATCAGGTTTGCGAAGGGTGTGCTAACGGCCCGTGATGCTGGCGTAGTCACCGGCGGGTCGGCCCCCGCAGCCACGGGGCGTTGACGACCGGGGTGTACCATCGCGCCGATGAACAAGACCCCCAACAAGCGCGGCGGAGCCCGCAAGTCGTCCGGCAAGGCCGGTTCCCCAGGCAAGTCCGGTGCTCCCGGAAAGGGCGCCAAGCCAGGTGGCGGCAAACCGGGTGGCAAGAAGAAGCCTGGCTGGATGCCGGATCCGCCGCCGCGCGGCGCCCGCAAGCCGCCGCTGGCGCCCATCCACGGTGATGTCTCCAAGGGCGACCCCTACGCCGAGCGCGAGGCCGCCCGTTACGAACAGCCGATCGCCAGCAGGGAGATGATCCTGCAGTTGCTGGTGACCTCCGACGGTCCGCTGGACGGGGAGGCACTGGCGGAGAAGCTCGAGCTGATCGAGCCGGCGCGGCTGGATGCATTGACCGCGCGGCTGCGCGCCATGGTGCGCGACGGCCAGCTGCTGCAGAACCGCAAGGGCGGCTACGTGCCGGCCCAGCAGGTCGACCTGGTGGCCGGCAGCGTGATTGCGAATCCCGACGGTTTCGGCTTCCTGCGTCCCGATGCGGGGGGCGGCGACGACCTGTTCCTGCCGCCGTTCGAGATGCGCAAGGTGATGCACGGCGATCGCGTGCTCGCCAGCGTCACTGGCGTGGACCGCAGGGGCAGAAAGGAAGGCGCGATCGTCGAGGTGCTCGAGCGCCGCCTCAACCGCCTGATCGGCCGCTACATCCTCGAGGACGGCGTCAGCTACGTGGAGCCCGACGACCGTCGGATCCAGCGCAACGTGCTGATCCCGCCGGAAATGCGTGGCGAGGCCCAGGCCGGGCAGCTGGTGGTGTGCGAGCTCACGCGTGCCCCCGATCCGCGCCGGCCCGCCATGGGCAGGATCCTGACGGTGCTCGGCGAGCGATTGACTGCGTCGCTGGCCGTGCAGGCGGCCATCCACGGGCACGACATCCCCCACGAGTTCCCGCAGCAGGTGCTCGACCAGGCCGCCGCGGTGCCGTTGGAGGTGCCGGAAGAAGATGCGCGCCAGCGGGTCGACATCCGCGACCTGCCGCTGGTCACCATCGATGGCGAGGATGCCAAGGACTTCGACGACGCGGTGTGGTGCGAGCCCAACCGCGAGGGCTTCCGGCTGGTGGTCGCCATCGCCGACGTTTCCCACTACGTGCGCCCGTCCGCGCCGCTGGACGAGGAGGCGCAGAAGCGCGCGACCTCGGTGTACTTCCCCGGCTTCGTGGTGCCGATGCTGCCGGAGACGCTGTCCAACGGTATCTGTTCGCTGAAGCCGAAGGTCGACCGGCTGTGCTTCGTCTGCGACATGCAGATCGACCGCAAGGGCGAGGTGAGCCGCTCGAAGTTCTACGAGGCGGTCATGCATTCGCACGCGCGCCTGACCTATACCCAGGTCTGGAACGCGGTGGGCGACGGCGTCGAGGACGAGGCCCGCGAGGAAGCGCTGGGCAAGATCGGCTCGTTGCTGCCGCAGATCGAGCGCCTGCACGATCTCTACAACGTGCTCGCGCGGGCGCGGGCCAAGCGCGGCGCCATCGAATTCGAATCCAGCGAAGTGCGTTTCGTGCTCGGCCCCAAGGGTGAGGTCACCCAGGCCGGCATGATCGTGCGCAACGACGCGCACAAGTTGATCGAGGAATGCATGATCGCCGCCAACGTGGAGGCGGCGAAGTTCCTGCTGCAGGCCGAAGTGCCGGCGCCGTACCGGGTGCACGACCGCCCGCCGGAGCAGAAATACGCCGACCTGCTGGAGTTCCTGAAGGAGTTCAAGCTGCGCATGCCGCCTTGGGCGCAGGTGCATCCACGTGACTACACCCAACTGCTGCGCAGCATCCGCGAGCGCAGCGACTCCACCCTGATCGAGTCGGTGATGCTGCGCAGCCAGAGCCTGGCGGTATACCAGCCGGAGAACCTGGGCCACTTCGGCTTGGCGCTGGAGGCGTATGCGCACTTCACCTCGCCGATCCGACGCTACGCCGACCTGCTGGTGCACCGCGCCATCAAGCACGCGCTGAGCGGCGCGCGGCCGGAGAAGTTCAAGTACTCGCCCAGTGACATGGCGCAGCTGTCGTTGCAGTGCTCCGAACGTGCCCGCCGTGCCGAGGAGGCCGAGCGCGAGGTCGACGAGCGCTACCGCGCGGCATGGATGGAGCAGCACGTCGGTGGCGAGTTCGATGGCGTCATCAGCGGCGTCACCAGCTTCGGCCTGTTCATCGAGCTGGACGATTCCAAGGTCAACGGCCTGGTCCACGTGACCCAGCTGCCGAACGACTTCTACCACTTCGACCCGATCCGCAAGACCCTGACCGGCGAGCGCACCGGCCGCGAGTTCCGCCTCGGCGACCGGGTCAGCATCATCGTGATGAAGGCCAGCGTCGAGGAGCGCAAGATCGACTTCAAGCTGGCCGGCGAGGGCGGTGATCGCCCCGCGCAGACGGAGGCCCGCCCGGCCAGGAAGAAGAAGCAGAAGTACTGAGCCGGCAGGATTACGGTTCAGCGCAAGGCCCGGCCATCCAGCCGGGCCCTGCTGCTGTCTGCTTGGGAGTGTGTGTAGGAGCGGCTTCAGCCGCGATCTGAAATCGGAAGCTCGCGCCAATCCCGATCGCGGCTGAAGCCGCTCCTACAACGGCCATGGGGCGGGACCAACGGCGGATCCGTGGGCCGGGACCAGACAGCGGGTCCGAGGGCTGGGGCCTACAATGGGCGGCCCTTCTTCGCGCCCACGTCCCATGAGCCAGAAACAATGGATCGCCGGCATCAATGCCGTCACCGCCGCGATCGAACACGACCCCCAGAACGTCCGCGAGGTACTGCTGGAGGCGGGTGCCAAGAACCCGCGGCTGGCCGAGATCGAGAGCCAGGCGCGTCGCATGGACATCGACGTCCGCCGGGTGAACCAACAGGCGCTGGCCGGCGTGGTGGGCAACCTGCGCCACCAGGGCGTCGTCGCGCGTTATGCCGCGGCCAAGGCCTGGGACGAGGGCGAGCTGAAGGAGCTGGTGGAGGCGGCCGATGGCCGCGCACTGGTATTGCTGCTCGACGGTGTGCAGGACCCGCACAACCTCGGCGCCTGCCTGCGCAGCGCCGCCGCTGCCGGAGCCACCGCGGTGGTGATCCCGAAGGACAAGTCGGTTCAGGTCAACGCGACCGTCCGCAAGACCTCCGCCGGAGCCGCCGACAGCGTGCCGGTGGTGCCGGTGACCAACCTGTCGCGCACCATGCGCGACCTGCAGCAGATGGGGGTGTGGCTGTATGGCCTGGCAGGCGACGTCGACGCCTCCCTGTATGCGCTGGACCTCACGGGCAACGTGGGCCTGGTCCTGGGCGGTGAGGGTGACGGGCTGCGTCGCCTGACCCGTGAGAACTGCGACCAGCTGGTTCGCATTCCCATGCCGGGCGGCGAGGGTAGCGCGGTGGAGAGCCTCAACGTGTCGGTCGCCGCCGGCGTCACGCTGTTCGAAGCCGTCCGGCAGAGGGCGTCGTGAACCTCGCCTGGTACGACTGGGTCGGCATCGCCGGTACCACCATGATCCTGGCTGCGTTCTTCCTGCTGCAGGCCGGGCGCCAGAGGGGCGACAGCCTGCCGTACCAGCTGCTGAACCTGTTCGGTGCCGGTGGCGTGCTGGTTTCCCTGCTGGGGCAGTTCAACGTTTCGGTCTTCCTGCTCGAGCTGGCGTGGGTGGCCATCAGCGGTTACGGGATCGTCCGCTCGATCCGGACGCGCCGGCAATCGCGCTTGCCACCGTCCTAACACGTGCGGTCCTACGCTCGACCCCGGCCCATGTCGGAGGACGAGCAGATGCACAACCGTTACCTGATGGCACCCGCCCTAGCCGCGGGCCTGCTGGTGGCCTGCACCGGTGGCGACGAAGTTGGTCCCAACGTGGATCCAGCAGGTGCCGACGAGAGTGGCACCACCAACCTCCTGGAGGCCGGGGCCGCCGCGCTGCAGGGCAACGGCCCACTCGGAAAGATGGACGTCTACCTCGTGGGCTTCCATCCGATGAAGGAAGACCCGGAGCACCAGATGGAGGCGCACCACTTCTGCCGGCAGGTCAACGAGGACTTCGCCCAGTGCGCCCTGTTCGACGGCAACTCCGAGGACGCCAACCTCAACGGCATCGAGTACATCATTTCCGCCCGGGTGTTCGAGCAGTTGCCGGTCGAGGAGCGCCCGTACTGGCACCCGCACAACGGCGAGATCCTGTCCGGCCAGCTGGTGGCGCCCAACATCCCGCGTGCGGCCGAGGAAGCGCTGATGCGCAAGAAGATGAACAGCTACGGCAAGACCTGGCATACCTGGTCAACCGGCGGACACCAGACGGAACCCGACAGCCTGCCGGTCGGGCCGGCCCGGCTCGCATGGTCGTTCAACCGGGACGGCGAAGCGAAACCCGGCCTTGTGGAGGCGCGCGACGAGGCGATGGACATCTCGACCATGGAGCGCCGGCGGGAGCGGCAGATCCTGCGCGACCTGGCAGAACCGCAGGAAGGCGTGGATGCCTTGAAGGGTGCCTTCCCGCGTGAGACGTCGCCGATCGGAGGCGTCGTGGACAAGGCGGCCGCTCCATCGGCTGATCCGGAACCCGGGGCTGACCCGCTCGAAACCCCCGGCGACTAGGCGGGCCGCGTCAGACCGGCGTGGTCGCCGCGGCGGAGATGCCGCGCGGCCACATGTTGACGATGCGGCAGAACAGTTCGGCGGTGCGCTCGGTGTCATAGACCGCCGAATGCGCCTCGGCGGCGTTCCACTCGAACCCCGCCGCCTGCACCGCCCGGGCCAGCACCGTCTGGCCATAGGCGACACCCGCGAGCGTCACCGTATCGAAGACGCTGAAGGGGTGGAACGGGTTGCGCTTGTGGCCGACCCGGGCGACGGCGGCGTTGAGGAAGTTCAGGTCGAAATGGGCGTTGTGCCCGACCAGGATCGCGCGCTGGCAGCCGTGCTTCTTGCAGGCCGCCCGTACCGGTGCGAACACATGGTCCAGCGCCGCACGCTCGTTCTTGGCGAAGCGGAACGGATGGTCCAGCTTGATCCCGGTGATCTCCAGCGATTTCGGATCGATGTCCAGCCCCGCCGCCGGTTCGACATGGGCGTTGGCCGTCTCGCCGGGGACCAGCAGCCCGTCTTCGTCCAGCTCGATCGGCAGCACCGCGATCTCGAGCAGGGCATGGCGGTTCCAGTCGAACCCCCCGGTCTCGACGTCGACCACCACCGGCAGGTAGCCCCGGAAACGGGTGGCCAGGGGCGAAACGGGGGTGGAAGCGGGCGTTGACTGTGGTGCAGGGGGCGTGGGGGCATCCATCGCGGGAAGCCTAGCAGACGCACCCCATCGAGACCTCGTCGCCTCCGTCCCGTACTCGCCGCCTCCGTCCCGTAGGAGCGACGTAAGTCGCGACCCCGGCACTTCATGCACTTGTAGGAGCGGCTTCAGCCGCGATCGGATGGTCGCCCGCTCGCGCCCGACATCAATCGCGGCTGAAGCCGCTCCTACAGAACAGCTGGATCCGCGGCAGCGCGGGTGCCGAGGATCACCCCGTCCGCTCGCAACCGCTGCAACATCAGGGCGGCTTGCTCCAGGAACGCCTCCACGTCCGGTGCAGCGGCCTCGACCGCAAGCGCCCGCAACTGCGCTTCGCCGTCCAGCGTCGGTGCTTCTTCCAGACGCTGCAGCAGCCGGAACGTCAGCGCGCTCAGCTGCTGGAAGTGCACCTTGCCGGCGGCGTCGCGCTGCAGCAGCAGGAAAGTGGGCTCAGTCGGTTCGGCGCCCGGCAGGAAATCCGGACCAAGCCGGTGGACCGGCCACGCGTACGCGAGCGGCCAGGCCAGCGGCGACGGCAGCGGTGCGCCACGCAGAAGGTCGCCATCCGCTTCGTGGCCGTGATCGGTGATGCGGACTTCGCTGATCTGCAGCGCGAGCTCCATCCACTCGTAGTGGGCCAGCTCGGCCAGCCAGGGCGGGTCATCGGCGACGACCCGTGCTTCCAGGTAGTCCACGAACTCCTGCGCGATCCGGGGAAACAGCGGCGTGCGGGCAGGGTGGTCACGATAGAAATCCCGGACCAGCGCCGCCCACTTGTCGCCTGCCGTATCGCCAGCCAGGATGCGCCGGATAACCGGGAAGTTGCCCGCCAGCATCGATTCGATGTTCTTGAAGAACAGCTCCCGGTAGATCGCCAGGCGCCGCGCTTCGATACCGGCCGGGGCGGGGTTGCCGACGGGATCCCGGATGTGGGCGGCCAGGGCGCTTTGCGGGTCGGCACGCGGGAGCCCGGGCGCCTTGGCTGCCTCGCTGCCCTCAGGCCACACGGCGCTGCTCGCGTTGCGCATGTCCCTGTCGGCTACGGATAGTCCCGAGTTCCGCGACCAGCTGGTCGAACGGCGGGAAGTTGAAGTCGCGCTCCAGCAGCGTCGGACGCGGGCCGAACAGGCGGTAGGCTTCGCCAAGCAGGTCCCATACCGGGTCACTCACCGGCGCGCCGTGGGTGTCGATCTTGAGGTCGGCGGCCTCATCGAAATGGCCGGCCACGTGGATGCAGGCGATACACTCGCCCGGCATGGACCGCAGGAAGTCGTAGGCGTCGTAGTCGTGGTTGGTGGCGTTCACCACGATGTTGTTGACGTCCAGCAGCAGGTCGCAGCCTGCGCGATCGACCACCGCATTGATGAAATCCGCCTCCGTCATCCCGCGCGGTTCCAGGGTGGCGTAGTAGGAGACGTTCTCGACCGCGATGCGGCGGCCCAGCCGGTCCTGGACGTGCCGGATGCGGTCGGACACATGGACCACCGCCGCATCGGTGAACGGGAGCGGCATCAGGTCGTAGAGCTGCCCCTGCTCGTCGCTGCAGGCGCTGAGGTGCTCGCTGTAGACCGGGCACTGGAGGCGGTCCAGGAACCCGCGCAGCTGGTCGAGGAATTCCTCGTCGAGCGGAGCAGGGCCTCCCAGCGACAGCGAGAGGCCATGGCAGGTGACGGGATAGCGGCTGGCGAGGTCGGCGAAGGCCTCGCCGAGTGCGCCGCCGACACCGATCCAGTTCTCCGGCGCCGCTTCCAGGAAGTCGAACTGCCCGGGCGGGGCGCCCTGCAATTCGCCCAGAAGGCCGCGCCGCAGGCCGAGGCCCACGGCGTCGTCGGCAAGGTGATGCCTGGTGATCATCGTTGCCGGGTCACATGGCCCCGCACTTGCCCTCGCCACACTTGCCTTCCATGTCGCCCTTGGCTTCCTTCTTGGCGGCGTGGCGCGCGTCCATCTCGGCGGTGCTGACAAAGCCGTCGCCATCGGCGTCGTAGCTGCCGAAGCGGCTGCCGTCACCATCGTGCGCTGCGGCGAACTCCGCCGGGGAGAGACGGCCATCGCCGTCGGTATCGACGCGCTCGACGCCGCACTTGCCCTCGCCACACTTGCCTTCGTGGCCAGCCTTGTCGGTGGCGGCGGCATCCTGGGCGCCCAGCATGTAGCCCTGCGACAGCGGCGTGGCCGCGAACGCGGAACCGGCGAGCAGGAGGGAGCCCGCGACGCTCGCGGCCATCAGGGCGGTCTTGTTCGGATTGCTGGACATCGGGTGTCTCCATCGATGCGGCGGGGGCCGCGGGTGGAGGCGATGCTAGCGCGGTTGGTGGCGGACGTCGTTAATGGGCCGGTGGGCGGCCCTGCCGTTGCCCGCCGCGACTCCGTGCTGTTGTAGGAGCGGCTTCAGCCGCGATCGGATGTCACGCCGCTCCGTTGGATCCAGATCGCGGCTGAAGCCGCTCCTACAAAGGCGTGCGACGGGGACTCCCTACGGGGCGACGGTGTTGCTTTCGTCGCGCTTCTCCCGCGGGGGCAACTCGTCGTTGCCGCGGACCAGGAACCAGACGTTCTCGGCGATGTTGGTGGCGTGGTCGCCGATGCGCTCGATGTTCTTGGCCATGAACAGCAGGTGCGTGCACGGGGTGATGCTCCGCGCATCCTCCATCATGTAGGTCAGCAGCTCGCGGAACAGGGCGGTGTAGGCGGCATCCAGCTCGGCGTCCCGTTCGCGTATGGCCCTGGCGGCTTCGACATCGTTGTCGCGGTAGGCGACGAGCACGTCGCGAAGCTGCTGCACCGCGAGCTTGCCGATCGACTGCAACCCGCTGATCTGCGGCAGCGGCGGTGCCAGGTTCAGCGCCGTGGAGCGCTTGGCGACGTTGGCGGCGTAGTCGCCAATACGCTCGATGTCCGACGCGATCCGGATCGCCGCCAGGATCTCGCGCAGATCGCGCGCCATCGGGCCGCGCAGGGCCAGCTTCATGACGTCGTGGCTGATCTCCTGCTCAAGCGTGTCGATGGCTTCGTCGTTCTCGATGATGCGGGCGGCGGCGTTGTCGTCGCGGCGCTGGACCACGTCGAGCGCGGCTTCCAGTTGCGAGGCGGCCATTTCGCCCATGCGCAGGGTCTCGTCGAGCAGGCGGCGCTGCTCCTCGTCGTAGCTCTTGACGATGTGGTCGTGGGGCTGGCTGTGCATGGTGGTGCTCCTAGCCGAAGCGGCCGGTGATGTAGTCCTCGGTCTGCTGCTTTTCCGGCGCCGAGAAGATCCGGCTGGTCGGGCCGTGCTCGACCAGGTCGCCCAGGTACATGAAGGCGGTGAAGTCCGACACGCGCGCCGCCTGCTGCATGTTGTGGGTCACGATGGCGATGGTGTAGTCGCTCTTGAGTTCGGCGACCAGCTGTTCGATACGGCTGGTGGAGATGGGGTCCAGCGCCGAGGTCGGCTCGTCCAGCAGCAACACGTCCGGCCGCAGGGCCACCGCGCGGGCAATGCACAGCCTCTGTTGCTGGCCACCCGACAGGCCGAGCGCGCTCGCCCCGAGCTTGTCCTTGACCTCTTCCCACAGCGCACCCTGGCGCAGCGCCTGCTCGACCCGGTCCGCCATGTCGGCCTTGGACAGCTTCTCGTGGTGGCGGATGCCATAGGCCACGTTCTCGAAGATCGTCATCGGGAACGGCACCGGCTTCTGGAACACCATGCCGACCTTGCTGCGCAACCGGTTCATCGGGTACTTCGGGTCGAGGATGTTTTCCCCGTCCAGCAGCACCTCGCCGGAGGCCCGCATCTTGGGGTACAGCGCGTAGATCCGGTTGAACACGCGCAGCAGCGTCGACTTGCCGCAACCCGAAGGGCCGATCAGCGCGGTGACCTGCTTCTCCGGGATATCCAGGTCGATGCCCTTGAGCGCGTGGTACCTGTCGTAGTGGAAGTCCAGCCGGCGGGCGGCCAGCTTGGCCGGCCCCGGCGCGGTCTCCGCGCGGGCGGTCTGTGGCGTGTGGGCGTCGTTCATGGCCGGGGTCCAGTAAGGAGTTGGGCAGGTGGATTCGGCGGGAAGGGCGGTGCAGGCGTCAGTCATGGGCCACCCGGTTTCGCGAGATGATGGCGCGAGCGATGAGGCTGGTGAGCAGGACGAATGCGGTCAGCACCAGTGCACCGGCCCAGGCGATGTCCTGCCAGGACTCGTACGGGCTGCCGGCGAACTGGTACATCACCACGGGTACGCTCGCCATGGGCCCGGTGATGTCGGCGCTCCAGTACTGGTTGCCGAAGGCGGTGAACAGCAGCGGTGCGGTCTCGCCGCTGATCCGCGCCAACGCCAGCAGGATGCCGGTGACGATGCCGGGCATCGCCGAGCGATACATCACCTGCACGATGACCTTCCACTGCGGCACGCCCAGCGAGAGCGCGGCCTCTCGCATCGGCGAAGGCACCAGGCGGAGCATCTCGTCGGTGGTACGCAACACCACCGGCAGCACGATGAACGCCAGCGAGACCGCGCCTGCGATCGCCGAGAAGTTGCCGCGGGCCTGCATCACAAGCAGCGTGTAGACGAACAGGCCGAGCACGATCGACGGCGCCGACAGGAGAATGTCGTTGACGAAGCGCACCACGGTGCCGATGCGGCTGGCGGCGCCATATTCGGCCAGCCAGGTGCCGGCGGCGATGCCCAGCGGCGTGCCGATCAGGATCGCCATCAGGCACATCACGGCGCTGCCGAAGAAGGCGTTCCTGAGGCCGCCCTCGGCCATCGGTGGCGGAGTGTTCTGCGAGAACAGCGCCCAGTCGATGCCACCCAGCCCGCGGGCGACCAGCGTCCACAGGATCCAGCCCAGGAACAGCAGCCCCAGAACGGCCGCCAGGCACGACAGCACCAGCGCCACCACGTTGGTGACCCGGCGTCGGCGGTACAGCGAGTCGGCGGTGCGCACGGCGCGGATATCGGCGGTGGTGGCCATCAGTTGCCCTCCCGGCGCGACAGGTGGCCCAGCATCAGGCGCGCGATGGCGAGCACGATGAAGGTGACGATGAAGAGCACGAAGCCGAGCAGCAGCAATGCCGAACGATAGGTTTCGGTCGCCTCGCCGAAGTCATTGGCGATCAGCGCGGCGATGGTGGTGCCCGGCTCCAGCAGCGAAGCGGTGAAGCGGGTGGAGTTGCCGATCACGAAGGCGACGGCCATGGTCTCGCCCAGGGCACGGCCGAGGCCCAGGAAGATGCCGCCGATCACCGCCGAGCGGGTGTAGGGCAACACGATGTCCCAACTGACCTCCCAACGGGTCGAGCCCAGCGCGTAGGCCGATTCCTTGAGTCGGGTCGGCACGGTCAGGAACACCTCGCGCATGACCGAGGAAATGAAGGGCACGACCATGATCGCCAGCACGATGCCGGCGGTGAGCATGCCGATGCCGATCGGTGGACCCTGGAACAGCGGCCCGACGACCGGCAGCGTGCCAAGGTGCTCGTTCGCCCATGGCGTCACGTAACGGGTCATCACCGGCACCAGCACGAACAGGCCCCACATGCCGTAGATGATGGAAGGAATGCCCGCGAGCAGTTCGATCGCGGTGCCGATGGGGCCGCGCAGCCAGCGCGGCGCGACCTCGGTCAGGAAGAAGGCGATGCCGAAGCTGACGGGGATGGCGATCACCATCGCGATCATCGCGGTCACGACGGTGCCGTAGATCGGGACCAGCGCGCCGTAGCGGTTCTCGACCGGATTCCAGTCGGCAGTAAAAAAGAAGTCGAGCCCGCTGGCTTCGAGCGCGTGGCGCCCGCCCCAGAGCATCGACAGCGCCGCGCCGGCCAGCGCCACCAGGACGAAGACCACGGTGGCGACCAGCGCGTAGCGGAACACCCGGTCGTTCCGGGCGTCCTTCTGGTCGCGGGTGCTGGCGGACAGGACGATGGTGTTCATGCGTTGCGTGGACTCCGTGGACGAGCGCACGCCCACCGGCACCATGCGGGCCGGTGGGCGCTGCGGCCCGGTCCTACTGTTGCGGCGCGCCCTTGAACTCGGCGGCCCAGTAGCTCTCGACCTGGCCCACCAGCTCCGGCGGCAGCGGCACGTAATCCAGCGTCGACGCCTGCTCCTGTCCGTTCTCCAGCGCCCAGGTGAAGAACTCGCGGGTGGCGGCACTGCGCTGCGGATCCTTGGGCTCGGCATACATCAGCGCGAACACGGTCGCGGCGATCGGCCATGCCTGCTCACCGGTCGCATTGGTGATCACCAGGTTGAAGTCCTCCGAACCGGCCCAGTCGGCGGTCGCGGCCGCGGCCTGGAAGGTTTCCGCGCTGGGGGCGACGAAGTTGCCGGCAGCGTTCTCGAGCATCGCGTAGGACATCTGGTTCTGCAGGGCGTACGCCAGCTCCACGTAGCCGATCGAACCTTCGATCTGCTGCACGTAGGAAGCCACGCCTTCGTTGCCCTTGCCGCCGACGCCGTCGGGCCACTGGACCGACTTGCCTTCGCCGATCGTGTCCTTCCACTCCGGGCTGACCTTGGCCAGGTAGTTGGTGAAGTTGAAGGTGGTGCCGGAGCCGTCGGAGCGCTGTACCAGGTTGATCTTGCCGGACGGCAGTTCGAGGCCCGGGTTGACCGCGGCAATCGCCGGGTCGTTCCAGGTGGCGACCTTGCCCATGTAGATGTCGGCCAGCAGCGGCCCGGTCAGGCGCAGCTCCCCCGGCTCGATGCCGGGCACGTTCACCACCGGCACCACGCCGCCGATCACCACCGGGAACTGCAGCAGGCCGGCTTCGTCGAGTTCGGCGCTGGTGAGCGGTGCATCGGATGCGCCGAAGTCGACCGTTTCGGCCTTGATCTGGGCGATGCCTCCGCCGGAGCCGATGGACTGGTAGTTCACCTTGGCGCCGGTGGCGGCGTTGTAGTCGGCCGACCAGCGCGAGACGAGCGGGTAGAAGAAGGTGGAGCCGGCGCCGGTGATCTGCGCGGCGACCTGGTCACCCGCTGCGGTGCTGCCGCCGGGCGCACTGGTGCCGCCATCGGCGGCCGGAGCGGAGTCGTTGCCGCCGCAGGCCGCGACGGCCAGCGCGATGGCGAGGGAGAGGGCGGCGGTGCGGATGCTGGCCGACGGGTTGGTGTTCATCTGGAACTCCGGACGGTGGATGCCGGCTCACGCCGGCGGGTGCGACCATGAAATGATGTTTTTGTTACGGCGATATGACACTTGCGCGGCTTTGTTACAGGCGCTCAAAAAAAACGGGCGCGACCTTGGTCGCGCCCTGCAGGTGTCATCAGGAGAGAGAGTTGTTGAAGCCGCAAGGCTCCTGCAGCCATTGAATCGCGGGGACGTTACCGCCGTATGTCGGCTGGCGGGCTACCAGAAGAACTGCAAGCGCGCTTCCACGATGTCCGGATCGTCGCTGGCGCCCTGCCGCTCGCTGTCGACCTGCACGTAGTTGACCGCGAGCTTGAAGTTCTTTTGCCAGTACCAGTTCACGCCGGCGGTCAGGGCGTCCATCTGGCCGCCCTCGACGCTGCCGTCGTCCAGGTCGATGGTGTCGTAGCGCAGCCCGAGCTGCCACATGCCGCGGGCGGGGTTTTCCGGCTTGGCCGTGCCCGGCGTGCCGCCTTTGTAGCTCCAGCCCTCGCCGGTGACGTTGTAGATCGCGCTCAGGTAGCCCCCCGTGGCGCTGTAGTCGGCGTTGTCGTGGCGGCTGACGTCCGCGAGCATGTACTCGCCCTGCAGCTTGAATGGCCCGCGGGCCCAGAAGCTCTCGATGCCGGTGGTGGCAATGCGGTCGGTGTCGAGCAGGGTGCCGGTGTCGACCAGCCGGACGCCGGCCAGGTCGGCCTGTGGCCGCGTGCGCAGGCGCAGGGTGTCGGCATCGGTGTCATGGTCGACATAGGAAAGGCCGAAGTGCAGGATGTTGCCGCCGTCGTTGATGGGGGCGAACGTGCCACGCACGCCGTAACCGCTGCCGTGGGCGCCGCCGCTGGTCAGTTCCCGCCCGAAGCTGCTGGCGGTGAGCGTCCAGTCGTCGGCCGTATACGCATAGGCGGCGCCGAGGCGACGCGAGACGGCGAAGGTGTTGGTGGTCATCGCCTTGGAGATGAAGTCGTTGTTCTTGGTCGACGACAGCTCCTCCATGCTGTTGGGCTGCTTGAACTGGCCCACCTGGAGGCTGTGCCCGCCGTCGAACCCGAATCCGACGTTGACGTCGAGCCACTTGTCGCTCTTGGCGTCGTAGCCGACGACCCAGTCGAAGTCGCCCGGACCCTTGCCCTTCAGCACCAGCTCCGCGCGGCGGAGCTCGTGGTCATGGTCGCTGCCGTCGCCGGGATCGCTGTCCAGGTCGAGCAGGTCGCTGTCGTACCAGTTGCTGTCGGCCTGGACGAGGCCTTCAAAGCTGATCTCCGAGCCACCGAAGGTGCCGACGGGTACCGCAGCCTGTGTAGCGGGTGCGACGAAGGCGACCAGCAGGGCCGCTGCAAGACGGTTTGGTTGAATTTTCATGACGATCCGGTGACACCACGGGGGAAGTGGACGCAGGGTAGGGCTGCAATCTTGCAGTAATGTGACAGCCCCTCGTGTACGTGACGTCCATGTGTCACCGGTGTTTCAGGATGTCCCCCTCGCCGCGAACGCGACTTCGACCCGCAGCGCGCCGTTGCGCTTGTCGACCTGCATGGAGACCGGGGCGATGCCGTGGTCGGCATACAGCCGGTCCAGCCAGGCGAACAGTTCGGGAGCGCCGACGGCATCGATCCCGATGGCCAGCCCGCCGGCCCCGTCGGTGCGTTGGCGGGTGACCTCCACCCCGGCGCTCGCCGCGGTAGCCAGGATGATGTCCTTGAACCCGTTATCAGCCTGATCAGCCTGCGGTACGGGTTGGCCGGCTCCCCTTGCCTCGAGCTCCCGAACCGCCGACTGGACCCACGCCAGCCCGGCTGCCGCCCGGTCGTGTCGCGCGCGCGCTTCTTCCGCCCACGCCTGCAACGGGCGCAGCAGGCCGAGCCACAGCATGAACGCCGCCACCGCGATGCCCATCACCACCAGCATCAGCCGTTCACGCGGTTCCCGGGAAAGCCACCAGTCGCTGGCGCGAAGGCGGATGCCGCTGTCGGTGCTGCTCATGGCGCCGGTCCCAGTTCAAAGGTGTGGTGGAGGCGGCCGTTGACGGTGCGCGAGCCGGTCCCGGTTAGCGCCAGTCCCGCACCGGAGAGCTGCTCGCGGATACGGTCTATGTCGGCCACGTCGCGGTGTGCCAGCGTGGCGACCAGTCGGTCGTCGGAGAACGACATGGCTTCGAGTTCGGCGCCGTCCAGCTGGGCCACGGCATGCAGCAGGGCGCTGGTGGACCGGATGAATGCATCGCCCTGGTGGGCTGCTTCCAGCGCCTGGCGTAGGGCTGGAAGCGGGTCGCCGTCCGCCGCCAGCATCGGCAGTGCCCGCGCCGCCTCGGCCTTCGCCTGCTCCTCCAGATCCGACGCGGCCCAGGTATCGCGCAGGATGTGCACTGCCAGCAGTACCAGTGGCGAGACCGCGAGCACCAGCGCCAGGGCCGCCGCGCGTCGCCAGGCGTGCCAGCCCCCCGGATGGGCGGGCGTGCGGGCATATCCCTGCTGCAACAGATTGATGGGCGGCGCGAGCGCCATGCGAGCCAGCGCTGGCTCAGGGTCCGGAATCAGGTGGCGTTGGCGCTCGCCGATGACATGCATGGCCAGCTCCGGCTCCGCGGTGAGCGCGACGCCGTGGCCGCGGACCCACCACTCGCCGTCCCGTTCGGTGACCGCCAGCGTGTCGGCATCGTCCGGAAGCGGAAGCAGCAACGGCGCCGGTACCACGTCATCCGGCACCAGGCCCATCGCGGTGGCCCGTGCCAGCCATTGCTGCATGGCGCCGTGCTCGACGCAGACCACCAGCCGCTCATTGGTGTCGGGTTCGCCAGGCGCGATCGCGATGTGCTGCGATTCCGCCGCGGCGGCCAGGTGGTCCGCGGCGAGCAGCCGTGCCGCGGCCTGGGCTTGCAGCGGATTGCGGGCGGGGAGGTCGAGCCACAGCACCCGGCACTGCGCGCCCGGCACGGCCAGTACCTGCCGAATATCGGGTCCCGGTGGCGCAACCGGGGAACCGGGGTCAAGGACGTCGCGGCCCAGCAGGCGGCCGCTGGCGTCGGCGCGCAGCCGGACCACGGGCGCGGCGTCGTCAGCCGGGAGCAGGATCAGGTGGAGGGCGGTGATCATTCGGGGAGGGTCCAGCGTCTGGCCACGAGGTGCACCCGGCCCGCGGCGTATTCCAGCAGCGCGCTGGAAACGAACTGCGCGTCGGCGTACTCGATCCGGGTGTCGAGCGAGAAGAAGCGGGGCCGTACATCGATCCGGCCCGTGTCTTCGGGCGTTGGAAGTCCGGCGAGCATGGGCTGCGCCCAGAAGGCTTCGACGCTGCTCCAGCCGGATGGCGGACGGACGCGGATCAGTCGCCGTGCGGAGGCTTCGTCCAGCGCCCCATCTGTCAGCATCACCAGCAGGACTGCCTGGTCTTCCCGCAACGCATTGACGTTGATCCGCGACGGGTCCGCAGTTGGAAGCGTGCAGACATGGGGGCGCAGGCGGGCGTAGAGCGCGGCATCGAAACCCTCGATGGCCCGCAGCTCGCTCGGTTCGGCCAGCAACGTGCCGGCGGTGCGGTAGCCACTCCGACGGTGCGCGTAGGCTTCGTCTTCCGCACCTTGGGGGCCGGGGGCCTGGTCGCTGTCGATCCAGTCGACCAAGGCATCGGCCAGCGCCGCCGAACGGTGGGCGGGGATGCCCAGGTTCCCGAGCAGCGTGCCGAACTCGCGGGCACCGCGTTCCCGGCGCTGCCACAGTTCGGGGGCGCCTTCGGCCACGCTGTTGAGGTTGAAGCAGGTTGAAGCGTCGGCCAGTTGCGCCTGGATCAGGCCGTGCTCTATCGGAAAGACCATCGGGCGCCCGCTCCACTCGCTTGCCGGCGCGGTGGCGGCAGGGGAGGCCATGAGCTGTTCGATCCTCGTTCCTGCAAGCGTTTCGGCGCCCATCGCATACCACCGCGCCTGCGCCATCGACTGGGCATTGGACGCACGACGCAGGCCGAACCGGATGTCGTCGAGCACGCTCATCACCAGCACTGCCATCACCGCCACCAGCAACAGCACGGTCAGCAGTGCGACTCCGTCCTGCCGGTGCGAGATGGTCGGCCGGTGCCGGTTCAAGGGCCGGCCCCCGGCAGCAGGAACCATTGCTCCACCCGGCCGAGGCCTTCCAGCTCCATCTCCAACCGCACCGCGTCGGGCAGGCCCTCCATCCCGCCGGCCCAGCCGCGGTTCCATGCGCCCCGGTAGTGGTAGTCGATAGAAGCTGCCCGGATCCGGGTCAGCAGCACCTGCGGGGCTCCGGTCATGGCACCGTCGAGGGCATTGCGGACGCCGCGTTCCAGCTGTCCATCGACCAGCCTGTATTCGACGTACTGCATCGATGCCCGTGGCTCTTCATCGGGGTTGGCGAAGCCGCGCCGGACCAGCGCCAGCAGGGGCGCCCCTCCGGAGGGGGTTCCGCCGGTGCTGCCGACGAACGCATCACGGGCCGCCCTGCCATCGCGCCCGCGGACCCGCCGCACGGCTGCCTGCGCCAGGTCGGCCTGGAGCAGGGCACGCGCGCGCTGGAACTCGCCCAGGCGGTCCATGCGAGACTGGATCACGCCCTGGTTGTCGACCGCGTAGGCCATCACGCCGACCCCCACCGCCGACAGCAGGGCGAAGACCAGCAACGCCACCAGCATCTCGACCAGGGTGAAGCCCGCAGCGTGGCGACGGCGCGTCATGGCGCCGCCTGGAACAGCGTGGCTTCGGCGACAACGCGCTCCTCGCCCTGCGGCATCACCGTCACGTCGATGCGCATGATCGAGGGCATGTCGGTGGCCGCGACCCTGCGGCTCCACCGCCAGGTGCGGTCGCCGACGGTGTCCTCACCGCTGGCGCTGGCGGAGAGTTCCGCAGGCGTCGCCAGCAGCGCTTCGGCGGCACGGTTGTCCGCGACCACGCCTGCGAGCACCTGTTCTTCGACGATCACCGCCGTACGGGTGTTCTCGCCCGCGAGGTTGAGCAGCGCGAGTACCGTGAGCGCGAGCACCGACACGGCGACCAGCATCTCGATCAGCGAAAAACCGCCGCTTGGGCGGCACGTCGGCAGTGGCGCGTCAGTGCGCGGCATCGACGGCCACCCCGCCTGCGTCGTCGACCGACACTTCCACCGCGCCATCGTCCCCGCGGAGCTGTATCCGCGCGGCGCGGCCTCCACCGGTCGGGTCGAAACGGAAGCTGACGCGTGCCTCCCCGGTCGGCAGGGTCGGTACGGTGCCGTCGCTCCAGGCGACCGGCTGGAACGGACCTTCATGGAGCGGCAGCCATTCACCGAGATCCTGTCGTGCAAACGCATAACCGTCCGCATCGGCGCTCACCTGCACGGGGCGGTTGGTCAGCACCGCCTCTTCCTGCGCCCGGACCAGGTGCGCGGCAAAGCCATCGGCGTCCAGCGCCAGTTGTCGCCCGCCGCCGGGCGCGGTCAGGACCACCGCCACCCCGGCCAGGCCGAGGATCACCAGCACGACCATCAGCTCGACCAGCGTGAAGCCGGCCGGGCGGGCAAGGCATCGGTGGTGGCGTTGCGGGCACATCGCGCAGGCTCAGTTCCAGTTGCCGATGTCGGCGTTGTCGCCTTCGCCACCCTCGGCGCCGTCGGCCCCGAGCGAGAAGATGTCGAAGGCGCCATTACGGCCCGGCTGCCGGTACTGGTAGGGATTGCCCCACGGGTCGGCGGGCAGGCGACGCACGTAGCCGCCCTTGCGGTACCGCTCCGGGCGGGCCAGTCCGGCCGGCGCCTGGACAAGTGCATCCAGCCCCTGTTCGGTGCGCGGGTAGACCAGGTTTTCCAGCCGGTAGGTCTCCACCGCCTGCTCGAGCACCGACACGTCGGCTCGGGCCTTTTCGACCATCGCGCGGTCCTGGCTGGGCATGACGTTGATCATCACCACCGTCGCCAGCAGGCCGATGATGACGATGACCACCATCAGCTCGACCAGCGTGAAACCGGCGTTGCGGCGGGGCGTGCGGAATGGGGCACGGGTGCACATCGGGATTACCTCAACCAAGGACGAGGGAGTTGAACTGGAGGATCGGCAGCAGGATGGCCAGCACGATCACCGCCACCACGCCGCCGAGCACGACGATGATCAGCGGCTCGAGCAGGCTCATCGCTACCGACGTGAACGTGTTGAACTCGCGCTCGAGGTAGTCGGCCGCGCGCTCGAGCATCTGTCCGAGGCGGCCGCTGTTCTCGCCGCTGGTGGTCATGTAGAGCAGGGTGGGCGGGAACACGGCGGCGCGACGCATCGCGCCCGACAGGCTGCCGCCTTCGCGGATGGACGCGACCATGCGGTCGGTGGCCTCGCGCAGCACGCGGTTGTGCACGGTGCGCGCGGTGATCACCAGCCCCTCCATCATCGGCAGTCCGCTGCCGACCATGATCGAAAGCGTGCGAGCCATGCGCGCGGCGTGGACGTCCCGCACCAGCCGGCCCAGCAGCGGCAACTGCAGCACGGTCGCGTCGAAGCGATGCCGGAACGCCGGCCGCCGCAGCAGTCGGGAGAACGCCACCGCGCCGACCGCCGCCAGCACCAGCACCGGCAGGCCCGTCGCGGCCATCAGGTCGGAGATTCCGATCACGACCCGGGTCAGCAGGGGCAGTTCACGACCCATCGAGTCGAACTGCTCGACCACTTTCGGGACCACGAACGCCATCAGCGCGACGACCACGGCCACTGCGGTCAGTGCGAGCGCAGCCGGGTACACCAGCGCGGTGATCAACTTGCCACGTACCTGCTGCTCACGCTCGAGCAGGTCGGCCAGCCGCTCCAGGATGTCCGGCAGCGCTCCGGAGCCTTCGCCGGCGGCGACCATGGCCCGGTACAGCGGCGGAAAGGCAGCCCCCTGCCGCGCCATCGCGTCCGAGAGCCGGAAACCCTCAAGGACGCGGGCATGGGTCGCCATCAGCACCCGCCGCACCGCGCGCTTGTCGGCCTGTGAGCCCACTGTCTGCAGTGCTTCCTCCAGCGTCATCGCCGCCGTCAGCGTCGACAACTGGCGGGTCACCAGAGCGAGGTCCTTGGCGGTGAAGCGGTCCAGGAGCGATCGCCGGCCGGCGTGGGCACCGGTCGTTGCAGCCTCGATGCCTACCGGCACCAGCCCGCGCCGCGCCAAGCGCTCGCGTGCGTCGCGCGCGCTGGGGGCGTCGATCACTCCGCTGCGGGTCTGTCCGCGCGTGTCGAGGGCGGCATAGTCAAACGCGGGCATCGCCTTCGTGCTCCTTCAGCGCGGGTGCCGGTGGTGCGTCCTCCTGGCGGGCCACGCGCAGGGCTTCCTCGGGCGTGGTGTCGCCGGCGGCCACCGCGGCGCGCGCCGATGCGGCCAGCGTGCCGGCGCGCGCGAAAGCGGCGCGGGCCAGGGCGTCCTCGTCGGCGTTCTCGCCGATCAGGCGGCGAAGGGTGTCATCGATCACCACCGCCTCGTAAATGCCCAGCCGGCCGGCGTAGCCGATGTCGTTGCAGCGCGGACATCCCACCGCGCGGTACATCGGCCCGCCGTAGCCGGCGCCCATCACCTGCCGCCCGAGGGCATCGGGTTCGCGCAATGCGCGGCAATGGGGACACAGCCGGCGCACCAGCCGTTGGGCCAGCACCAGCCGCACGGTCGAGGCGAGGAGGAAGGGTTCCATGCCCATGTCGCGCAACCGGGTGATCGCGCCCACCGCGTTGTTGGTGTGCACCGTGGACAGCACGAGGTGGCCGGTGAGGCTGGCCTGCACCGCGATCTGCGCGGTCTCCGGGTCGCGGATCTCGCCGACCATCACCACGTCGGGGTCCTGTCGCAGGATCGCGCGCAGGCCGGCGGCGAAAGTCATGCCGACCTTGGTGTTGACCTGGGTCTGGCCGACGCCGTCGATGGCGTATTCCACCGGGTCCTCGACGGTCAGGATGTTGCGGCTGCCGTCGTTCAACGAGGCCAGCCCGGCATAGAGGGTGGTGGTCTTGCCCGAGCCGGTGGGGCCGGTCACCAGCACGATCCCGTTGGGCACCTGCAGTGCCTTGCCGAACGCCGCGTTGACCGCGGGCGGCATGCCCAGCTGCTCCAGCGTCAGGGTGCCCTGGTCCTTGTCCAGGATGCGCAGCACCACCCGCTCGCCGCCACGCGCGGGCAGGGTGGAGACGCGTACGTCCAGCGCCTTGGCACCCATCGCGACCGAGATGCGCCCGTCCTGCGGGACGCGCTTCTCGGCGATGTCGAGCCGGGCCATGACCTTCACGCGCGACACCAGCAGCGGTGCGATGCGGCTGGGCAGGCTGGCTGCCTCGCGCATGACGCCGTCGACCCGCAGGCGCACGCGCAGGGCCGACTCGAACGGCTCGATGTGGATATCGGACGCGCCGGCGCGCGCGCCCTCGGCGATGATGCCGTTGATCAGCCGAATCACCGGGGCGTCGTCCTGGGCTTCGAGCAGGTCGGCCGTCGCCGGCAGGTCTTCGACCAGCGAGTCCAGGCTGCCATGCGCATCGAGTGCATCGACGGTGCCGGCGCCATCCAGCCCGGCGTCCGCGTAGACCTCCGACAGGCTGCGGTCGAATACCTGCCTCGGCAGCGGCTGCACCTGGAGGGGCCGGCCCAGCACGCGCCGGACTTCCAGCAACGCGGTCGCCGAGGCGCCCTCCCGCAGGCCGACCCGTGCATCGTCGCCGGTGCCGGCAAGCAGCAGCACACCGTGCTGCTTGGCGAAGGCGTAGGGGAGGCGGGTCGCGCCGCGGGTGGCGTCGGTGTTCACGGGGTGCCGCTCCCTGCACCCGGCGCCGTCGGCGCCACCGGCGGTTGCGTGCGCAGGTAGTCGCGCACCAGTACGTCGAGCGCCGCTTCCCGCTGCTTGCCGTCGTCGAGCTGCAGCTGGGCATCGCGCATGTAGTCGTAGCGCGGCGCGGTGATGCGCTGGGCATCCGCCGGTCCACCCACGATGGTCGGTCGGATGAACACCATCAGGTTGGTTTTCTTCCGCGAGCGCGCGCTGGAGCGGAACAGGTTGCCCAGCAGCGGGATGTCCCCCAACAGTGGCACCCTGTCGACCGAGTTGCGATCGGCCTGGTCGAGCAGACCACCGAGCACGACGATCGCGCCGTTGTCGACCAGCACGCGTGTTTCGACTTCGCGCTTGTTGAGCACCAGCTCGTCGGAATCGGCCGAGACCGGCCCGGCGATCGACGACACCTCCTGGCGCAGCTGCAGCGTGATGCCGCCGCCGGCGTTGATCTGCGGGGTGACCTCGAGCTGGATGCCCACGTCCTGCCGCTCTACGGTGCGGAACGGATTGGCATTGTTGTCGCCGAGCACCTCGCCGGAGGTCACCGGCACCTCCTGGCCGACAAGGATGCGGGCCGGCTCGTTGTCGAGGGTCATGATCGACGGCGTCGACAGCAGGTTGGAGCCGGTGTCGCTTTTGGCGGCATTGATCACCAGCCCGAACAGGGTGTCGCCCGCGCTGCCGGCGATGCCGGCCAGGCCACCGGTCAGCCCCAGCAGCGATTGCAGGGCCGCACGGCGCGCGGTTTCCGCCAGTTCGCTGTCCTCGTCCAGCAGTGCGCCCGCGGCAAGCTCCGTGATTCCCGGGACACCTTCGCGACGGAACTGCGTGGTCCCGAACGGCACCCCATCGCGATTGGCGGCGGCGATCTGCACGCCCAGCTCTCGGGCGGCGTCATCGGAGATCTCGACCACGATCGCCTCCACCAGCACCTGCTGGCGCCTGACGTCGAGCTGCTTGATCACGTCCACCAGCGTGCGCTGGGTTTCCGGGTCGGCATTGATGATCAGCGCGTTCTGCCCCGGTGCGCGGACGATCGTGGGGCGTTTGCCGGGGGTGGCGGCAATGACCTGCGCCTGTCCATCGACCGGCACCGCGGTCGCGCCTGCCGGCGCCCCCGCCCCGCCGTCGGAAGGTTGTCCCACCAGTTGCTGCAACACCGGCAGCAGCTGCTCGGCGCTGGCGTGCTGAAGCATCATCACGCGGACGTCGCCGGTGCTCTCGGCACGGCGGTCCAGCTCCAGGATCATCTGCACCACCCGCTGGATGAGGGTCGGGTCGCCGCGCACCACGATCGAATTGCTGCTGGCGACGGGCAGGACCGACAGCGCGGCGTTGCCGCCTTCGCCACCGGTGCCGAACAATCCGTTGACCGTGGCGGCGATCTCGCTGGCCGAGCTGTTGCGCAGCGTGACGGTATCGATGGTGGCGCGGTCGGAGTCGATCGAGGCGATGAGTCCGCGGATGCGGCGCAGGTTGTCGGCGTAGTCCGCCACCAGCAGGCTGTTGCCCTGGGGGGTCGCGATCACGACGCCGCCGCGCCCCACGAGGGGCTTCACCGTTTCGGCCGCGATGCGCGCATCGACCTGGCGCAGCGGGATCACTTCGGTGGCGAACCCGAGCGCGTCGCCGCCGGCGGTCCGTGCCTGCTGCGCCGCGGTGTCGTCGGGTACCACGCGATACGTCGCCGGGCCTGCGGGAACGGCGACCAGGCCGTTCGCCCGCAGGATCGTCAGCAGGACCCCGATCAGGTCCGACTCGCTCAGCGGCGCATCGTTGGAATAGTTGACCGTGCCCTGCACCCGCGGATCGACGATGAAGGTGGTGCCGGTGGCGCGGGCGACATCCTCGATGAAGGCGCGCAGGTCGGCATCGCGCACGTTGAATGCCTGCGGCGGCGTGCTGGCGGCGCCGGCCGCCTGGGCGAGGGCTCCGTGCATGGGCTGCAAGGCCAGCATGACCACGAGCAGCAGGGTGGTGGTGCGACGGATCATTGCGGCGCCTTCAGGGTGGTGGTGCGGGTTTCGCCGTCGCGCCGGTACTGGAGCCGGACCTGTGGCCGGCCTGCGACCTGTTTGCGCAGGTCGGCCAGCGTTCCCGCCTCGATCGGCTCGCCGTCGATGGACAACAGCACGTCGCCCGGCGCCAGGCCGGCGTATCGCAGGAGCGGGCTATCGTCGCGCGGTTTGATGGTGTAGCCGCCTTCCGTGGTCGTGGCGTCGGGTGCGGCCGGAGGAAGAGCGGGCGGCACGGCAGCGGGGAGGGTCGCCGTGGCGGTGGCGGGAGTGGTGGCGGAACGGTCCGGAAGGTCGAGCCGGTGCCGAGTTCCGCCTGCCACCAGCACCACATGGTCGGCAGCCACCGATTCCAGCACCACGCCCGGTGCGACCTCGCCTCCGGCCCTGGTCGAGGACTGGGTTCCGTCCCTGCCAAGTATCGCGGAGTCGCCGGTTGCTCCACGGCGGACACCGTAGAGCCGGTAGCCGGCCGCTTCATTGCGCCGTCCGCTCGTCGCCACCGAGTTGCGGAAGAACACATCGGCGGTGGGCAGCGAGGGGGGCGGGGCGATCGCGGCCGTGGTCGCGCCGGTGTCGACTGCGGTCGTGCCGGCCGGTGCCAGGAAAACCCGAACAAGCCTGGCCGCCTGGAGCACCAGCAATCCAACCATCACGACTGCAGCAGCGGCGGGCAGCCATGTGCGCCATTCCGTGGTGTGGGCGAAGGCGTGCGGATTGGGGATGGGCATGGATCCTGCAATGGCCGGGGCACTGACGTTTCAGGCGTGGGCACAGGATGAGACGGTTTCGTGACGTTTTGATTTCAGCTGACCGCCGACTGCAACAATCAAAACGGCCCGGCAGGTTTCCCTGCCGGGCCGCGGCATCCGGGCACTTCCCCAAGCCCCGGACAAACCCTCCCGGTCGTCAGAACGAGGCGCTGATCTCGAACGAGTAGCTGGTTCCGAGGTCGTAACGCATCACGTCGGCACGGCCACCGCCGAAAGCCTGGTACTCGCTGTACTCCTCGCCCAGCAGGTTTCGGGCTTCGAAGCCGAGCGTCACGTCCGTGTCCCACAGGCGGAGCCCCTTCTTCAGCACCAGGTCGACCGTGGTCCCCGGGTCCTGCATGTAATCGGGCTGCACCACGACGATGCCATCCGGCGTATAGCCGTTGATGCCACGCGCGTTGATGCGTTCGCTGGCATAACCCACCAGCAGCGTGGCCTGGCTGCGGGTGGCCGGGTTCTCGATGCCGAGCTGCAGGTTGGCCAGGTGCTCGGACTGGCCCTGCAGGCGGCTGCCATCGAGCACCAGCTCCGATGCGGCCTGCGGCCGGCCATTGCCGGCCAGGGTGTAGGCGACGTCGCCTTCCTCGACCTGCACCTCGGAATCGGACCAGGTGTAGTTCGCGGCGAGGAACAGGCGGCTGTCACCGGTCCACGCGGCCGGGCTGGCGAAGTACTTGCGGAAGTCCAGCTCCAGCCCATGCACCACCGCGGCAGGCGCGTTGATGAAGCTCTGCTGCCAGCTGGAACCGGAGCGACCGTTGAGCACCATCTCCACCGGCTTGTCGATGTCCTTGTAGAACAGGCCGGCACTGAAGTACTCGCCCGCATCGAAGTACCACTCGTAGCGCAGGTCCAGGTTGAGCAGCTCGCTGTCGACCAGGAACGGGTTGCCGATCACCAGCCGGTCGCTGTCGGTGTCCAGGTACTGCTGCGGCGCCAGCTCGCGGAACTGCGGCCGCGCAATGGTCTGCGAAGCACCGAAACGCAGCTGCTGGTTATCGGCGAAGTTCCAGGTCAGCGAGAGGGCGGGCAGGAAGTAGTCGTTCTCCAGCGGGGCCGCGGTCGGCAGCGGCTGGCCTTCGCCGAACAGGTCGATCGGCCGGACCTCCTGGGTGGCGTCTTCGTAGCGCACGCCGACGGTGGCGCGAACGGTGCCGGTCAGCTGGGACTCGGCCTCCACGTACGCCGCCTGCGTTTCAAGTGAAGCGTCGTACGCTGCCGCGCCAGTGCCGCCGGTGGTCTCGCGCAGGGTCAGGTAGCCCTGGCTGATGTTGTAGTCCGACAGCAGGTAGTCCGGGCGCTGGTAGCGCTCGTAGAAGGGCAGGTTGCCCAGCGACAGCAGGCGGAACTCGCGCGACACCGCGTCGCGTTCGGTGTCCGACCACGCGGCACCGAATTTCATGGTGACGTCGAGCTCGACCGGCAGCCGCCACGACACATCCACGCCGGCATTGTCGACGCGCTCGTTGACCTCGCTGAAGCGGGTGTAGTTCTGGGCCTGGGAGGCATCGTGCTGCCAGAAGCCGTCGGCATCCTCGCGGTATCGGAAGCCCTTCTCGTAGGGCGCATCGCGGCTGGCGCGGGAATGGCTGGCGCGCCAGTCGATCTCCAGGTCGCGGTACTCGCCGAAGGCGTGCTGGCCGGTCAGCTGGGTATTGATCATCTCCCGCTCGAACCAGTGGGTGGTGTCGTCGCGCACGTTGTCACCGGTCAGCAGGCTGTAACCCTCGCTGCTGCGGGTTTCCTTGTCGGTATCGTGCACGTACATGGTCATCAGGCCGACGCGGTGGCCGTCCCAGTCCACGGCCGCGCCGAACAGACCGTTGACAGTGGCGTTGTTGGTCGTCGACATGAAGTCGTAGTCGCTCTGGACGGTCATCGTGCCGTCCTCGACCGCGCCGTCCTGTTGCACGCCGATCTGCGTGCGCCAGCTGTTCTTCATCGCCGCGGTGGCGACAAGCCCGAGGCGCGTGTCGCTGCCGACATCGAAGGCGTTGCCCATGCTGATCTCGGCATTGAAGTCCGGGTCCACGCTGTCGGTGGCCTGCAGCAGGTTGAGCGGGGCGTTGGTGAAGCTGCGCGCGATCTTCTTGACTTCGTCGCTGCTGAAGTCGCGGCCAGGGGTGATGCGGTTGCCCGTGGCCAGCGCCTGCTTCAGCTCGGCGGTGACCTTGCGGGTGCCATCGTCATAGCCGAAGAAGTCCGAATCGCCGCCGCCGTAATGGGTCAGGCCGGCCTGGAAGGTGGTCTCGCTGTTGCCACCGGTGCCGAGCTTGAGGTCGAGGAACGCTTCCTCGGGCACCACTGCACTGGACAGGTTGATGGTGCCGCCGCCGAACTCGCCGGGCATGGTCGCCGAGTAGGTCTTGCGGACCTCGATGGTCTCCAGCACGTTGGTCGGGAACAGGTCCAGCGGTACCACGCGCTTGAGCGGCTCCGGGCTGGGCAGGGGCGAGTTGTTGAGCAGGGCAGAGGAGTAGCGCTCGTTGAGCCCGCGCACGTAGACGTAGCGGCCGTGGTTGAGGCTGATGCCGGCGACCCGGGTCAGGGCGTCGGCCGCGGTGCTGTCGCCCTGGCGGTCGAGGTCTTCCTTGGACACGTGCGACATCACCGCCGAGCTGAGCAGCATGGGCTCGGGAATGTATTCGCCCTGCACCTTGACCGAGTCGAGGTCGGTGGCCTGCATGGGCGCGGCAGCGGCCGTGGTGGCCTGGACGGCGCCGGTCTGGGCAGGGGTGGACTGCGATTGCGGAGCGGCCGTGCTGGCCTGGCCCAGCGCAACGCCGGGCGAGAGCAGGGCCGAGATGGCCAGGAACAGGCCCGTGCGGGCAGGGGTGAGCTTCATGAGTGGCAGCCTTTCAATGGGTTCGGTGCGTCGGAAAGATCGATGCCGCGGCCAGGCCGCGGCATCGATGGGGAGACGGTCTGGAGGTCCAGCCCCGTGTCCCGTGGCGTGGTGGCCGCGGCGACCACGCCCGTCACTGCTCAGCAGGGGTCGGCGGCGGTCAGCCCGCAGGTCCAGCCCTGCCACCAGGTGTCGTTCGCATCCTTGACCGCACCGATGTAGTCCACGTCCTCGAAGGCCGCATTGATCGACGCGAGACCCGCGTAGGCCGGCACCGCCGCTTCGTTGGCGCCGTTGATGAAGCCGTTGGTCAGCGTGGAAGTGCCGGTGTCGTTGTTGGTGCCCGCGGCGAACGCAGCGGCTTCGCGACCCTGGTCGCCACCCGCGAACGGCACGTCGCAGGAGAGGTAAGTCGAATGGAAGACGCCGTCGGTGGTGTCGGACTGGAACTCGACGCAGGCCGGGTCGCCGCCGGCGACCACGGCGTTGTAGTAACCGACCAGCGTGCCCTGGTTCAGCACGATCGCGCTGTCGTGCCCGGCGCCGACGAAGGTGACGTTGGCCAGGTTCGGCATGGAGCGGTACGGCAGGTCCTGCGAGCTCATCTCGTTCATGCGGTCGCCGCCACCCGCGCGCTGCATGATCAGGCCGAACTGGATGCCGCCGCGGTAGCCGGAGTCGGTGTCGAAAGTGTCGTCATCATTGCCGGTACCGACCAGGTACTTGGCGTTGACGGTGCCGCCGAACCACTCGAAGCCGTCATCGGAGCTGTTGTGCACCTGCACGTACTCGACCGTGGTGCCGTTGCCGAGACCGGCCAGGGTGATGCCGTTGAGCTCGACGTCCGGCAACACCTCGAAGCCCGAGTGCATCACGCGGACGTAGCGCAGCACGCCAGTGTTGTCGTCTTCGGCGTTGCCACCGTAGTAGCCGTTCGCACCCTCGACCTGCGCTTCGCAGGTGGCGGAGCCCGGCTGTGAAGTGCCCGGGCAGGTGCTGATGGGCGCGCGGCCGAGCAGGACGAGGCCACCCCATTGGCCGATGGAGTCGACGTCGGTCCCGCCTTCGACGCTCTGGCGGCTGGTGAGCACGACCGGATCGGTGGCGGTGCCTTCGGCGAAGATCTGCGAGCCGCGGTTGACCATCAGGAAATCGGCGCCGGCCGAGCCGAACACGGTGACGCCCGGCTCGATGGTGAGTTCACCCTTGCGCGCCTGCGGCGCCGGGTTCGCGGCGTCTCCACCCATGTCCTCACCAACGTCGGTGCGGCCGTTGACCGAGTAGACGACGCCATCGATCTTCGGCAATACCAGCTCGCCGATGATGCGCGAGGGCAGCTGGCAGTTGGTCATGCCAGCCACGTCACCGGCGTCGGTGGTGCCATCCGGGCATTCCGCGGCGGTCGGCGGAGGCG
>Ga0114898_1000341_pt1 | contig 37518 bp, 54 predicted proteins | sample Malvired_Geostar_FD_83496 | JGI IMG/M metagenome (GOLD analysis project Ga0114898, IMG submission 83496) | Marine viral communities from the Global Malaspina Expedition - Malaspina viral metaG DeepMed_Geostar | ecosystem: Environmental > Aquatic > Marine > Oceanic | place: Mediterranean Sea...
CATGTGCAATTTATTGAAGATAATACAGTGTTTAAAGGAACCGCTCGCTATGATGGGCGTCCTGTTCATGGCGAAGGTTTTGTTGCTCTTAACATTAGCCAGGAAGACTTAGAGACTCCACCAACAGCTAATGAAGTAACATTTGCTGGCGACACTGCAAATGCATAAAAGGGGGAATAATTGATGAAAGTAAAAATACTTAGACGTTTTAATGATAGGATTAACAATGTCATTCATGCTGTAGGTACAGTTATTGAAGTAACTGAAGAGAGGTATGAAGAAATTCTTGCAGTTGAAGGTGATCCTATGGTCGAAGCATTTGAAGAAGAGAACCAAGGTCCACCTAAAGACTTACCTGTTGATTTAAATGGTACTGTTGATGAAATTAAAGTTGCATTAGAAAATGGTTATGAAAAAGAAGATTTAGAACTCCTTCTAAAAAAAGAACTAGAAGGAGAAAATCGGAAAGGTGTTACCAAACACATAGAGACCCTTTTAAAAGTTGATGATAAATAATGGATGACCAAACGAAAGCAACCTTATTGGAATTGCTTAAGTTAGATTTAGGTATCACTCATAATCTGAGAGATACCTATTTTAATAATCTCTTAGTTAGTTCACAAAAAGAAATAGAGATAACAGGAATAGCACTTGATTTTTCTAGTCCAGATGATCAAATATTGGTTGTAGATTATACTGCATGGGCCTATCGCAAAAGGCAAGAAGATATACCACTTTCTAAAAGTTTAAAATCACGCATTAATAATAGAGTTATTAAGAAGGCAGGTACTGTAGATGCCGTCACTTAAATCGAGTATAGGAAACAGTAAGCACATATCACTAGATGATGTGTGCTTTTTTATGTCAACGACATTTTCTAAAGATCAATTGAACCAACAAATAGAAACACTTACACCTTCATTAGTTTATTGCTCTAAGCTAAATATTACTCGTGCTGAATTTTCAGCATCTGGACAGTCAGGTCATAAACCACAGTTAATGTTAGTGGTTGATTCAGATGAGTATGATGGAGAAGTGAAGGTTGAATATGATCGAACTACCTATTCAATTTATAAAGAGTATGTACGTTCAGATGGATATACAGAGCTTTATTGTGAGGTGAGGTCTGGTGGCTAGTAAGATAAAAGGTATTGGTGATTTATCAAATGATATTTCAAAGGCACTATCAACCTTTACAAACGAGGTAACAGAAGGCTTGGAAGAAGCAAAAGATAAGGTAGCTAAAAATACTGTTAAGAATTTAAAATCGTTGGATCACCCTAAATTAACTGGAGATTATGCTAAGGGTTGGGCAAAGAAGAAGATTGGTACTGCGCAAATTGTACACAATCGTACGGAATACCAATTAACGCATTTACTTGAAAAGGGTCATGCAAAAGCAGGAGGTGGTCGTGTTACCGCAATCCGACATATAGAACCTGCCGAAGATAAGGCAATCGAAGAATATCTAAAAGAAGTTGAGAAGGTGATTAGGGGATGAAACTACCTGAATTGGTTGATTTGTTAGAATCAATTGGTTATCCTGTAACTTTTTCAGAATTCAAAGTAACTCCTGATAATCCACCACCTAACCCGCCATTTATTGTGTATTTAATTGAAGGTTCGAATAATTTCTTTGCAGACAACATTACCTATAGAAAAATAACTAATGTACAAATCGAACTTTATACAGTCAAAAAAGAATTAGCTGTTGAAGCTAAACTTGAAAGTTTACTAGATCAAAATGAACTACCTTATGAAACCACAGAATTATTAATTAAATCTGAAGGGTTATATCAAAAAACATACGAAGTGGGGATGATTTAACATGCCGGAGAACAAAGTTACTTTCGGATTAAAAAAAGTACATTACGCACTGTACACCATTACTGATGGAGTTATTACTTATGAAACACCTATTCCTATTCCGGGAGCTGTAGAACTATCTGGTGAACCCAGAGGTGACATGGTTGAGTTTTTTGCGGACGATATGCTCTACTACGCTGCTTCAAATAATCAAGGATATGAAAATACATTATCCATCGCAAATATACCAGATCAATTTGCACAGGACGCACTAGGAGAAGAGTTAGACGAAACAGATTTTGTGTTGAATGAATTAGCAAATAAATCAGGGAAACCATTTGCTCTTTTATTTGAGTTTGATGGAGATGTAAAAGCGACTAGGCACATTATGTACAACTGTTTAGCAAATAGACCTACAGTTTCATCTTCATCCAAAACTGACACAGTTGAACCTAATGCTAATGAATTATCATTAATCGCTAGTCCAATTAAAATTGGAGATAAATTAATGGTTAAAACCAAAACGACTATACAAACTCCTTCAGCAGTTTATGATTCATGGTATTCAACTGTCTATAAGAAGACACCAACAGTATAAGAGGTGAATGGATATGGAAAAAACAATCTTAATTGATGGCAAGGATGTAAGATTTAAATCTACAGCAGCTACACCTTTACGATATAAAGCTCAATTTGGCAAGGACCTTTTTTCAGAGGTTGTTAAGTTAAATCAACTTGGGAAATTAAAGCTTAAAAATGATGAAGATGAGCCGAACTATGAAGCATTTGCTCTCATTGATTTTGAAGTTTTCTACAATATTATTTGGTCTCTCGCAAAGTCGGCTGACACTTCGATACCTGAACCGATTGCATGGCTTGATAAGTTTGAGGAATTCCCTATGTTTGAAATTCTACCAGAACTTCAAGATCTCATGGCTCACAGTATTAAAGGTAAAAAAAAATAGAAAATGAGGGAGAGAGTCGAGAAGCAATAACTACAGATTCTCTCCTTTTATTGTGTAGGCAGTGTGGCTTGAGTAAAGATGATATCGAGGATATGACAATCGGAATGTGTTTGGACTATATCGATGAATATATCGAATCGCAAAAACCAGCGAATAAGAAAAATCGTCGTGCCAAACAATCTGATTTCGATAAGTTTTAACTTTAAAAGCCTTAGCGTTTGCTGAGGCTTTTTTTGCTTGAAAGGTGGTGGATACGTGTCTAAAAGGATAAAAGGTATTACTATCGAACTTGACGGTGAGACAAGAGGATTAGACAAAGCTCTTCAAGGTGTCAATAAGAGAAGTCGTGATCTCCAAGGTGAATTACGTGATGTTGAACGGCTTCTAAAGTTTGATCCTGGTAATGTAGAAGCTCTTACCCAAAAACAACGATTATTAGTTGAACAAGTTGAAAATACAACTGATAAATTAGATCAGCTGAAGAGTGCACAATCGCAAGTAGAAGATAGCTTTAAAAGTGGACAAATAGGGATTGATCAGTATCGTGCATTCAAGAGAGAAATAGGATTTACTGAAGCAGAACTAGGTAAATTTAAAAACAAATTAGACCTAGTTGATGATGGGAATTCTCTAGATAATTTAAAGAAAGACTTTAAGGACGTTGCAAAAAAAGCCGATGAAGCAAAACAAGCTGTAAAAGATATGGGATCAGAGGTTGGTAGTGTAATTGGTGGTCTTGCAGCAGGTGGAGGTATTGCTGGGGCTGTTAGCCAGGCACTTGATACTTCGTCAATGAATACTAAAATTGAAATATCAATGGAAGTACCAGAAGAATCTAAGGCTGCGGTTAAGGATGCAATAAACACTGTTTCAAGTTACGGTGTAGATGCTGAATCAGCCTTAGAAGGCGTTAGACGTCAATGGACGCTTAATAAAGATACTAGTGATGAAGTGAATGCAGCTATAGTTAAAGGTGCAGGAACAATAGCTGCTGCTTATTCCGGTATTGATTTTACGGAGTTAATTCAAGAGACAAATGAGATATCAAGAGAACTTAATATTTCTAATGAAGATGCCTTAGGATTAACAAATTCATTGCTTAAATTAGGATTCCCTCCTGAGCAATTAGATATTATTGCCGAATACGGCAAACAACTTTCTGATGCGGGATTTAACGCTCAAGAGGTTCAAGCAGTTATGGCTGCAGGTGTTGAGACTGGCACCTGGAATATTGACAATCTTTTAGACGGTCTGAAAGAAGGGCGTATTAAACTAGCTGAATTTGGACAAGAAGTACCAAAATCAACAAAAGAATTACTCGCAAACACGAAAATATCATCCAAACAATTGCAAGAATGGGGAAAGGCAGTTGCTAAAGGCGGGGATTCTGGAAGAAAGGCTATGCAAGATGTTACTGAGGCTCTTTTGAATGTAAAAGATGAGTCACAAAGAAATGCCTTAGGTGTACAATTTTTTGGAACTATGTGGGAAGAACAAGGAACAAATATTACTGACACAATACAGAATATGGATCAACATTTAAAAACCGCAAAAGAAAATCAAGATCAATTAAATGAGTCTAATGAAAGACTAAATGCTGATCCAGCGGTTCAAATGAAACAAGCATTTTCAGATTTAAAGATAGCTTTGGAGCCATTACTTCTTATGATTGCCGATCTTATAACCAAAATAGCTGATTGGGTTTCTAATAATCCTCAATTAGCAGCAACAATTACTGCAATAGTTACTGCATTAGGGATTTTTGTTGGTATTTGCATGGCTTTAGCCCCTATATTTGTAACTTTATCAGGTATAGCTACTGCATTTGGTGTAAGTCTAGGTGCAATTATGGGCCCGGTTTTACTCGTCATTGGAATCATAGCAGCACTTATTGCAATTGGAATAGCCCTATGGAAAAACTGGGATACGGTGAAAGAAAAGGCTATTGAAATTTGGGAAGCTATGTCGGAATGGTTTTCGGGATTCTTTGAAACACTGAAGGGACTTTTTAATGCTGCTTTAGATTGGATAGACGAAAAGACAGATGGAAAATTTTCTTCTATTACCGATGCGATAAGATCGTACATGAATATGGTGTGGGATAACATAAAAGCCGTATGGGATTATATAAAAAATTCATTCAAAAACGCGGTAGATTATATAGTAGCATTGGTAACAGGTGATTTTGAAGGAATGAAAGACGCTGTAGAAGCTCAAATGGAGAATGTGTGGGAGCTCATAACTTCTATCTGGGACAATGTAATGGGATTCTTAGATGGGATTGACCTTATGGATATGGGTGAACAGATCATTCAAGGTCTCATCGATGGTATTAAAGGTATGGCTTCAAGCGTGGTTAAGAGTGTGTCAGGTGTTGTTGGTGATGCGATTGAAGGTGCTAAAAATTTACTTGGTATCCATTCACCTTCACGTGTATTTATGGAAATTGGGGAATTTACAGGTGAAGGGTTTCAAATTGGTATTAACTCAATGATAAGAGACATTCAAAAGGCTTCAGAAAATATGTCAGAAGCTTCAATTCCTACTATTCCAAAGTTTCAAAAACCAAAATTAAAAACAAGTGATTCTAGCAATACAAATGATAATGTCAAAGGACAAGGTAATCAGCTAAGCTTTGAACGAATGTTTGAAGGAGCTGTATTTAACGTCAGAGAAGAACAGGATATTGAAAAAATAGCTAAATTATTAAATGATTACATTAAATTGAATGCTCGTAAAGGCGGTGTGATAATAGGATGATTACAATGGATGACCAGTATAGGTTTGAAGATTTCGGACTCATATGTGAGGTTGGACATAAACATCCACTCACACCAAATATGGAACGTAAAACATTAGCAATTCCAGGTAAAGTTGGTTTATGGGATTTCGGAACAGAAATACGTGAAAAACCTCTTGCTATACCTCTGGGAATAATCGACATGAATAGAATGTATTTGCAACGAAAATTAAATGATTTCGTTGCTTTTTTATTTGATCCATACGGCCAACCTAGAGAAATTAAAATTGTGTATGATTATGATCCAGATAAATATTATTTGGTGAAGTGTACAGTATTAATATCTCCTGAAGATATGATAAGTGCAAGGAAATTCATATTACCTTTTATAGCTGATTTCCCGAGGAAACAAGCAATTGCCGAAAACCATGAGATACATTGGGACAGTGAAACTGTAACTTTTGATGATAGTTACTCAATGGATACAGTTTATGTTGATGACGTATTAGTGACGTCACCTCAAATAGTTGAAACAACTGTAAATGGATATGCTTTAAGCCCTACTATTTTAATATCTGGTTCAGGTCAAAATGTAATATTAAAAGCTAATGGTAAATCAATGTCTCTTGGTAATTTTGCAAACTCTACATTTGAAATTAGAGGTTACGACTTCACAATTACCAAAGATGGCTCAGAAGTCTTTATTGTTGGTGAATTCCTTACCTTATTACCTGGTATGAATAGCGTTGAAATATTAGGAACAAATATCAATTTTAATTTATCAATAAGAATTAGAGATCAATATATGTAAGGATGGTGGTGGTTTTGACATTAGAGAAAATACCTACAGGAATAAAGCTACCTCTTTACAGAGGGGTAGAAATGATCAATGCGGCTATCGAAGCTGCTGATAAAGCAAAAACAGATTCTATTCAAGCAAAAGACTCGGCGAACCAAGCTGTTACAACTGCAAATGAAGCAAATCAGAAATCAGATTATGTACAAACTCAGTTAGATACAGTAACAGGAGAAGGTACTATAGATCCAGCTGTTGAGCAGATGAAAGTTGGTTCAGATGGTACTACTGTATACGCTAGTCCTGATGAACGTGTGCGGAAAGAAAATCAATTGCTTACGACGCAAATGGTAGATATTGACCAACAAAAGGCTGAAAAAACAGATGTAAACTCTTTACAATCTAAGATAGACAGTTTCCAAACATCTCAAGATGTTAGTCCTAATAAAGATTTAGAGGTTGTTGGTTTACGAACAAATAAATACGGTATTACCTTTCCTGCTTCAACAAATAGAATAGAAGAAATAGAAAAAAGTTTTAATGGTTCAAAGAACTTGTATGATGAAACATACAAGAAATTGAATAAGTTCTGTACCGGTGGAACGATAAGCGCTCCGACTTATATTGATAATACTTCTTATAACGTCACGGAGGTTATCAATGTTACTGCTGGTAAAACGGTGTATTTCTCTAATAATGGAGTTGCGGCTGTCGTAAGACGAGTGTCATTGTACAATGCAGATGGAACATACAATACTATTTCTGAAGGTCTGAATAGTATATCAAGTACTACCATTCCAACTGGTGTAACTTACATGATAGTTACCTATAGTAATGGGTATACAAAGTTTCAAGTTGAATATGACGGAGTAACTACTTATGGAAAATTTGGATTGTCTTTAAAAGAAGACAAAATTGATTTAACAAATACTTTGAATCGAATAACCGACACAGAAAACAAACTAGAACAAGCATTTACAACTTCCAAAAATTTATATGATGCTTCATTGGTAACATCAGGAAAGTTCATGGGAACAAACGGTGTTCCCACTGTTAATGCTTCTTATAAATATTCAGGCAAATTACCTGTTATAGTCGGAAAAACCTTGCACTTTTCTAATGATGGAGTTGCGGTACAAGCAAGAATTGTTACGGCTTATAATGGTGATTCCGTATTATCTGCCAACTCAATTAATTACGCTGACACATATTTAGTGCCAGTCAACTGTACGCATGTTATCGTCTCTTACTCTTCTTCTTATAACAAGTTCCAGGTTGAATATGACCAAGTAACTGTATATGCACCTTATGGAATACAAATAAAAGATGAATTACTACCTGATAATCCATCAGTAACATCAACAATTTACGCTGACATTCCAGATCATATCTATGTTGCAAGTGGAAGGACTATAGAGTTGTATAATAATCAGGTGTGTATCAATGCCGACAAATACCGAATTAATTGGGTGTGTAATGTAGGTAAAAACCTAAAAAGAAAGTTTAGTGTTACAGGAACGGATGGTAATATCGGTAATTATAATTTGACATTACAAGTCGTTGATGATGATCTAAACACTGTTTATTCAAAAGCAGTTACTTTACACATTGTTTCAAATGTAATGGCTAATAGCGTTAACATTGCCCCTATCGGAGACAGTCTTACAAACTCAAAGATTTGGCTTAAGGAAATGAATGATTTATCAAACGGTAAGATACTACCTGTGGGTACTCGTAATACCGGATATACCGCAACAGACGGTGTAACAATGATTAAGCACGAAGGAAGAAGTGGATGGGCTGCTTCAACTTATCTAGGAAATAATTCATACACTTATGATACAAATGGTGCTGGTTCAGAAAATCCATTTTGGAATCCTAGTACGTCAAAGTTTGATTTTGCCTACTATAAAACAACATATGGTGTATCACCTAATGCAGTTATGTTGTTTTTGGGTACTAATGGTATCACTGTCAACCCTGACTCAAACGCTGGCAGTATAAAAGGAATTGTGGATGCTATTAGGGTATCTGAATCAACCATGCCTATTTTTATTGTGAATATCCCATATAGAAGTGATCAAGATGGTATAGGGAATACAGTATCTACAGATGGATATACTCAATTAAATGTCGGTAGATATAAATACAATGAGGATATGGCTGTATTTAATTTGGCTAGTAAATTAAAAGAGCTTCTTTCAGGTGATGCTAACGTTCATTTTATCCCTGTAGGAATCACACATGATAGTGAATATAACTACGGTACCAAGACTGTAGCAGTAAACCCTAGAAGCACAATATCAGAAATTATTCCTGCTGATGGAGTACATCCACAAGATGTTAACGGTGTGAATGCAGGATACTTACAATTTGCTGATACTATGTTTAGTACTATCAAAGGAATAGTTGGGTAATTGATAATCGGAGAATATTTAGAATTTTAAAAGGATGTGATTAAATGTCTTTCACAATCAGATGCGATAAGTGTCAGGGAGAAGTTACAGAAAAAGACATTGAACAAACTGGAAGCACTAATTGCGGCGCTGGCTGTGGTTGTGAAGGTTATGAGTTTTCTTTAATTTGCGACTGTGGTTATGAGTTGTATGAAGGTAGCAACTGGGGTGACTTTGATCGAGAAGAAGCAGAAGAAGAAATTAAAGAGTCGCTAAATTTTTAGTGATGAATTGGAGAATATTGCGACATACTTGTAAGTATAAATAAGTACAAATGTGTATTGATATTTACTTAGACTTGTCAGACAATTATTACCAAGCGAGGTGATGTTGGATGGCAGTCAAAAGAGTAAACATCACGGTAGATCCAGAAACACTTGATGAGTTTTATCGATTAGCAGCTAAGAAAGGAATTAAGTTTTCTACTTGGGTGCAAGTCAAAATGGATGAATTCATTGAGGAAGAGAAAATGATTGAAGAATATCGAGAACAAAAAAGGCGCTCATAATTGGGTGCTTTTTTATATGGGAGGAATATTAGGTGGCAGAAATAATTGTTGGATATCGAGCAGTTTATTATAGTGGCGAGAAGAAGATCGATGTTAATACTGTAAGGAAAACATATGAGGAAGCTGAACAAGATATACAAAAAGCAAACGAGAATTATGAAATGTTTAATTACACACCTTGGACTCATGCTCAAGTTGAAAAGGTACATTACAGACATTAATTTTATGTCGCATTTGTATCTATTAATCTATAGAAGTACCAACAAATGTTGATATACCAGTAGTTGTGTTAATGCCAAGCTTGAGGAGAATTTTGCGACGTAAGCAATGAACCGATAATAGTCTGATTTCCGTCCGTAAATTACCCCTATTGATTTTTTGCTGTGTGTATTAGATACTCATAAAATAGAAGCAGGTAGACAAGACTGATCATCTTGTCGTCAACGCACCCAGGAGCGTACCTGCTTCTATTTTATTTGCAGGACACTCCTAAAGCGAAATTCATTCCTGGGGGAATTTATATGGATTTCAGAGTTAATGACACTGCTAGGCTTATGAATGATGTTCTAGTGGTGTTAACAACAATCAATCCTGACATCGAACTGAATTTGTTAGAGGTAAGGCTAGAAGAGGTCATGAGCAATTATGAGGTTGAAAGAAAGTCAGATAGAGAGATTGAGAATGATATTTTTGAGAAAATAGAAATCTTTTTATCTTCAAGAAAAATTGAAGGGTTATCCAGTAAAACATTAGCCGGGTACAAAATTGAATTAAGGATGTTTGCATATTACGTAAATAAAGCAGCTGTAAAAATATCAACAACTGACATTCGAAACTTCCTTGCACATAATCAATCTTGGAAGATCAACACCATTGATCGTAAGTTATCTGTAATTAAAACGTTTTTTGGTTGGCTGGTTAGGGAGGAACTTCTTCTACGTGATCCTTCAGCTAAAATAAAGGCGCCTAAGAAGCCGAAACGACTTCCGAAGGCTCTTAGTATTGATGAGTTAGAAATGGTGCGTGAATCATGCGAGACGAAACGTGAGCGAGCATTAATGGAGGTGATGTACTCTACTGGTTGTAGATTGTCTGAAATCGGTAATATGAAAATGTCAGATATGGATTTACAAGAAAGAAGTGTAACAGTAATCGGAAAAGGGGATAAAGAACGTATTGTTTACTTATCTTTCAAGGCATTACATCATTTAAATAATTACTTAAATTATCGTAACGATGACTGTGAGTTCTTATTTGTTACTGAACGTAGACCTTACCGTAAAATGACAGGCCGAACAATTGAAAGGATTATCGATAAAATCGAAAGTAGAGTTAAACTTTCAAAGAAATTAACTCCACACGTTTTCAGACATACATTTGCAACATTAAGTATGGAAAACGGAGCTGATTTAGCAGACGTTCAGCATTTGCTTGGTCATGAAGATCCTTCTACGACTCTCATTTACTCACATGTATCTGAAGAACGCAAAAAACTAGCATTTAAGAAGTACCATGTACAGTAAAGTCACCTTTTTGGTGGCTTTTTTCGTGAGGTGATGAAGATTTGATAAAAACATTAAATTTACAACGGAATGTAACTGCTATTTTAAATAATGCATATCAAATTGGATATGACAAAATTAATAACGAGATATGGCAGGCCTCTTTTTCGCTACCTTTAAATGATCCTAAAATTTCAAAGGTTGAATTATTAAAGTATGTTGAGATAACAGATGGTGAAGAATATATTGGGCTATTTCGAATCATTCCCAAATTAACTAGTAAAAGTGAGTCAGATCAAAGTGTTACTTACCAGTGTGAACATGTTCTAGCTACATTATTAGGAAGTACACTTTTTAAATACCATCAGTTAACAAACTATGATACAAGAGAAGTTCTTCAGTATCTGATCGATCAGCAAAAAGAGAAGCATTGGAGATTAGGTGTTGTTGAGATTATTCGTTATTTTCATTATTCATGGGAAAATGAAAATTTAGCAGCTGGTATTTTCAGTGTACCGAAACCTTTTGACGAACCTTATCGATGGACTTTTGATACAACTACTTATCCTTGGACACTTAATCTAGTTCGTCCTGATACGGAACCAACGTGCAGAATCCGTGAAAGATATAACTTAATTGGAATTGAGATTGAAGAGAATCCAATGAGTGTCTATAACCGTATATATCCACTTGGGTATGGAGAGGGAGTTAATCAACTTACCATCGAGTCTGTTAATAGCGGCATTCCTTATATTGAAGATGTCGTTTCTATTGAAGAAAACGGAATAATTGAAACCGTTTGGGTAGATAGAAGGTTTGAAGATGCAGCAACTTTGTTAGCGAGCGGTAAAGCTATTTTAAAGAAATGGAAAGAGCCGATTGTAACTTGGAATGTTTCTGCTGCTGACGTGTCTAAAATAACAGGTGTAGAAATCGATAAGTTAAAAGAAGGTCGAATTGTAAGATTAGAAGTTGAAGGTTTTCCTGTAACAGATTTAAGAATTATGAAGGAATCACGGTCTGATATTAAAGGGAATCCAGGTGATGTGCAATTAGAGATTGGCAGTTTGTCAGAAGATTTAAGTACAACTCAAGCAGATCTCGAAAGAAGACAAAAGGTAAATGAGGTTTATTCACAAGGTGCTACTAATATTGATAGTCATGATTACTCGGATAACTGCGATCAAAACAATCCTGCGGTTATCCGTTTTTATTTACCAGATGATTTAGTGAATATAAATTCAATGATTCTTTCATACGAAACAGAAGAATTTAGAGCATATTCGCAAGCTACTGAAGGCGGAGGAGAAACTACTAAAACTACAACAAGTGGTGGTGCTTTAGTTGATTCTACAGCAAGTGGGGGTTCAACTACTCAAACGTCTACTTCTGGGGGTGGTGGCACTCATACTTCAAGTAGTGGTGGAGGAACAACTCAATCTTCTTCATCTGGTGGAGATCATAGACATCGGGTATTTAGATATGGTGGAGATATTCCACACTCAACAGACGATGAAAGTATATATAGCGCAGTTTCTAATTTGGATGGTTCAGGGGCAGTAAGTATAGCAGCACATGGTGGTCCTACAGATGTTTATACAGACACTTCAAGTGGTAACCACTCGCATTCTGTATCAATTCCAAATCATTCACATTCAGTAGATATACCCAATCATTCTCATAATGTTAGTGTGCCTGCCCATACGCATCAAATTGATATACCTAATCACAATCATGCAATTACATTGCCAGATCATGTTCATGATATTAAACACGGTATTTATAAGCTATCTACAACACCAACATCGGTGGAAATACGTGTTGACGGTAATTTGGTTCCGATTACAACTACAACTAGCCAGGACATCGATATTATCCCTTTCCTTTCGGTAGGTAACGAGGGACGTATAAACCGAGGGCAATGGCATGAAGTAACGATTAAACCGAATGGATTAGGGAGAATAAACGCAAATATTATTTCGAGATTGTTCATTCAGTCTAGAATTGGAGGAACTTTTTAATGAACTTGCACGTATTAACACATAGTGGTCAAGATTTAAAGATTGAAGTTGAAACCTATGATCCAGTAGCACTTAATGAACAACTTAATAATAACGAAGTGCACACTGTACTAATAGGAGACAACATTTTTTCGAGAATCGACATTAAATTAGTAGTACCTATGACAGAATAATAGTAATATATTCATATATTTACAATTTATTAGGAGGGTGGACATGAAAAAAACTTTATTGTTAATTATTTTATTATTAATAGTCTATCCTTTAGTCATAAGTGCAGCTGAATGGAACAATACACCTCAGAGAAATGAACAGATTGGTAATACATTGATTATTGAGAACCCTAATAAATAGGGTTCTTTTTATTTTACCTTGAAAGGGTGTAGAGAATGGACGGACAAAAAATTGTTTTATTTATTAAAGGTATGGGTGGCGCAGTTGGAGCTGTTTGGTCATTTATCGTAGGGACAATGGGTTGGGCATTTCCAACGCTTTTAATTCTAATGGTTGCAGATTTTATTACTGGTGTTACTGCTGGTTCTACAGAAGATGGTTTAAGTAGTAAAAAGGGGCGTATTGGGTTTGTTAAAAAGGTTCATATTCTTATTATAGTTGGAGTTGTTTATCTTCTAGAGAAAAGTATCTTTGGAACACAACATGTTGGTGATGGTGTCACAATTGCTTATATAATTATTGAGTTTATAAGTCTTACAGAAAACGCAGGAAGAATAGGTGTACCACTTGGTCCAGTAAATAACTTTATTGCTGTATTAAAAGCTAAAGGAGAGGATAAGAATGTCTAAAACACTTATTGTTGATATTTCACACCACCAACCATCAAATAAAATAGATTGGGAGAAGGCTGCTAAAGAGGTAGCCTTATTTATTATCCGTGTTCAATATGGTTCAAGGACGATTGACCGAGAGTATAAGAATCATGTGGAAAACTGTAAAAAATACGGTATTCCATTTGCTCATTATGCCTATGGTTGTTTCGTTTCTGTAGATGATGCGAAAATAGAAGCAATCGACTTCTTAAAACGTATAGATCAAGAAGCGAAATTCTTAGTGTTAGACACTGAAAATGATACGATCTCTGCTTGTGGTACAAAAGATGTTGCTGAAGCTTCGCAAACATTCATTGATTTATGTCGAGATGCAGGATATAAAACAGGATTTTATGTATCTCACCATCTATATAAATCTCATGGATTGGACAAGGTAAACGCAGATTTCCTTTGGATCCCTCGTTATGGAATTAATGATGGAACACCTGATAAGAAACCAGATTACGCATGTGATCTATGGCAGTACACAGAAAAAGGGAAAGTATCATGGTACGGTGGTTTCTTAGACTTAAACAAGACTAATGGTTCAAAACCTTTAGATTGGTTTATCGGTGGAGAGGTAGAAAAAAAAGAAGTGAAGAAGGAAGTAAAGAAAGCTACACCTAAGAAACAAGTAAAATCATCCTCTTACGGCGTTTACACAATTGAGCGTGGCGATTCATTAAGTGTTCTAGCTAAGAAGTTTAAAACTACCATTAAAAGATTACAGGATCTAAATGGTATTCCAAATGCAGATAAGATTTTTCAAGGTCAGAAAATCAAGTATGATCTAAAAGGATCTTCTGCAACATCACAGAAGAAATATTATACAATCAAAAGTGGTGATGCTTTAAGTATTATCGCTAGAAATAATGGAACATCAATTAAACAGTTGCAGTCCTGGAACAATATAAAAGATGAAGATGTGATCTATGCAGGACAAAAGATCAGAGTTAAATAGAATAGAAGAGCTCACTTTTTAGTGGGCTCTAATTTTTTACCTTACTTAGTAGGAATAGCTTGCAAAACTATATTATCATCGTTACTACCTTTAAAGATAAACTCTATTCCATTGTTTTTATATACAGAGGTGTGATCAAGTAGGTTAGTGTCATCCGTTAATTTTAATTTTTCTAAAACAGAACTACGTTCCCCAGCATTCAATGAATCATCTACAGTTCCAACCAAAAGTAATAATGAAAATAACAAGTCTTCTTTTTCAGTAAAGTAAGCGTTTGGTAATGCACCCAACGAGACAGCAGATACTTTTTGGTCGTTACTAGAGTCTATAAACATCATTATGTTTTTCGAAAGTGTAATAACATGTCTTCCATCATCATTTACCTCACTGGACAAGGTTTGAAGATTAGTGTCTTCACCCATTTGTTTTAATACATCTTCAACTCTACTTTCAAAGTCTTCAACTGTAAAACCAAAAACAAGTTCTTCCTCTCCATTAGTTGAATTACTACAACCTGATAAAACGACTACAAATAATAATATTAATATTCTCTTCAATTTTATCCCTCCTAAATTATATAAATCGTACCAGTTAGAGGGAATGATTGTAAATGAAATTTGTATATCAAAAAACAAACTAACATCTCAAATGTTTTTGTGCATAGTTTTAATTTTTTTTAAAAAAAGTACATATTGGACAAGTAGAGGCTCATACACTTTACTATCAAACGTCAACAAGACGTATTAATAGGAGGAGTTAACATGAGCAAAGATTTAGCTGTTTATCTACTTGAGAGTAAGAACGTCTACCTTACGTCTGAGGGTCGTAAAGAACTTGAATTAATCGTTGGAAAGAAGAAAGTGAAGCAACATGTATAGACCTACTGTTAGATATTCGGATACTTACCGTGATTACATCAATAACCTTTTCCATGTATCAATTTTAGATCGCAATCAAATTCTTAGGTTGGCATTGCATGTAGCTGCACATTCACCTGATTTTCAACAAACAGTTTCTAAATACAAGAAGAGTGACGCACCTCTTCCCGCACCAAATTGGAAAGTTGGTACTATAGAATTGTGGATGGAGAATACTGAACCAATAGAAGTAGTTCAAGTTAATACTCCTGTGAAATCTAAACTAGAAGACAATGAATTTGAGAAATTAAGTGAGAAAAAACAAATGGTAGAAGCGTCTAGCCGAATCCAACTTAAATCAAATGGAGGAACAATCTCCTGGTCACCATTCGGATGAAAGAGAAGGTGTTTATTGATAAAGACGTACTTCTCTTCAGGCAACCTTAAGTAACATTGTTACACGGTTGACATTGTCAATTGTCATTATATTTTCAAGGGGGAGGTAACATCATGATAGAGGGGAAAGGTTTAGGAGGAAAGAAAATTAACCGGGTTAACATGTCCCTATCGAACAAGTACAATTCTAAATTGAGTAGGTTGGCTACAGCTTGTAACATGAAACCAACTACATTAGCCGGATTATTAATTGAAATAAGTTTAGATGACTCCGATCTTATTGCAAGATTACAAGACGAGTATTGCACTCATTCTGCATATAAAGTTATACCGTTAAAAGATAATGGTGAACTTGTGTATTGTCTAAAAGAATAGGAGCGAGGTTCGTATGGATTGGGTGAATATTGGTATAGGGGCAATAAGCGCAATGTTTGCTTATTTCTTATTCACAAGTGACAACAATAAAGATACTACCGACCATACAGAAGATGCAGTTAGTGATATAGAAATAAATGATTACTCTGGACGTCATGTTACATTATCTTGCCAGACTTGTAGGAAGTTGAAAAGGCATAAAGAAATTGAACCTAATATGTATCAGTGTGTAAAATGTAAAAGACATGTGGATTTACGAGTTTCTTAAATACTTTAATGGACATGAGATTACTTTAGTAAATATAATAAAGATAAGCTTTTATGATAATTAAAAATAACTAAATAGCTTTGATAAGTAAATGTATATCACGTTGTTATTTAGATGAATATAACTACGCATGTGGTATACTACGTAGTTACTTAGATGCCTCTAAATTACTACGTGAAAAGCACAAAGAAAAAAGCCTGTTATATCAGGCTTTTTTCTTATATTCTGGGGTACAACTTAATTATGAATTCATCTTTTTTTGTATGTGTATGATCTCTATAAAAGGTTGCTTTTTCCAAAACTGATTTTAATAAACGATTTTTCTTATTTATGTCTATTGTGTTGTAATAAGATTCGATAACAGACTCAATTTTTGGCAGAAAGTTTTCATACGTATCTTGTTGCTTTGCATTATTGTCTATTTCATTCTTTAGTAATTCGATCGTACTTTCAATACTTTGAGCTCTTTCATTGATGTTTGATTGTCTGGATATGAATGTATCAATATCATACACGCCTCGTTCAAGTAGATCATGCAAGTTGCTTTTTTGTTTACTTAACTCATCTAATTCTTTTTGTTTTGCTTGGATAGCTCTTTCTTTTACTTCCGTTATATCAGTATCCTTTTTCTGTTCTTTCTTCAACATTTCTTTTTTTAGTTTGAAATCAGCTACGATTTCTCTTAAACCATTTAAAACCTTTTGTTCTACGATTGAAAAACTTGCGGTTCTCTGTTTGCAATTAGGATTTCTACAATGCATATAACCCTTATTTCGTTTTGGAGGTTTTGTGTATTTAATTACTGAATCACACAAATCACATTTTAAAACACCAGCTAATGGGTTTCTCAGTTCGTTATTTTGCGGTACAGATGCATTGTATCTATTAGAAATGGACTCTTGTAATTCCTTAAATAATTCAGGTTCAACAATAGGTTCGTGAGCATTTTCATGTATAATCCATTGATCGCGTGGGAGTTGTTTTTGAACATACTTTCCGTCAATTTTAGTGTATTTTTTAGTACCCCAAATAATACTACCTATATAAACCTCATTGTTTTGTATTTGTCGAACGGTAGCTTCTCCCCATGTTTTCCCTCTTGGTGATGGGATTCCTAACCTATCTAGTTCAAGGCAAATACGTTTTCTTCCATAACCATTCAATGCAAGTTCAAATATTTTCTTTACCACCCATGCGGTATCAGGGTTATGGTAAAGCTTTAAATCATCATCCCTTAGATAACCATATGGAGGTCTACTTCCAATGTGTTTTCCCTCAGTTGCACTTTGTCTACGTCCTCGCAACAGTCGTTTACTTATAGCTTTTAATTCTTCCCGAGCAACAAGTGATTTTATTCCGAAAACTAACTCCCAACTATCAGAAGTAGGATCGTAGTCTTCGCTAGGAGTAATAATCTTAGTTGATGATAAACGAAAGACTCTATCAATAATACCTTGGTCAGACATATCACCACGTCCTAAACGATCTAAATCCATTACAAGAACAGCATCTACTGTATTTGCTTCCACTTTCCGTATAAGTTGCTGCATGACAGGTCTATCCAAGATATATTCACCAGAAACGATCTCATCTAAAATTTCTACAATCTCAAAATCTCGTTCTCTAGCAATCTTCAATAATTGTTGTCTATGTCTTTCTAGAGTGTCATAGCCATTTCCGCCTTCAGCAGCCTTTCTTTCTTGTTCGATGTCCTTACGACTTTTTCTTAGATAAATATAAACTTTATACAACTTTTTCACCTCTATTTAAAAAGAAACAGCCGGGAGCTACCCGACTAATAATTTTCTAGCGCTAAAAAATTAAGATATATCTTTAGTAACACGAATCGCTTTTCCAATAATTCGAATTGGATTATTTTTGTCTACAATAATGGGTTCATGATTTGGATTATCAGCCATTAGAAGAACGGTATCACCTTGACGTTTTACTCTTTTGAGTGTTGCTTCTGAATCACAATTAATTAAGACTGCTGCTATTTCACCGTGCTCAACATCGCTTTGTTCACGTACAAGTACTTTCGCTCCATTTGAAATTGTAGGTTCCATACTGTTTCCTTTGGCGATAAGTCCAAATAATTTACCTTTTGGTATATCTTCCTCTAACTCGTACATAAAGCCTTCTATGTTTTGTTCAGCAGTTATAGGATCCCCACAAGCAATTGTTCCGACTATAGGTATCTTTATGAATTCTGGTTGGTATTCGATTATGTTTGATGGTTGATACTCTTTACCTATTAACAACTCAACCGGATCTACATTTAAGGCAAGAGCAAATTTAGGTATCTCATCCATCGATATTTTTCTTGTTCCTTTGAAATATCGATTAATTGTACTTCGATCAGAATCTACTCTTCTTGCCAACTCCGCTCCACTTATACCTTTCTCTTTAGCAATTTTCTCAATACGGTTTGCTACTTCTAAAGAATTCATGCACTATCCCCCTCTACTATGTATATTCTATCAGGTTTCCTTATAGGAAACAATATTAGTATTAAAATAATTTTTGAATTTTTTTTCGTTAAATTGTTGACAATAAGGAAACATAAATGTAATATGATAACCAACAAGGAGGTGGACGAAAAAAATGGAATTCAACTACAACAGGTTAAAAGGTGAACGTATAGCAAAAGGTTTCACTGTTCAAGAAATGGCGGATGAGCTAAAAATTTCTAAAGGTACTTATTCAAAGAAAGAAAACGGGAAATTACCTATTACTGTCGAAGATTTCGCGATTATTTCTAATAAGTTAGATATACAAAAAGAAAATATATATATTTTTTTTACCTTTAGCGTTTCCGAAATGGAAACAAAGGTAGTTTCTTAATATAGTCTTTACTTCCTGATGAAAACATAACCGTAATTCATTTAAAAAGAAGGTGAAACTATTTTGCACAAATTGTTGGAGAAAAATAAGGTTGTCCAACCCCTTAATGAGCATATACATGTCTTAAAGGGGGATAAACCTATGATTGAAGGTAAAAAAATTAAATTAGGCAATACCACCATCGAAATTTATTCTCCATTGGCTTTTATGACAAGTGAGGAAAGGCAAGCTTGGTATAAAGACGAATGGGAAAAAGGTAATCCAAAATTACAAAGAATTGTTGAATGCGCAAGAGATTGTCTAATTGAAGAATCCTAATAGAAGCATTAAAGAAAGTAACGAAAGAGGGTGATCGTATTCAAGTGATAAAAGGTACCGAAGAAAACAAAAAGTGTTTAAATTGCGAGAAAGAAACTTCTCCATACGGTTATTTTTGCGATATCGATTGTGAAGTTGAACATACTAATAAACTAAATAACCAGCAATGCCAGAGGTGAATAACCTCACTTTTTTTTGACATATGTTGCGAAAAATGCTGAAGAATTAGGTCGAATGCTGATGAAAGTCATCAAATTAACTAATACATAGTCATTTAGTGACTGAGATTGATGTCGAAAGTTGATAGAAAAGGAGATTGTGAATATGAATGAATTAATTCCTACACAGGAAAATGAAAGTGGAAACTTACTTGTAAGTGGACGTGATCTACATGAGTTTTTGGAATCTAGTGAGCGATATTCTAAGTGGTTCTCTAGAATGCTTTCGTACGGATTTAGAGAACATCTTGATTTTACAAGTGGTCAAAAAAGTACGGTTGTAAATAACGGGGCTTTAAGAGAACTAGATGATCATTATGTAACTATTGACATGGCCAAGGAAATCGCAATGATCCAACGTAACGATAAGGGAAAGCAAGCTCGACAATATTTTATTGAACTAGAGAGAAAGTGGAACAGTCCAGAAATGGTTATAAAGCGAGCTCATGAATATCTCGAAAAACGTGTTGCTGCATTAACAACAGACAATTTAGTGCTTTCCCAACAAGTAAACGAACTTAAACCGAAGGCATCTTACTACGACATGGTTCTTCAGAATAAATCGTTACTGTCTGTTTCTAAGATCGCTAAAGACTATGGCATGAGTGCTGTTACATTGAACAAAAAGCTCCATGATCTAGGTGTTCAATATAAACAAGGAGATATTTGGTTAATGTACGCAAAGTATCAAGATAAGGGTTATACGCAAACAACAACTCATGTAATTGATTCCGATAAATCAAAGGTTAGTACTAAATGGACTCAGAAAGGCAGATTGTTTATATACGATTTATTGAAGAATATAGGAATTCTTCCGGTGATCGAACGTGAATCTAATGTATCTTAATTGTTTTTAAAACTACCAATAAAGGAGGCTACTAAAATGGGAGATTTATATAAATTGTTGTTAAGAAAAGAAGCTAAATTGTTAATGCAAGTTGAGGTCTTTAACTTAGAAGGTAAGCTGGAACACGCTCAGGAAGCTAGAGACCAAAAGGAATTGATTCAAAAGAAACGCCTTGGAATGAAACGTCGCTTATCAGTAGGTGCTTAATTTGCAGGAAATTATAGTGATGTTTCTGTTCGTATTTATCTCTTTGGGACTCGGATATATGTTGGGTTCAATCGATAACAATGAAGGGAGGTGAGAGAGTAATGGAAGGGCAAGTGAAAACATGGAAAATGACTGAGGAACAACGTCTTGCTTACATTGATAAGCATCCAATTGTTTCAACTAAAAAGACCAAAGGCAAAGCTGCTGCATTTTCTAACATCAATACTTATGGAGAACGTGCCAAAAATAAAAAATCTCAAAGAGAACGCGAGATCTAATCAGGAGGTGAAAGTGGTGGAATTAGGTGTTGCAGGAACAATCGCAGTTAAACAGATATCTGGAGAATTTGTTGAAGTTGATGTGAATTTATGGCTAGAAAGAAACCCTGAAGTTGAAGTGATTGATATTAAGTTTACTTCAAGCGCTACTTATGACAGCTGGGGCACAGATGCATTAATCATTTATAGAAAGGAAGTTAAATAATGAAGATTACATTTAAAACATTAAATCTGCAAGAATTTAAAAATCACCAGGACCTTGAAGTTAAGTTTGGCGACCTGACCAAGATCACTGGTGACAACGGTAAAGGGAAATCAACCATTACTGAGTCAATTTCATGGTTATTATACGGCACAGATGCATTAGGAAGCAAATTAGACCCAACACCTATTACTTATGAGGGTGAAGAAACTAAGGTTTCACTTTTGCTCTCAGTTGATGAAAAGGACTTATTACTAAGTCGTGGATTGAAGAAAGGGAAGGCTCAATATTACATAAATGAGGTTCCTTCTAAAGCTAGTGAGTTTAATGAAGTTGTAGATCAATTGTTCGACAAAGATCTGTTCTTGTCTTTATTTAATCCAAACTATTTCCCTTCTATGCATTGGGAAAAACAACGGGAAATGCTTTTGAGATATGTTACAGCACCACCTAATAAAGAGATTTTAAAACATCTACCTGAAGCACAAGGTAAACATCTTGGAACCTTATTGAAGAAACATTCTTTAACTGATCTAGAGAAGATTCATAAGGAAAATAAGTCTAAACAAGATAAAAAATATATTGCAGCTCAGAGTAAGACCAAAACATTGAAAGAACAGTTGGATCACATACCGAAAGAAACTGCACCTTTAGATTCACTTAAGTCTGAACTTAGTCACATTGACAAACAAGTGAGGGAATTAGAAGCACAATACGACAAAGCATTTGATTCCAACCGGGAGTTCACGAAAGTACAATCGCAGATTCATGCAATACAAGATCAAATTGATATGTCGAAAGAAAGGTGGCCATCTTTAAAGAATGAAGTAATTGAAGATACTTGCCGTACTTGTAAACGCCCACTGGATGAAGAATCTGTTGAGGCAGTCAAAACTGATAAGGAAAGTCGTATTACTGATTATAAGGCTAACCACACTGAGTTGATCAAGAAAAGGGATGCTTTAAAAGAAAAGCTTGCTGAGATTGAATACATTGATGCTTCAGAAACCCTTGAAAAGATTCGTTCCATTGATTCGAAAGGTACACCTTTACGTGAAGCCATTCAATCATATTCACAGTTTGAGAGATTAAAAGAACAAGTGAATGAAGCAGAAATAGATGAAACGAGTATTCTCGATTCTCTAAATGACTCTATTTTTGTTCTCGATAGTATCAAAGAATATAAGGCAAAAGAAGCAGAACTACAAGCTGAGAAAGTACAAGCGTTGTTCACTACATTGTCTGTTCGTTTATTCAAACAAAACAAAGGTGACGGGGAATATAAGCCTGATTTCGAGATTGAAATGGATGGAAAGCCGTACAGCAAACTATCTCTTTCAGAAGGTATAAGAGCAGGTTTGGAGTTACGTGATGTACTTTGCTCTCAAAGCGAGGTTGTAACACCGGTATTTGTTGATAATGCTGAGTCTATTACTAGCTTTAAAGAACCAGTAGGGCAACTAATTATATGTCGAGTTGTCGCTGGTGAAAAATTAACTATTGAAACAGAGGAGGCTAAATAATGAGCAGTAACATTATGGGATTAGACCTGAAAATAGATGAAAAGTATATCGGTGAAATTGTAAAGAATGTAGTCCAATCAAGCATTGTTGAAGCGCTTGGTGCTAAAGATGAATTAGTTCACACAGCCATTAAGACTATGCTGATGACAAAGGTAGATAAGAACGGAAAGGTAAGTAACTATTCAAGTGACAACCAATACAATCTAATTGATTTTTATGTCCATAGCACAATGACTGATATTTGCAAAGAAATGGCTTTAGAGATTATTCAAGAAAATAGAGATTCCTTAAAAGAAGAGCTGAGAAAGCAGCTATCTAGCGAAAGAAGTGTTGAAGCATTCACTAAATCAATGATTGATAGCACTATGGAAAACCTGAACAAAGAATGGAGTCCTTCTATTACTGTTCAATTTGATAAAAATTCAAGATGGTAAGGGGAAATTAAACAATGGCAAACAATAATTCAATTACTCAATATACACCTGAAATTAACGAGGTATTTAAACCGGAAGTTTTGCAAGTTATCCGTCAATCCATTGCACCTACTGCAAATGATCAAGAATTTCTATTATTTGCACATAAGGCTGCATCTTATGGATTAGATCCATTCAAGAATGAAATATTCTTTATTAAATACGGAAATACAGCACGTATTCAATTTGCTGCTGAAGCGTACCTTTCAAAAGCTCGTGAACAGGAAGGTTTCCAACCACCTGACACTCAAATGGTCCACGAGAATGATGAGTTTAAAGTTGCTATGAATAAAGAAACGAAGGAATTGGAAGTTATTCTTCATGATATCGGATTCCCTCGCGGAAAAATAATTGGTGCTTATTCTATTGCATATCGTGATGGCCATCGTCCAGTGACAGTATTTAGCGATATTGAAGAAATTGATCATATGTTCACAGGGCAAAATAAGGATAACTGGAAGAAATGGACCTCTGATATGTTCGGAAAACACGTTCAACAACGTGCTTTAAAGAAACAATACGGCTTAGATTTTGGAGATGAAACCATTACTGATGGAGATTCGGAAAATAGAGTCCCTGAGTATAAACCTAATGAACGTAAGGATATTACACCGAATCAAGAGGTGATCGATAAACCTAATCAAAAACAACCTGTTGAAGATACAGAAATAAGTAATGCTAGAACAAAGATTAATAGTCTATTTAAAAAACTAGGCATTACTACTAAAGCAGGCAAAGCAGACTATATTTCAAAACACGCACCGAATATGGGTGAAAACCCTAAGTTGTCCGAACTTGTAGGGTTACAACAAATAATCGAGATGCATATTGACATGAATGAAGTCGATACCTCTGACGCGGATATCTTGGAATAGGTGCTGTATGAAAGTAAACATTCTTGCTTCTGGTTCTGGGGGGAATTGTATTGCCCTCCAATCTGGGGGTACAACCATACTTGTAGATGTTGGTATAGCCAAGACTAAGATTGAGAAACGTCTCCTTGACGTAGGCATACGTCCGACTGAAATTAAAGCGATATTAGTTACACATGCTCATTCAGATCATGTAAAAGGATTGCCACTAGCTAATAAATACAAGATTCCTGTATTTGCTTCTGATGGTGAATGGAAGTCAATAAAGAATGTAGATTCAGAGAATCAGAGAACAATAAGAGCATATGAAGATTTCGTTTTAGAAAAAGAGTTCCATATTAGTTCTTTCAAGACGCATCATGACGCACATGACCCTCTAGGTTTTACTGTTAGTGATTATCAAGGTAATAAGTGTTCTATCTGTTTGGATACCGGAAAAGTAGATGATGAAATGCTCGAGGCAATGGAGTTTTCAAACATCTACATAATTGAAGCTAATCATGAACCTAATATGGTTGAGGTGAGCGATTATCCAAACAGTGTAAAAGCTCGTATTGTGAGTCATATTGGTCACTTGAGTAATGAGCAAACAGCAGAGGCTCTAGGAAGGCTTGTAAATGGCACGAAGGAAAGAATATACCTAACACACTTGTCTAGTCGAAACAACATGCCTGCACTAGCTGAAATGACCGTCAAAAGAGCTCTATTAAGAAAAGGTCTTAAATTTGATAAAGATTATACGATTGAGGTGGTTTAAATGAAGATAAAAGTTATCAAGGATTTAAAGCTCGGTGGTATTTGGATTAGAAAAAATGAAGTTTATTCAGCTCGAATTATTCAAAGAGTTCCTATTGAATTTAATGCGCCTTATCAAATAATTGAAGGGTCAAAATCAGGATCTATCATACCAAGAGAATATTGCATCGAACTCCCAAAAGAAAAAACATACACAGAAAAAGAGTGGAATGATTTAGAGAACTATTACATGCAAGAGTTAGACAAGGAACGTGAAGAAAAGAAAATTCTTATGCTTGAGTTTGAACGTAAATTAATAACTCTCCAATTAGCAAACGAAGAAGGTCGTAGGCAAATTCGTAAATGGTATCTAGGAGCCTTGATCAGAGAAGAAGACAAGATGGATCCAGATGGATATGCAAAAGAAGCGATTGAAGAGGTTGTACATTATTTTGGCGCAAACAAGATTTTAGCAGATATTAGTACATTCTGCAGACATCAATTATCAATAGAATTAGCGAAGAAAAAAGCAAAGTAGAATGGATGATTCGTTATGGCAAGTCCGCAAACTAAAAATGGATATACCAGGATTGCCAACGAGATTTTAGAGAACATTGCAAAAACCGATCTCAACGGCACGCAACTAAGGATAGTAATGGTTATCTGGAGATATACATACGGATTTCGAAGGAAAGAATATGAAATGTCCTTAGTTTTCCTTTCAGAAGCTATTGATACAACTAAAAGTCACATAAAGAAAGAATTAAATACTTTAATAGACAGAAAGATTGTCAATGTCGTTGGGATCGGGAAAAGGAGGGGAAGGATTTTAAGTTTCAACAAGAACTATGAGGAATGGGACGATAAGTCAAAAGTTCAGCATAATCAACAAGAGTTACCAAAAGAACCGAAACCGCCAAAAGTACCTAAAACCAAACTATATTACGATGAAAATAATACCTATTTCAAAATGGCCCTCTACTTCCACAAGTTAGTATCAGAAGTAGCAAAAGAAGCCGGAGTTGAACATTTAATTAAAAAGGCAAACATGCAGAGTTGGGCTGATGATTTTCGGAAGCTTATCGAAATAAATGGCGTAGATAAACATTTGGCCAAAGATGTGATGGATTGGGTAACAAAAGATTCGTTCTGGAAAACTAACGTATTATCAGCTAAAAAGCTAAGGGAAAAGTTTGGAGAACTTGCAATTAAAATGAAGGCTTCCCAAACTCCAAAGCAACCGAATTTAAAACACTCAGTCCAATTAGATCCACGCGAGAAAGAAATAGCCTTCCAAAGGTGGGTACAGGAGGGGAACGATCCAGATGAATTTGATTGGGGAAAATAACGAGTACGATGAACTAACTGCTGAACAATCTGTCCTTGGTGCAGTTTTACTCGATCCAAACGTATTAGATGACATTTCTTTTTTAGAATACCGTGATTTCGCTTCAATGAGACACCAACAAATATATAAAGTTATGAAGTATTTAAATAAACGTAGTCAACCTGTGGACATTGTAACCATTACAGAAGCGTATGTGAAGTTTGGCAAGGTTGAAGAAATGGGTGGCGTATCTTACCTAAGTGATCTTGCAGATGCTTGTCCTACAGCGTCAAATGCTGGGTATTACGCTAGATTTGTTCGCTCAAAGGCAATAGGAAGAAGAGGTTCAAATTTAGGTGCAATCATATCAGATTTATCAAGAGATGAATTTGAATCTGATGATGAATATTTTGCAACAATAGAAAGCCTTGTTACTGAAATGAGACCTCAAGAAACAAGTAAGATGCAAAGCTTTGCTGAAACAAAGGAAAGTTATTATCAACATTTATCTAAGAAAGCAGAGTTTATAAAGACAGGATTCTATCAATATGACTCCTGGGCGCACGGATTATGGAGAGGTTGGTTATTTATTTCAGCTGGTCGTCCATCAGTAGGTAAAACAGCGATGCTTCTACAAAGACTGTTTGGTGTAGCAAAGAATGATGATGCAGGCGTTGTTCTCTTATGGTCTCAAGAAATGGACGCTAATCAGATTAAAGACCGGATGATTGCTCAAGCTGCAGGTGTTAGTTATGGACGCATAAAAAATAAGAATCTTTCAGAAAAAGAAAGAGAAGCAGTAGATATTGCTTATGAAATGTTTGAGCTCTTACCTATATTCATTCAGGATAGCGCAGGGGTCACAATAGATGAAGTTCGTTCAACTGCACGTCTATTTAAAAAGAAATATGGAAAGATCGCGTGTATCGCTGTCGATTATCTTCAGATCATGAGCATTCCGCAAAAAAGTGGTGAAACAAGATCACAGGCCATCGGAAAGGTAACAGCTGCATCTAAACAAATTGCACGTGAAATGAATTGTTGCTTTATTATGCTTAGTCAAATGACAAGGGATAGTGAGAATTTCAAAAAACCTATGCTCTCACATCTTAAGGAATCGGGATCTATTGAACAAGACGCAGATATGGTTGAGTTTTTATGGCATGATCCTAACGATACTGATTCAGGTGGTAAGGTGATTCAACAAACATTTGCTAAAGGTAGAGACACCGGTGTAAATGAATTTAGGCTCTTGTTCCGTGGTTGGAAACAACACTTCGAAGAATTGAGGAGGGCGTGATGGACCTCTCTAAAAAAAGTAATAAAGAATTATATGAAATTGCTAAAAATGAAAAATATAGAATGATAGAGCGTTATGCAGCTGCAAGGGAATTACAGAAACGGAGGGATAACAATGAGAGGAATTAAGTTTCGCGGACTATCAGATGGAACTTGGGTTTATGGGAGTCATGTGCAAACAGGTTCAGGGTTGCATTTTATCATCCCTCAAAACCTTATAGCAAATGATATCGTTCAATGGGTGGTAAATCAAAAAACGGTTGGACAATACACTGGATTAAACGACAAAAACGGTAAAGAAATTTATGAAGGGAATATCGTTAGTGTTAATTACTTGGGATTCCATAAATTTAATGCAGTAGTTAAATTAGGTCAGTACATTCAGGATGGCAGTGGCGGAGAGTATTTAGGAACAAAATGCATTGGATTTTATGTTGAAGCTATCAATAAAGATCAAAACGATGAGTATGACATAAAAGAGGTACCTGAATATTTAGAGACAAGTTCACTACTTTCGTTCGATTCAATAAAAGTTATCGGAAATATATATGAAAATCCAGAGTTATTGGAGGTAAGTTTATGAGGTTCGTAGGAATTGATCCTTCAACTAAAACAGGTTTTGTTGCATTGGATGAACACGGACAAGTATTAGTCCAGAAAGAACTAACAGGTGTAGGTAAGGTTGATCCTAAACGTATGAGAACGATGATTGTAGATATTATGGCACACATTAAAGAAGATGATGTGATTGCAATAGAAGGATTTGGCTTTGCTTCACAACAAGCCGTTCAAAATGGTGGTATAGGTTGGGGTATTAGAATGGCTTTAGATGGTCGGAAGTTTAATTACATTGAAGTTGCCCCTAATGCTGTTAAGAAATATGTAAATGTCTCAGGTTGGACCGGTGAGAAAGGCAAAAAGCAAAGACTTACTGGACCACAAAAGAAAAAAGCAATAATGCATGCAGTATTTGATCACTTTGACTTTCAACATAAAAGTGACAATGTGACAGATGCTTACATTCTTGCACAAATAGCAATGAGTTATTTTATGGCATTAGAGACCGATTCTATTTCCTTACCAATCTACCAGGCGGAAGTGATCGATACTATATTTAATCCTCCTCAAAAGAAAAAGGCAGCTAAATGAAGCCTGTAGTCATCAGACGTCAGCGTAAACACGAAGCTGAACAAGCCATTAAGGACTTAGAGGCAAGAGGTTACGTAATAGAGTTTCCTCTTACTGAATTCGCTAGTGACGGTAAGATATTTGATCGTGATAGCTATAACAGGAGAATCTTTGTTGAAAACACTTTAAGAAGTTATTGGGTAGCTAAAATGAGGAGAGTAGAAAGTGAAGGATAACCAGTTACAGGACAAACTTGAAGAAATTGAAAATGAACTAATTGCTTTTGATGGTGATCTGGAAGTCAAACTATATGGTTATGACATCTCTGGTCAATCAATTGTTGAAGATATTAGATGGCTTGTTAAAACGGTTAAGGAACTTAAAGAAGATAATGATAATTTAATTGATTACAAAAAGGCTTATTATGCCTCTAGAAAAGCAGGTGTAAATCTACCATACGTAAAGGAGATTTGATACTAATGAGAGATTATTTGAACTCCATAGAAAAGAATCAATTCATGGTTCTTCAATCGATTGTTCAAATGATGGATGGTTTAAGAAATAGTGGAGTAGATGGTCCTAAAATAAGCAGTATGTTGGAAGATTGGTCTAAAAGAAACAACATGAGTAAGGACGAGCACAAGAACTTAAAAACTGCTGAAACGTTCTTAAGAAAATTCTTATCTTCCGTTTATGAGAGATTAAGTGAAAAAGAGCGAGAGCAGTTAAAGAAAAAATTGATAAAGTTCGACTTTAAACTCATAGATGATTTCACATTAAAACAAATTGACCGTAATATAGCTGACAAAATCGGTAATGCAACGATGCCAAGACAACAATTTTATAACTGGTGTGAGGAGATCATGAGTGTGAAATGCAATGGCTGCACGAAGGACTGGAACACATGTAAGCTACATGAAATGTTTGATGATAATTTGGTTCCAGAGAGTGGATTTGATTGTTCTAACTGTAAATACGCTTATAAGAATGAGTAGACATTAATAGCAAAGTAAATGAAAGGGTGAAACAGTTGGAAGTTAACATTGAAAATGCGCAAGTTAATCTATTGTTAGAAGTAAACGGGAAAATTCATTTAGTTGGTATGGATAAGGATAAATTTGAAGCTGTTGAGTTTCTGATTAAAAAATCTGTTTCAGCAATTATACCGACTAAGAAAACACAACAAGATTTATTAGATTTTTTGGACTATAAACGGTAATACACGGTTCACATAAAAATAAAAGGAGGGCCTCAAAATGGATATTCCTCCACAACATAGCATTTTTAAAGATAAATATTAAACATAAAATTCGTTATCAATTTGATTGATCACAAAAAAGGGAGAGAAGAGATATGCAATTAACTGTTAAAGCACACTTCAATAAACAAACAAAAGATAGTAAGAAAGAGCTTGTTCAGTTCCATGTTAAAGGCGAAGATGAAAAGAAACCAGAAATCAGTAGGCTTACTCGTGAAGTAGTAGAGCTTGAAATTGAAGGAGTAGATCAAAAGCTTACATGTGAATTCAATAAAAGTACAAAAGATAGTAAAAAGACTGTACTTGAATTTATCGTTAAAGGTGATACATCAGCAGAACAATCATTTAACTTCTACAAGAAAGCTGGATCTGATGTCACTCTTAATATTGCTGAGTCTCAAATGAGTATTGATGAATTTTACGATGATGAAGGCGAAGAGCGTGAAGGTATTTCTTACTCAGTAGATAAAAGTGGAAGTGTTAACGTTGATCAAGTCACCATCGATCAAGTGGCAGCTGCAGATGAAAGAGATGAAATTGATCAAGCAGAAGATGAAATTAATGATGATGAACTATTTTAATTAAGTGGTAAATAAAAAAGCCAGGATTCCTCCTGACAAAGCCTATTTAGATCATATCATAGGAGGGGTTCCTGTTGAAGCAAATATCTTTCGAACTACCTGAAATAGATCAGAAAGCAACTCAACAAAAGGTAGAAGAAGAATTAGAAAAGTATAGGCTATGTAAATATTTATCGTTCGAAGAAAGAGAAGCCTCTATAACAGCTAGTACAGAGATACGTTATCACGGACCTACTAATCAAACTGGTGATCAAACAGGTAGTATAGCCATCTATAATGTAGACCAAGATAAATTCAGAAAAGACTTTTGCCAGAGGGTAGAACGTGCTGTAAATAGACTGCCAAAGATGGAACGTTTCTTAATTGAGGAAAGATATATGTCTGTCGATTCAGAATATATAACAGATTTCAACGTCTATGCTTTTAAATTTCAACCACCAATTAGTCATGTTACTTACGGAAAAATAAGATGGAAAGCATTCTATCGTTTAGCTTTAAATTTAAACGTTGCAGTTTTAAAAATTGTTTAGAAATAATTTCAAATTAATTTAAATACTCTTTAAGTTATTTGCTTTTAGACATGTTAAATTTATATTATCGAAAATATATCAAGAGGCGCTCACAATAGTGGGGGCCTTTTTTACTCCATTCCTGGTGTTATGACTCTCTACAGTTAATGACGCTCATAATCGAACCTCCGAGTAGCAGTGATCCCAGTTGTGTAAGGAATGGATCGGGACGGCTTACCACTTGCCGAAGTGAATAGTGGTCTAATTATACGAATGTTTGTACGTACTACAACTGTAGTACCTCAATTGAAGGGGTACAATTACAGTACGATATAGTACTACAACTGTATCACCTCATAGTACTACAACTGTAGTACTATAGAAATTTTTCCTTCATTATATACAAAAGTGCTAAAGAAAAGTTTAAAGAAAAATATAAAGAAATATACTTGCAAATGAATTAGCAAGGGAAGATTTCTTTTAAATATTAGTTATCAAAGCATTCATTCAATGGTGCTTTTATTATATATATAGCAATAAGGAGGAAGTAAAGATGAATAAACCAATATTAATGAGTGCAGAAAATCCTCACGGATGGAAGTTAGAAGAGTTATTATCTCAAATTAATACAGAAGTATCTCATAAGATCAACAAGGTTATAGATGATGAGACACCACAAGCGCAGGTAGTAGTCAGAAATAACTTAGCAATAGTTGAACACTTAGCTGCAGCTGAAGCGTTACAACGAGCTTCCTATATTGTTTTAGATGCAATGAGACCTAATGAAGGTCCAACAGGTAAACCTAGGATTGGTTGTAATGGTTAACTTCTATAAGACTACACGATGGAAGAGTAAGAGAATAAAAGTGTTGAAACGTGATGAGCATCTATGTCGAGAGTGCAAGAGGTATGGTAAGCGAACAGAAGCAACAACAGTACATCACATGCATCCATTACTCGAACGTCCAGACATACGTTTAGAAAGTTGGAACTTGCTAAGTCTTTGTGGAAAATGTCATGAGAAGATGCATGATCGAAACTCAGATATATTAACACAACTTGGCGAAAGCTGGAGAGAAAAAGCAATCCCCCCCACTTAAAGAAATTTTCATCAATGTTTTGAAGACCTAGGGGTAGAGCATTTTCCAATAGAGCGACTTTTTCAAAAATCAAAAGGGGGTGTGAAACGTCATGGCGAAATTATTAACGAAGAAACAATTGAAAAATCAGACTGTAAAACGGATGGAACATTTGGGTGTTTATAAAGATGATTACGATCAAACAATTGATATATATGTTGGGATGTTAGCACAGTACCAGGCTTTTGAAAAAGCGTTCGAAGAGTCAGGATATCAGATTACAGAAGAGTATACGAACAAGGCTGGAGCTACTAATGATCGAAAGACTCCGATTTATTCTGCAATGGAGACACTGCGAAAAGATCTTGCAACATATTCAAATATTCTATGTATCAACCCAAAAGCTTTTAATGGGATAAAAAAACCAGAACCTCCCAAACGAAAAGAACCTGAAACGAAAAGCAAACCTAAATCTAAGTTGCAACTTGTTTTAAGTGATAGTTCATGAGTTATGAAAATTATGATTTAGTAATGGAATATGCTCAAAGTATTGTTGAGAGAACCAAGCTTGCTAATAAAGAGCAGATACAAGGTTGTGAAAGATTTTTTAGTGATTTAAAGAATCCCGAATATGATTTTGACCCAAAAGATGCTGAATTTGTTATTGGTATTATAGAGAAAACTTTTGTGCATGCCCAAGGGGAGATGTTAGATGGTACCCCATTACGTGGCAAGCCTTTTTTATTGGAGCCGTTTCATAAATATCAGATTTATAACTTGTTAGGGTTTTATCATAAAGAAACAAAAATTAGACGATTTAAAGAAGCGTTTATTTATTTACCACGAAAAAATATAAAGACCTCTTTTGCAGCTGGCTTAGCTTGGGCACTTGGAATTTTAAATAGACGAAGTGGCTCAAAAGTTTATATTGTTGCAGCAGCTTTAAAACAATCTCTTGAGAGTTTCAATTTCATTAATTTCAACCTTAATTATATGGGGGAAAGGGATAACTTTCGCGTCATTGATAACAATCAAGAACACTCGATCGCAGGTAACTTTGATGATGGCTCTCTCTATATTCAAGCACTAGCTGCCAATCCCGATAAGCAAGACTCTTTAAACTGCAATATCGCTATTGCTGACGAACTTCATGCTTATAAAACACCAAAGCAATACAACATTATTAAAGAGGCCATGAAGGCATACACAAATAAATTAATGATTGGTATAACAACTGCTGGAGACGATATGACAAGTTTTTGTTATCAGAGATTGCAGTATTGCAAAAAAATTTTAGATGGAACAATTAAGGACGAAGCGTATTTTGTCTTTATAGCAAAAGCAGATGAAGATGAAAAAGGTAATGTAGATTACACCAATCCGATTGAACATGAAAAGGCTAATCCAGCATATGGTGTTTCCATTCGTCCTGATGACATATTAAATGATGCCCTTCAAGCACAAAACGATCCACAACAGCGTAAAGACTTTCTTGCAAAGTCATTAAATATATATACTTCTGCATTGAGATCATATTTTAACATAGATGAATTTAAGATATCTGATCGTAAATACGACTGGACTTTAAAGGATTTATTGAAAATGAATATAGAATGGTATGGTGGTGCTGACTTATCGAAAATGCATGACTTAACTGCTTCAGCATTGTATGGGAAATACAGAGATATCGATATAACGATCACTCATGCATGGTTTCCTATTGTTGCTGCAACTCAAAAAGCTGAGGAAGATAACATCCCATTGTTCGGGTGGAAAGATGATGGATGGTTAGATATGTGTAATACACCAACTGTAAATCATTCAGATATTGTTAATTGGTTTATCACAATGAAGAAAATGGGATTCAAGATTAAAAAAGTTGGTTTTGACCGTAAGTTTTCTCGAGAATTCTTCTTAGAAATGAAAAAGAAAGGCTTTAAAATGATTGATCAACCACAATACTTTTATAAAAAGTCTGAGGGTTTCAGAAGAATTGAGAAAAAAGCAAAGGATGGAAAGTTTTATTATCTTCACTCACAAGCTTTCGAATATTGTGTTCAAAATGTTTCTGCAGTTGAAAAAACTGACGATATGATACAGTACGAGAAAGTTATGCCTAACCAACGTATAGATATTTTCGACGCTGCTGTATTTGGATCCATACAAATGTTAGAGGATATTGAGAAGTCAAATAATGCAACTCAATGGCTGAATGGAGGTTGATAGCATTTGAGTAAAAAAAGGAAAAAGAATAAGAACAAAACAAGATCTGAGTCTTCTCTTGGTTGGTTTATGACAAGTGATGCAAGTGATACCTTATCAATACCAGGCTACAGTAGATTATCTGATAATCCCGAGGTAAGGATGGCAGTTCATAAGATAGCTGATCTAATATCATCTATGACTATTCATCTAATGCAAAATACTGAAGATGGCGATATTCGAATAAAGAACTCTTTATCTAGAAAGATAGATATAAATCCTTATAGTTTAATGACGAGGAAAGCATGGATATACAACATTGTATATACGATGCTCTTGGACGGTAAAGGTAACAGTGTTGTTTTTCCAAAAGTCAAAGAAGGTTTGATAGATGATCTTGTACCATTGAAACCATCAGGTGTAAGTTTTGTCGATACTGATCAAGCATATAAGGTTTACTATCAAGGTAAATCCTATGATTACGATGAGGTTTTGCATTTTATGATCAATCCTGATCCAGAAAGACCATACATAGGTCGTGGATATCAAGTGGTCTTGAAAGATATTGTTAACAATTTGAAACAAGCTTCTAAAACAAAAAACAGTTTTATGTCTGATAAATGGAAGCCGAGTATTATTGTAGCTGTTGATGCAATGACAGAAGAACTAGCAAGTGAAACTGGAAGAGATGAAATTCTGAAAAAATATATTTCTGAAACTGGTGGAGGAAAACCTTGGGTTATTCCTGCTGATCTCGTAAAAGTAGATCAAGTAAAACCTCTTTCACTCAATGATTTAGCTATAAATGAGGCAGTACAAATAGATAAAAGAACAGTGGCGAGCATGTTATCAGTGCCGCCTTTTTATGTTGGTGTGGGCGATTTTAGCAAAGAGGAGCATAACGCTTTTGTTAGTTCCACAATACTGCCTTATGCTACTGGAATTGTACAAGAACTAACCAGGAAACTCCTGTATGCGCCTGATCTATATTTTAAGTTTAATCCTAGATCGCTTTACGCATATGACCTAAAAGAACTTTCTGATGTTGGTGGTAACATGTATGTTCGTGGAATCATGATAGGGAATGAAGTGAGAGATTGGTTAGGGATGTCGCCTCTAGAAGGATTAAATGAGCGTGTGATCCTTGAAAATTATATTCCTGCTGGAATGATAGGAGATCAAAAGAAATTAAAAGGAGGTGATGAGGATGAGTAGAGAGAGTCGTCAGACTAGGAGCGTAATTACAGAATTGCAAATAAGAGCTGAAGAAGAAAGTCAAGAGATGGTGATTGAAGGATACTTTGCAGTATTTAATAAGGTTACAGAACTTTGGCCTGGTGCATTTGAAGAATTAGCTCCAGAAGCTTTTGAAGAAACGTTAAGCAATGATGTTAGAGCACTAATTAATCATGATACCACACTTGTTCTGGGGCGAAACAAATCTCGGACTCTTGAACTAAAAGTAGATTCACGAGGTTTGTGGGGAAGCATTAAGATTAACCCTAACGACTCTGATGCTATAAATATTTATGAGCGTGTCAAAAGAGGAGATGTTGACCAATGTTCATTTGGGTTTAATATACTCCAAGAAGAAACTGATTTTCGTGATGATGGCACCGTTAAATGGACTATAACAAAAGTTGATTTGCATGAAGTTTCAGTTTGTACATTTCCAGCTTATGAAGAAACTGGAGTCCAGGCTCGTAAAGCAGAAGTGGAAAAACACGAGAAAAGAATGCTTGACCAAAGAAAAAAACAGTTAAGGGAGAGATTGAAGAATGGCGTTAAAACAGTTGATGCTACGAAAAAAAATTGATCAAAGAAAATCTTCATTACATGATCTGTTAAACAAGGATGAGGAATTTTCTACAAGATCGGCCGAACTCGAACAATCTATTGCAGAAGCTGAAAGTGAAGAAGAAGTTTCCACTGTTGAAAATGAAATCGAAACACTTGAAACAGAAAAAACAGAGCACGATGAAAAGAAAACAAAGCTTGAGGGAGAAATCACTGAACTTGAAAAAGAACTAGAGGAATTAAATGCAAAAAGTCCAGTGAATACGCCTAAACCGAATATTGAAGATGAAGAGAGAACTCAAAAAACAGGAGGCGGAAGCATGAAAAGACATAAATTTTTCGGTGGATTACAACGTAGCCAAGCAGAGGAATTAATCAAAAGAGAAGAAGTACAAGATTTTTTAACTCGTACACGTGGAATTATGCAAGAGAAACGATCAGTAACTGGATCAGAATTGAACATTCCAGAAGTAATGCTTGATTTATTAAGAGATAATTTGCACCGTTATTCAAAGTTGATTTCTCGAGTAAATTTAAAGCCTGTCTCTGGAAAAGCTAGACAGAATATTATTGGTTCAATTCCTGAAGCAATTTGGACTGAAATGGTAGGAAAACTAAATGAGTTGAGTTTTGGATTTAATCAACTTGAGGTAGATGGCTATAAAGTTGGTGGATTTATTCCTGTTCCTAATTCTACTTTAGAAGACTCTGATATATCATTAGCTAATGAAATCTTAGATGTTCTTGGACAAGCGATTGGCTTAGCGATTGATAAAGCAATTTTATACGGAAAAGGTGTGAAAATGCCTGTTGGTATTGTTACACGACTTGCTGAAACAGCAAAACCATCATATTGGGGTACAAAAGAAAACGATTGGACAGATCTAAGTACTAAAAATCTACTATTAATTGATCCAGCCGCAAACACGGATGTATTATTTTTTAAAGATTTAATTCTGAAATTAGGGAAAGCAAAAGCTAATTATAGTAATGGTGAAAAGTTCTGGGCAATGAACTCTAATACATTTGCAAAACTTCAAGCGAAAGCCTTAACGATAAATGCAGCAGGAGCTATAGTTTCAGGTCAAAATAAAACTATGCCTATTGTGGGTGGAGATGTTGTTGAATTAGACTTCATACCAGATGATGTAATTGTTGGTGGGTACGGTTCTTTATACTTATTAGTGGAACGCGCAGGAGCACAATTAGCACAATCTGAACATGTGCAATTTATTGAAGATAATACAGTGTTTAAAGGAACCGCTCGCTATGATGGGCGTCCTGTTCATGGCGAAGGTTTTGTTGCTCTTAACATTAGCCAGGAAGACTTAGAGACTCCACCA
>Ga0114898_1000343_pt1 | contig 37244 bp, 36 predicted proteins | sample Malvired_Geostar_FD_83496 | JGI IMG/M metagenome (GOLD analysis project Ga0114898, IMG submission 83496) | Marine viral communities from the Global Malaspina Expedition - Malaspina viral metaG DeepMed_Geostar | ecosystem: Environmental > Aquatic > Marine > Oceanic | place: Mediterranean Sea...
CTTGGTGATCCTGGCCCGGAAGATCGCTCGCACCGCCTTCGCCCTGATGAAGCAGCAACAAGAATATTGCCCCGCAAAGCTCTTCTAAGCATTGCAGGGCACCATAGAATCTCCCACAGCGGCCTCGTAGCCACCTCCGAATTTGTGTCTTCAACGCCAGAAAACACGTTATGGTAAGGACTCCACTGAGCAAGGAATCACCATGGCCGACACCACCGCTATCTCCGAGTCCAACCGGCAACCCACACTGGCCGTTCTGATCGACGCGGACAACACACCACCGGCCATCGTCGAGGGCCTGTTCGAGGAGATCGCCAAATACGGCACCGCCACCATCAAGCGCATCTACGGTGACTGGACCCAGCCCAACCTGGGCGGCTGGAAGAAAGTGCTGCTGGACCATTCGATTCAGCCGGTGCAGCAGTTCGCCTATACCACGGGCAAGAACGCCACCGACAGTTCGCTAATCATCGATGCCATGGATCTGCTCTACACCCGGGAACTGGATGGGTTCTGCCTGGTTTCCAGCGACAGCGATTTCACCCGGCTGGCGGCCCGATTACGGGAAGCCGGCCTCACCGTCTATGGCTTCGGCGAACAGAAGACCCCCAAACCGCTGGTGGCCGCTTGCGATAAATTCATCTACACCGAGATTCTGCGCGCGGACGACGATAGCGCCGCCAGCAAGGGCGGCAAAGCCGGCAAGGACAAAACCAGCGGCAACACGCCGCCTCTGAAGTTCATCGCCCGGGTCATCGACGATGTCTCGGGAGAAGACGACTGGGCCCACCTGGGAGTGCTTGGACAGAACCTGAGCCAGCGCCGCCCGGAGTTCGACACGCGGCTCTACGGCTTTCGCAAACTGAGCGAGCTGCTCAATGCCCAGACCGGCCACTTCGAGCTGAAGAAAGGGGAAAACGGCGGACTGTGGGTTAAGAACAAGAACGGGTGATCACGGTCCATGCCTCGCTGGTGCTCCACAGTTGAGAGCTTGCTTGTACGCAACACCGACACGCAATTCGCGAGCAAGCTCGGCTCCCACAGCAGCTTCGTAGCCTGAGTGCTGATTCGAAGCGAACGGCTTCAGAATTCGTGGAGAGTTGGCGGGCAGCGTTCCAGGACCGTGTTTGGCCAGGGAAGGCCAAACCCGAGCCCACATGGATGTGCTTGTAGCGTGTCCTGGAACGCTGCCCGCCGACTCTCCTCACCTGGCAAGAGGCTCCAGATCCCCTCCTATCGAACCAGCCAGAGACTCAATTCCGGCACATAGGTAATCAGCAGCAGCGCGATGATCAGCACCAGCATGAACGGCAGCGTGGCCCGGAACAGTTCGGTGATCGACTTGCGGAACCGGTAGCTGGCGATGAACAGATTCATCCCCACCGGCGGCGTGATGTAGCCGATCTGCATGTTGGCGACAAAGATGATACCCAGGTGTACCGGATCAATGCCGTAGCGCAACGCCACCGGCAAAATCAACGGCACCATGATCACCAGAGCGGCGAAGATATCCAGCAAGGCGCCGAGCAACAGCAACAGAACGTTAAGCAAAATCAAAAACGCGAGCTTACTCTGTACGTGAGTCTGGATGAAGGCGAACAAATGCTCTGGCACGCCGGCATACACCAGATAGTCGGCGAAAGCCTGGGCCACCGCCAGAATCAGCAGGATCCCCCCCACCATGACCATGGCTTCACGGGTCAAACCCGGCAGCCGGCGCAGCGGAATCTCCCGGTACAGCACCACTTCCGCCAGCAACACATAAAGCGCGGTGACCGCCGCCGCCTCGCTCACCACCAGGAAGCCGGAGAAGATACCGCCGAGCACCACCAGCGGCAGCGGCAATTCCCAACGCGCATCCCACAACGCCTGCCCCAGCTCCCGCGCGTTGAACGGCTGCCGCGGCAACGGATCGGCGCGATTGACCCACACGCAATAGCCGTACAGCAATACCACCATCAGTAGCGCCGGCCCCACCCCGGCCAGGTACAGATCGACGATTTCCACCGGCGGCATGGTCAGTTGCTGTGACAACTGCTGAGCGATGATGCCATAGATCAACAACGGCACCGACGGCACCAACAGCAACCCCAGACTGCCGGACGAAGTTACCAGCCCAAGACTGAAACGCTGCGGATAACCGGCCTTGACCAGAGCCGGCAGCAACAGCGCGCCCAGCGCCACGATGGTGACACCGGAGCCGCCGGTAAGCGCGGTGAAGAAAGCACAGGCCACCAATGCCACGAAAGCCATGCCGCCGGGCATCCAGCCGAACGCGGCCTGGCTGAGACGGACCAGGCGATCGGCGGTACGCGATTCACTGAGCAGAAAACCGGCGAAAGTGAACAGCGGCAGCGCCATCAGCACCACCGAATCGGACAGCTGGTAAATATCGATGTGGAGCACCGACAGCGGCGTCTCCTGGGTGAAGAAGCCGATGGCGGCCGCGGCCAGCAGGATGGCGAACAACGGCGCGCCCATCAACGCCAGCACGATCAACAGAACAATGGCGGCGATAATCATCCCAGCGGCTCCCGCATGCAGGGCCGGCGCCCACCCAGGCCAAGCACGAACAGCACCAGGTAACGCAGCGCCATGACGCTGAAACCGAACGGAATGATCACCTGCGGCACCCAGCTGGGGATACCGGCAAAGGCGATCTCGCCGTACTGATATTCCTCGATCACGAAACCAATGCTGTACCAGGCCACCAGGGTACAGATGGCGGCGGTGAACAGATCCACCGTGCCAGTAATCCAGGGTTGGAAGGACTTCGGCAGCCACTGTCCCAGCAGATCGATACGGATGTGCTCGTCACGGCGCGAGGCGATCATGGCGCCGAGCAAGCCGATCCACAGCACCGCGTTACGCAGCAGTGGCTCCACCCATATCAGACTGACACCGGCCATGTTGCGCAGCCCGATTTGCACCACCGCCAACAGCACCATGCCCAACAAAATGGCCACGATCAGACCATCTTCCAGGCGGTGCAACCAGGACAGCAGGCGCCGCATCAGCGGGCCCGGTAGTCGTCGAGCAACCGATGCAGCCGGTCCAGCATGGCACGGCTCAACTCGCCATCCGCGACCAGCCCCTGGGTGGTTTTATCCGCGGCGGATTTCCATTCGGCGCGTTGTTCATCGCTGGGAGTAACCGTTTCCAATCCCTGCTGCTGTACCGCCTGGAACGCTTCGCGGTTCTGTTCGCGGCCTTCCTGATCCAATTGCCTGAAAGTGTTGCCCAGGACCTCGCGCATGATCTTCTGATCCCCCTCGGAAAGACGATCAAAATAGCGCTTGTCGATGGCCAGCAGGCCGTAGGTGTATAGCAGAGGCAGGTCGGTGATGTACTTCACCCGCGCGTACCATTGCAAAGTGAGCGCCGCCACCGGCGGCGCGGCGAAGCTGTCGATGGCGCCGGTCTGCAACGAGGTCAGCACCGAACCGATATTCAGCACGATCGGAGACAAGCCCAGCGTCTTGGCCGCCTTGGCGGAGGCTGAGTCGCTGGCCGGCAACCACAGTTTGCGCGCCTGCAGATCCGCCAGGCTGGCCACCGGCTGCGTCGACATGATGTAGGCAAAGCCACCGTCCACCAGTCCGAAGCTGATCCAGCCGTTATCCTCCAGCCCCTTGAGGATAACCGGGTCCAGCTCTTCGCGAACCGCGTCCACTTCACCGTAATCATTGAACGTGAGCGGCACGTTGAGAATCTGGCCATCCGGATAGGCGTCGGCAAAGGCGCCCCCCTGGGCCATCTGGCCGTGCAACTGACCGATGCGAATCTTGCGCTGTACCGCCCTGTCGTCCCCCATTACACCACCGGGATAAATCTTCAGGGCCACTCGCCCCTCGGTGCGCTCCTCGATGGTGGCGCCGGCTTTTTTCAGCGCCCGGACCACACTGGTGCCATCCGGATACAGGGTGGAAATCTTGAAGGTAGTGGCCAGAGCCAGCACCGGAAACAGGGCCATGACGGCCACCACGAATCGCAACATCATCCTCTCCAGCTTCGACGGGGCCGGGCGCTCCATCGCTCACAGATACGGTTCACGAAATACGGCTCAGAAATACGCGTCGGCGCTATCCAGCAGGCGTTGTGCCTGCTGCTGTGCGTAGACGTTCTGCAGGGTCAGTCCAGGCTGCTCCGGATCCGCTTCCAGCACTTTATGAAGCTGGGCGTCATGCAGATCACGATCAAACACCAGACGGGCATAGTGCTCGGCATACAGCACCCGCGCCAGCAGGTTGCGCCCTTGGGACAACGCCACCGCCTGCTCGAAATGCGCCTTGGCCTGCTCCGGCTGACCGCCCAGGGAAGCCGGCAGCAGACTGTTGAGCACTCCCAGGTACATGTGCGCCTGACCGTTCTGGTAGCCTTCATCCAATGCCACCACCCGCTCCATCAGCGCACGCACCCGGGCCAGTTCGGCCACCGCGTTCCAATCGTCGGAATGGGTCTGGATATAGCCGGCCCAGGCGCTGCCCAGAGTAAACAGCAGGGGCAGATCATCGTCGCCGGCCTCCGCCAGCAACGCCTCGAATTCCGGCACCGGCATCTCGCGCAACTCGCAGTAATCGCTCCGGTCGCTACAGGCGGCGCGCATGGCGTAATCCAGGGCCTTCTCGTTGAGGGCCGCGGCACGCTCGGGCTCCCGCACGAACAAGCCGGCGTAGGCGCCATACAAATCGGCGCCAGCCCGTAACAGGCTGGTACGCTCCGGCCAGGTCAGGATCAGGCCATCCACCATCAGCAGATAGCTGGGCAGTCCCTCACCCACCAGAACCAGATCGTTGTTGTCCTCGATGCCCTTGGCCAGATTGTCGCCGATCCGATTCACAGCGCAGCCCTGCAGAATCAGCACCAGAGCCACCGAACAGACTGCTCGCCATTGTTTCACGCTGTTGTTGCCTCCTATTCCGGGACTCTTTATAGCAGCGGCCACCGGCAAAACTCAAACGACCGTTGGAAACCGACCGTGACGCTCCGCTTCACGCCGACCGCTGACGGCGCCAGAGCCCCACCGCGGTGCCCATCGCCATGCCGCTGAGCAATCCGGCCAGATGCGCCGAGTTGGCGACGATGCCGGAAAGCCCCACATAACAGATCACCAGCCACACCAGCATCAACACCACCACTTCCTTGCGCAGTTGGTAGCCGGCCCCCGGATTGACCTTGCCGTACAGCCACAGATACCCGAGCAGGCCATACACCACACCGGACAGACCACCGAAATTGGGGCCGGTGTCGTAAAACTGAGCCAGGTTGCTGATGGCGGCGGTGACCAGGGTGATCCACAGCAGTTGAAAACTGGACTGGAACCGTTCAATCACCCGGCCCAGATCGCACCACCACAACAGATTGAACAGGATATGCAGAAGCGACATGTGCAGCAGCATCGGCGTGACCACCCGCCATGGCTGCACGGCCAGTCCGTCCAGGGAAGGCGGAAACATCAGCGCCGCGTAAAGCCGGTCTCCCAGTAAAAAGGGTGACAGATACACCAGAACACAGAGCACCAGCCCGCTCTTGGTCACCAACCCCAGGCTGCGAAACCAGCCACCGCTGAACAGCGCCTGCCGCGGCACGTCGGCGGGCGCATTGCTGTGCCAGGCGTCTTCCTGCCAGCGCCGGTCATCCGGGCTGGCCAGGAATGCCTGGCACAGCTCGCGGGCCTCCTCAAAGCGGTCCGCCGCCACGGACAGCACCTGGCCATCCTGTTCCTGCCGCAGCTCCGCGCGGATACCGCGTTGCCCCAGCATATGCACCAACCGCGCGGCGAGCGCGGCGTTGTTCACGCGAACCAGTTCAATCATGGAATCTCCTGCTGCCAGCGCCGCCGGGCCCGCGGGTCATCGGCGAGCCGCTCCACCTGCTCCCAGAAGCAGTGCCAGTGCCCGCCACAGCCTAACAGAAGGGCCTGGAAAGCGGGCACCAAACCGTAATAATCCCCCACCCCGTTGAGCTGGGCATTATTGAGCGGGCCCTGGAAGAAGCCCTGATAGGCGTCCAGGGCGGGCAATTGGCGGCGCTCGGACTGATAGCGCTGACGCAACTGGCCAATCAGCCGGTCCTTGCGTTCGGTCATGGTCCGCGCCGGCACATCAGTGGCGTACAACCGGGTCAGGGCCGCGCGGGTGTCGGCCACCATGGCCAGGAAGGCGGCACGGGCACGGTCCACATCACGCCAGCGCTCCAGGTCCACGGCCAGATCATGGCCGGCAAGGAACCGGGTAGTGCCTTCACGGGCCACCATGGTGGCCAGGGACTCGTTGAAGCGGGTATCGCCCTTCACATACAAACGCCGGTGCACCAGCTCATGCAGCAGCAGGTCCACCATGTCGGCGCGGGAACGGTTCATCATCGGCGTGGTGAGCGGATCGTTGAACCAGCCCAGCGTGGAGTAGGCGGCGGCGCCGCCCACGTAGGTGTCGAAACCCTGCTCGTCGAGATCACGCGCCGCGCGCAAGGCGGCCTCCCGATCGAAATAACCGCGATAGCTGACACAGCCGGCAAACGGGTAGCACCAGGTTTCCGGCGTCAAGGAGAACGCCGGCGCGGCCATGAGATTCCAGACCACCGCCCGGCTTTCCAGGGCCACGTACTGGCGATAGACACCGCGCGCGGGCAATCCCATGCGGTCGGCGGCGAAGTCCAGCACCTCCTCCGCCAGCCGCAGATTATCCCGCACCCGTTGCGGTGTGGCCGGATCGGCCAGGGCGTCGGCCACCGGTTGCCGTTTCGACATCAGAGACCAATGTCCCTTTATCGCCTGGCCGTAATAGCCCAATTGGCAGCCGGAGAGCACCGCCACCGCAATGACGGCGGCCAACAGCCAGATCCGTTTACGCCTCATGCGCGAGACATGAACTTCCGTTCCAGGGTGTTGACCTTCACCCGCTCCCCTTCCTGAATGTACTCCGGCACCTGGATCACCAGGCCGGTTTCCAGGGTGGCGGGTTTGGTGCGGGCACTGGCGGAGGCGGCTTTCATCGCCGGCGCCGTTTCCTGAATGGTCAGCTCCACCGCCTGCGGCAGCTCCAGGCCGATCACCGAATCACCGACCCGCAAGGCCAGCAACCCACCGGTATCCTCGGTAACGAACGCCAGCTCGTCCTCGATGTCCTCGGATCGCAGCGGGTATTGGGTGAAATCCTCCTCGTCCATGAAGATATGCTCGGCGCCATCCACATAGGAGAAACGCACCGGGCGGCGCTGCAGATCCACGGTGGGCACGTCGTCGTCCCCCTTGAACCGCTCCTCGAACTTGGAGCCGCCGCCAACGGCCGTGGCGCGGACCCGGTAGAGGGTGGCGGCACCGCGGGCGGAAGGGGATTGCACTTCGATCTGGCGAATCACGTAGAGGCCGCCGTTATGCTCGATCACATCGGATTTCTTCAGGTCGCTGGCGCGGGTCACAAAACAATCCTCACTGAATGGTCGCCGACTATTCTAGCCCAGAGGGCAAGTGCGGTCCCATAGTTAGCTGGCACGCTGACTTGGAGAGATAAGTTCGCACTGTATTCGCTGCCCAGGCAGCTTTCCACCGACCTGACCACGAAGCCTCTGTGGGAGCTTGCCTGCAAGCGAATGGGCTTCCGGACGCCGAGATTCGCTTGCAGGCAAGCTCCCACAACGGCATCCAGGTTTCCGCGAGAATTACAACTGCCCGGAAATCCACTCCCGGGCGCGTTCGCTCAGGCGCTTGGGGTCGTCATCCGCCGGCAAGGGCGCGCCGAAGGTCAGATCGACAATGACCCGTGGACGGCCCAGCAGCCTCCACAGATGATGATGGAATTCGTCGTTGCCGATGAACGCCAGAGTCGGATCGAAGTCACCGTTATGGTCCCGGTAACGCAGCGCCACCGGCTGCACCGGCGCCTGATCAGCGGCGGCCAGCAACTGCGGGAAAAACCGCCGCACAGCCCGGCCATCCGTGGTAGTGCCCTCGGGGAAGACCAGCACCGAACGGCCGCCCGCCAGGCGCTCGCGGATTTCCTCGACCTTGCGGCTGACTTCTCCGCTGCCGCGACGGATGAACAAGGTCCCCACATTGCGGGCCAGCCAGCCGATCACCGGCCACTCGGCCACTTCCGCCTTGGATAACATATCGCAGGGCCACAGCGCGCCGATCACGGGAATGTCCAGCCAGGAAACGTGGTTACTGATCAACAGCATGGCGCCGCCGGCCGGAGCGCCGGTCACTCGCAGCCGCACCCCCAGCAGGGACAGCAACCGCAAATACCAGCGCTGTTTGGCCATCGCCATGGCCGGATGAGCCTGCGGATAGCGGGCACGCAGCCACAACGCCTCCAGCACCCCCGCCAGAATATGCAGGATCACCAGAGGCAAACGCCAGGCGCGGCGCCATGCCGCCGCCAAACCGGTGCCATGGCGGTCGGCGGCGGCGGACGTCTCCATTCGTTCCATTACACCGCCTGCGCCGGTTGCAGGAAATGCTGGACGTAGCGGCTGGGCAGATCGTCCACCGCCAGCAGGATGAAGTAGTCCAGACAGTTGAAATCCGGATCCCAGCACGGTTCGCCGCAGACCTTGGCGCCCATGCGCAGGTAGGCCTTGAGCAACGGCGGCATACGCTTGCCGTTCTCCAGCGGATCGCCGGGCAAACTTTCCAGACGGTACCGTGGTGACACCCGGTATTGCGCCGGTGCTCTGTGATTCTCGCGAATATGCTGGTCTATGGCGGCCACGTTATAACCCTCGCCCAGAGCGATACTGGCACAGCCGATCAGGTATCGGGTGTTCTGCTCGATCATGTAACGGGCCAGCCGTGCCCACAGCACGGTGATCACGGCACCGCCGCGATGGCGCGGGTCGATGCAGGTGCGGCCAATCTCCGCCACCTGGCCATCCAGATGCCGCACCAGGGGCATGTGAAACTCACCCGTGGAGTAAAAGCCGCCGGTGCGCGCCACCCGATCACCAGGCAGCACCCGGGTATAACCCACCAGTTCCCCGGTCTGGTTATCGCGCACCACCAAATGCAGACAATGGCGGTCGAAGCGATCCCGGTCCAGGCCGAACGGCGCGTGGAAGCTGGCGCCATACTCCTCGGAGAAAATCCGGTAGCGCATGCGCTGCACTTTCAGGATCTCGCGTCGAGACCGGGTAAAGTAGGCGCTGAAACGGCTGTTGTTGGTATTCGCCTCTTCCCGCTCACGGGCAGGCTGGCGGAAAACCACCCGCCATTGCGGCTTGAGGGCTTTCAATTTTCCAGCGGCTTGCGCAAGCATAATGGGCTCCATGGCTCTTTTTCCGGCAGTCTGGAAGCCGGCCATGTCGGCGCGGTGACAACCTTGTGACAGTTCCGCGACACAGGCGTACCCCGCCCCGCTCCTGTCGGGTCACCTCATACTTGGGATAAACGCCGAGCCAATTGGCCCACTTGGCGGGCGAAGCAAAGAATCCGGTAAGCCATAATGACGGCGACTTCGCTATCTTTTGCAGTGGAAACCGTCTCTTACCACCGACACCAACGGGGCGTTGCCATGACCACCGAACAAGTGAGCCTCTCACTGCCCGACGGACATCCGATGCGAGCACGCTGGATCGTTCCCGCCGAGAACAACGGTCTGGGGGCGGGCGTTATCGTGATCCACGATATTTTCGGTTATACCCCGGATGTGCAGCGTATCGCCGAGCGGCTGTCGCGGGCCGGCTACCCGGTGCTGGCGCCGGACCTGTATGACCAGGCCGGTGGCAAAGCCTCCTGCGTGGTGAGAACGCTGCGGGATCATGAACGGGGACGCGGGTTCGCCTTCGAACAATTGGAAACCTGCCGCCAATGGTTGTTGCGGCAAGGCGACGCCGAGGTCACCAAGGTAGGTGTAATGGGTTTTTGCATGGGCGGCCGTTTTGCCCTGCTGTTCGCGGCACAAGCGCCGATACAGGTAGTGGCGCCGTTCTACGGCGGTGTGCCGAAACAGGCTGAATCACTCCGCGGCATCTGTCCGGTGGTGGGCGGCTGGGGGCGCAAGGATCTGATTTACGGGAATCATGGTGACCGTCTGGCCGGCCATCTGACCCGGCTCGACGTTCCCCACGACATACGCACCTACGACCACGCCGGCCATTCTTATATGAACGACCACCAGACGTTCACCTTCAAGCGACTGGGCTGGTACTCACCGCTGCGCTCCCGCCATGATCCCGACGCCGCCGAGGACAGCTGGCGCCGGGTATTGTCGTTTTTCGAGAAGACATTGCGGGAGTCGGAACCCGCCATTCATGGCTAAAGCGGAACATCGCCCGGTCTGGGACATAACCACTCAGCCAGTGTTGCGCAGGCCGGCGGCGATGCCGGCGATGGTCACCATCAAGGCGCTTTCCAGCACTTTGTCGGAATCGCGGTCACGCAGACGGGCCATCAGTTCCGCCTGCAACAAGTGCAGCGGATCGGTGTAGGGATCTCGCACGCGGATCGACCAACGCATGACCGGGTTGTTATCGAGCAGATCACCACGGCCGGTCAGACGGCCCAGGGCCTCCACGGTACCGGCCAGACGCTGGCGCAGGGAATCGCCCAGCCGCATCAGGTCGGCGTCATCGGTGAGCCGCTCCTCGTACCAGGCGGCCACCCGCGAATCTGCTTTCGCCAACACCATTTCCAACATGTCCACCACGCCCTGGAAAAACGGCCAGTGGCTGGCCATTTCCCGGATCCGGTCGGTGTCGGATTGATCTTCGAGGGCGGCTTCCAGAGCGGCGCCGGTACCCAGCCAGGCCGGCAGCATCAGGCGGATCTGCGTCCACGCGAACACCCAGGGAATGGCGCGCAGGGATTCGATACCACCGTCGCTTTTACGCCGCGCAGGGCGGCTGCCCAGGGCCAGACGGCTGAGCTCGGTTTCCGGCGTCACCGTGCGCAGATAACGCACCAGCGCCGGATCATCGCGCACCACCTGACGGTAGCCTTCCACCGATATCCGGGTGAGCTTTTCCATTTGCTCGCGCCATTGCGGCCGCGGTTCACGAGGCGGCAGCAGCGTCGCTTCCAGGGTGGCGGCGACATACTGCTCCAGATTGAACGCGGCCACCGACGGGCGGCCGTATTTGAAGCGAATCACTTCACCCTGCTCGGTGACACGGATGCGCCCGGCCACCGAACCGGACGGCTGGGACAGCAACGCCATGCGCGTGGGCGAGCCACCACGGGAAATGGAACCGCCACGGCCATGGAACAATGTCAGCGGTATGCCGTGCTCGCGGAACAGACCGGTGAGTTTTTCCTGGGCGCGGAACTGGGCCCAGGCGGCACCGAGGAAACCGGCGTCCTTGGCGGAATCGGAATAGCCGATCATCACTTCCTGGCCCCCCTTGACCCGCTCCCGATAAAACGGGATCGACAACAGCGCGGACATGGTATCCCCGGCGTTGTCCAGATCGTCCAGGGTCTCGAATAACGGCACCACGCGCATCGGCCGGGTCACTCCGGCGATCTTCTGCAGCAGCATCACCGCCAGCACATCCGAGGGGGCCCGCGCCATGGAGATGACGTAGGCGCCCAACCCTTCCGGTCCTTGTTCGGCGATCACCTTGCAAGTGTCCAGCACCTCACGCACCTGCGGGTCACAGACGTCGCTCCGGTAAAACAACTCATCCACCAGCGGGCGACGGTTCTCCAGTTCGGCCAGCAGAAAACGTTGCCGCTCGCCTTCATCCCATTCCAGATAGGACCCCAGTTCCAGGTAGCGGGTGATGGCATCGATGGTGTCGGCGTGCCGGCCGGACTCCTGGCGCACGTCCAGACACAATAACGTGATGCCAAAGCAACTCAGGCGGCGCAGGGTGTCCTTGAGCTGGCCGTTGGCGATGGACTCAAGACCGACGGCGCGCAGGGAGCGGTCCAGCAAGCGTAATTCGTCACGCAACTGGGCCCCGTTGAGAAAGCCCTCGCCATCCGGCACCGGCCGTTCTTCCACCAGCGCTTCCATGCGGCGCCGTGTGACCTTGAGACGGTCACGCACATCACGCAGCACCACGCGGTAGGGTTCATGGCTGGGCCCGGTGCGAGCCAGCAGTTCGTCGCTGGCCCGATGCATGGACAGGTCCGCCAGCAAATTCTCAACATCACGCAAATACAGGTCCGCCGCCATCCAGCGCGCCAGCAACAGTACCTCGCGAGTCACCGCGGCGGTGACATTGGGATTGCCATCACGATCGCCGCCCATCCAGGACGCCAGGCGCACCGGCACCCAGTCCGCCGGCGGTGATGGCAGCCCGGCCCGTTGCAGTTCCTCATCGAGCTGTCGCATGAAGTCCGGTACCGCCCGCCACAGGCTTTGTTCGATGGTGGCGAAACCCCATTTGGCTTCGTCCACCGGCGTCGGTCTCTCGCGACGAATTTCGTCGGTGCTCCAGGCGGAGATAATCAGCTCGCGCAAACGCTGTTCCAGCCGCTGCCGCTCCTCCCCGGTGAGATCCGGGCGATCCGATTCGGTGAGCAGATCCGCCATCTGGTCGTACTTGCGAATCAGAGTACGCCGGGTCACCTCGGTGGGATGAGCGGTGAGCACCAGTTCCACGGACAGGTCCGTCAGGGTGTCGCGCACGGTTTGCGCCGAAACCTGCTTGGCGGACAGCCGTTCCAGGACATTGCGCAAACCCTGGTCGCTGTCGGGGTCGCCGGGATAGCGCTGATGCTGACGGTGCAGACGTTCACGGTGATGTTGTTCGGCGATGTTGGCCAGGTTCAGGAACTGGCTGAACGCCCGTGCCACTTCCAACAGGGCATCGTCCTCCAGGGGATCGAGCAGGGCCCGCAAACGCGCCACCGACATTTCGTCGTTGGAGCGGGTTTCCACCGCCGCCAAACGGATCCTCTCCACCGTTTCATACAGGTTCTCTCCCACCTGCTCACGCAACGTGTGGCCAAGCAATTCCCCGAGCCAACGAACATCTTCGCGCAACGGCGCGTGCTGATCCTGTTCCATCAATACGTCTCTCCGTTAATAGAGATCCTTCATGCTACCGGGAACGGGGGAACAGGCAATAGAACTATGGTCCGTGGCAACAATGGTCCGTGGCAAGAAAGGCCCCGCAAAATACCTTTTTACAACATTACGCCCATTGCAAGTCTTTATTCCCCGGGCCAGCTACCGCAACATAGGCGCATCTGGTTATCCACGGAACCTCAATGAACTCGACCAACCGCGTGTCCTCCGAACAGGGCGCCATCATTCTGCAGTACCTGGCCCGGGCCCTGTTCGCCGTGCTGGCGGTGATTTACTTCCATCACACCCCCCAGTTCTTCGTCACGGTGCCGGAAAGCACCCCCTGGCTGATCGCCGGCGCCTATCTGGGGCTGCAGTTGTTGCTGCTGGTCAGCCGGGCCGATTACGCGGTCATTCTCGCCTCGACCCTGGACATGGTGGTGCTCGGCGTGGTGATGCTGCTGGACGGCGGCGAGCCACCGCCGACCATGGCACTGTTGTTCCTGGCGGTGCTCAGTAACGGCCTGCTGTACGGCCTGAAGCGTTTTCTGGTGATGCTGCTGGCCGCCGAAGTGGTGCTGGCCATCGTGCTGCCGATCCGCATGGCGTATTTGCCGGAAGGCGCCACGCAACCGGCCTCCGCCAGCCTGTTCCTGCTCGCCGCGCTGACCGTGTGCATGATCTATTTCGGGCTGATGATCTGGCGCAATCAGGTGTTGGGCCGGTCCGCCCTGGAAGCGGCCTGGAACGATCCGCAAACCGGTTTCATCAGCCGCGCCGCGCTGGTCAGCACCGCCGGTTGGATGATTCCCCTGCACGATCGCCTGTCCTCGCCGCTGACGGTAGTGTTACTGCAACACGATGACCTTAATAGTTTAGCGGACGTCATCATCCAAAGGCTGCGTCGCAGCGATGTGGTGGCCCGCAACGATGAACATCAGCTGGCTCTGCTGTTGCCCTGCACCGGCGGCACGGAAGCCAGCCAGGTGATCGAACATCTGCGCCAGCGGGTGCCGGATCTGCGCGCCGCCGTGCTGACCCTGAACAGCTCTAACCTGGCTTTGGAACAGGTGCTGCATCATTTGCAGCAGGCCCTGCCCCGCAGCCGGGATGATGACACTCACTGGCTGGTGTACGCGCCGCCGCTGGATTAAAAAGACTCAGGAACCCCGGGAAGGGAGGCCCGGCCAACCCCATGTCGACAACAGGGGAAACGTCATGGTCCACCGCCTTACCCTTTTCATGCTTGCCCTGTCCGCGCCCGTTCTGGCGGATGATTTCCAGACCTATATCGTCGGCGGCGAGGACGCCACCGGCGACTGGCCCTGGGCGGCACGAGTCGCCCTCGATCTGGGAAACGGTTTCGAGAACTCATGCTCCGGTTCCCTGCTTAACCGGGAATGGGTACTGACCGCCGCTCATTGCTTTTTTAACGAAGACGGCGAGGCGATGGACGTGTCCACCATCACTGTTCACATCGGCAGTGGCCCGAAGGGGACCAATCCAACCCGGGGGGCGGATGAGTATCGTCTGCATTCCGGCTACGATAACGAAGCCAATCCCATTGGCAACGATATCGCCTTGGTCCACTTGAGCACGGCCATCGAAGTGTCTTCCTTGCCCAGTCTGGTGGACGACGCTCATTTTGATGAACTGCTTACCCGCGACGCCATGGGCCGCGACGAGGCCGTCACCGCCATCGGCTGGGGCGTCACCGATCCGGATAATCCCACGGTCTCCGACACCCTGCAGCAGGTCGCTCTGGATTACGTGCCGTTTTCCACCTGCAATCAAAGTTGGAACGGTTTCCTGACTCCGGTTCAAAGCAGCGTCATTTGCGCCGCCGAGCTGAACCCGCAAGACAACGAAACCGAAAACACCTGCCTGGGCGACTCCGGCGGTCCGTTGATTCTGGGCGACGATCCGGCGCCTTATATCGTCGGTCTGACCAGCTTCGGCTCCGCCGATAATTGCCAGGCTGGCCGCCCCACCGTGTTCAACCGGGTGCTGAACATGGTGGACTTCGTGGAAGAAAACGCCCCCCTGGTGGACGTAACGATCGAGAGTGGGCCCGAACGCTACTATGGCGCTCTGGGTGGACAGACCACGGTCCCCGCCACGGTCACTAACGGCAGTCTGCGAAACACCGCCCGCAACGTCATGATCCGGGCGAACACCGACGACACCAGCGCCGACGCCTCTTTGCAATGGAGCGGCTGTGACGACGGCGGCCTCCTGGCGGGCGATGACCAGTGCACCCTATCGTCGCTGACCGCCGGCGGCCACAGCAGCGGCCAGGTGGAAGTGAGCCACAACGGCGTCACCGAAACCGACGCCACCCTGGCCCTGTCGGTGAGCAGCGACGAGGATGAATACCGGATCAAGAACAATCAGGCTCCGGTCACGGTGGTCTTCTCCAACCGACCGGACCTCACCGTGAGCGCCGAGCAGACCGCCGGCAATCTGGACAGCGATGGACAGGGCATCGCCACCGTGGTGGTGCGGGTCAGCAATCTTTCCACCGTGAATGCCGCCAGCAATGCCACCGTGGAACTGACGCTGCCCGCCGGCACCACCGCCCGCGGTGACGATACCGTCCAGTGCGACACCCTGTGTTGGGTAGGCCCCATGGACAGCGGTGCCAGTGTCGAATTCACTCTGACGCTGACCAGCGGAACGCCGGAGAGCAGCACGCTGACCCTGACCACCACCGACCAGAATGGCGGAGACTTTCCCCAGGATAATAACCGGCACGAACTGGCCGTGGCCTACTCCGGTGTCAAGGCCGTCAGCGATACTGGCAGTGGCGACACCAGCGACACCGGTTCCAGTGGCGGCTCCGGCGGTGGCGGCTCGTTCGGCGTCGGCTGGCTGCTCGCTCTGGCGGGACTGGCGCTACGAATTCAGCCGGTGCGCCGGAACAACCGCTCCAGATAAGCCAGCAGGAAATCCGCGTCGGACAGTGGCGCCCGGTAAGCCAGATGGCCATCCGGGCGCATCAGCCACAAACGGCTGCCATTACCGAAGTGCTCGGCGAAATCACCGTCCTTGTCATGCCACAGATGGGCCCGCCCCGGCGCCATGTCCGGCGCCGCCCCTTCCGGCGGCTCATTGAGGATCAAGGTAATGCGCAGCTCATTGAGGTATTCATCCGGCACCCTGGACAACAGCGCATGCAGGATAACCCGGGTGGGATGGTCCGGGGCCTCGCCCAGTTGCAGCAACAGGTGATGCACCGGCTGACGCAGCAGGCCGTGCAAATGCCGGGGCCCGCCGTCGTGCAGCGACACCAGGGCAACATCCGGCACCCGATCGCCGGGCAGCGGACCCTGGTGCCGCCACCCCAGGTCCGCGTCCGGACCGGCATCCACCAGCGGCGAAGCGCGATAGTGGATGTCCAACTGGCTGGCCCGACGCATTACCTTGTTTTCCGCGGGCGCGCGCTGGCCGGCCAGCTTCAGTAACGAATCCCGGGCGCCACGCAGGAATGGCCGCCGCAACGTCGAGGTCCGGGACAACAGATTCACTTCACGCAGCATCTCCACCGCCACCGGCCGGCGCTCCTGCTGGTAGCTGTCCAACAAGGCGCCACCGCCGTAGCCACGCAGGAACAGCACCAGTTTCCAGGCCAGATTCACGGCGTCGGCGATACCGGTGTTCATACCCTGGGCCCCCATCGGACTCTGGATATGGCAGGCGTCGCCGGCGAGGAAAATACGATTGCGTCGATAATGGCTGACCAGCCGGCGGTGCACCGAAAAGCGCGTCAACCAGATTGGCTCCGGCAGTTCCGGCACTGGTTCCAGCACCTGGGCGAGACGCTCGCTCAACAACGCCAGATCCCGCTCCGCGTCCGCGGGCCCCGGTTCCGCATCCTCTTCCAGCACGGTGATCAAACGCCAGCCAGAAGGCAGCGGAATCGCCATCAGGGCACCGCCGGGGAGCAGGAAGCCGTGGCTCTGATCCTCCGGCAGATCCAGTTCCACATCCAGATCCGCCAACAGGAAGGTTTCCTCGTAATCCATGCCTTCGAAGGGCAAGCCGAGCAATTCCCGCACCCGGGAATGGGCACCGTCCGCGCCCACCAGGATCTCCGCTTCCACTTCGGTTACCTGCTCGCCAATACGGAGCCGGGCCCGCACTCCGGCGCCATCCTGTGAGCAGTCGAGCAGTTCGGCATCGCGCCACAGTTCACCACCGAGGCTGCGGAAACGCTCCTCCAGCACGGCTTCCACCTGTGACTGCGGGCAGCTGAGCAGGGCCGGCTCCGGCGTGCCCAGGGCGGCGAAATCCAGATGCAGCAGGGGCCCTTTCTCGCCATGGAGATTCACCGCCCGAATCGGACGGCCGCGTTCACGCAGGGTTTGCAGCACCCCCATGGCATCGAGGAATTCCAGGGTGCGGGCGTGCAGCCCCAGCGCCCTGGACCAGGGCCGGCGTTGCGGCAGGCGGTCAATGATGCGGCAGGGAATGCCGCCGCGCAGCAAATTGACGCCCAGGGTCAGGCCGGTGGGGCCGGCGCCGACGATCAGTACTTTGGCTTGACGTGATCCCGTGATCATGAATGCGATGCTACAATCGGTGTATGAAAAGCCGTCATGCGCGGCCGGCTCCCCGGAACAGGTGCGACGGCGGCCCCGCCGTCGAGGATGCCCGTGCAACCCGCCACCGGCACCGCGACGAAATGTATCACATCCAGGGCCGCCCGCGCGTCGCGGTCCGCCCATTCCTGCCCCCGGAAGCGCCATGAGCCGCAAAATCATCCATGTGGATTGCGACTGCTTCTATGCCGCGGTGGAAGTCCGCGACGAGCCGCGCCTGCGCGGCCGGCCGGTGGCGGTGGGCGGCGATCCCCAGCGCCGTGGTGTCATCGCCACATGCAATTATCCGGCCCGGGATTTCGGCGTGCGCTCGGCGATGTCCTCCGCCCACGCGCTGCGTCTGTGTCCGGAGCTGGTCATACTGCGCCCGGACTTCGACAAATACCGCCGGGTCTCCGCGCAGATTCAGGACATTTTTCGAACCTTTACTCCAATCATCGAGCCGCTGTCCCTGGACGAGGCCTTTCTGGATGTGAGCGAGAGCCCGCTGCACAGCAACAGTGCCACGCGTATCGCCGAGGCCATTCGCCAGCGGGTACGCGACAACGTCGGCATCACCGTGTCCGCCGGCGTGGCGCCGAACAAGTTTCTCGCCAAGGTGGCCAGCGACTGGCGCAAACCGGACGGTCTGTTCGTGATCGCGCCGGACCAGGTCTCCGACTTCGTGGCCGCGTTGCCGGTCACCCGCATCTTTGGCGTCGGCCGGGTCACCGCGGAGAAAATGGCGCTGCGGGGCATCCGTACCTGCGCCGATCTGCAGCCACTGAGCCGGTTGGAACTGGCTCAACAGTTTGGCAGCTTCGGCGAGCGTCTGTACCACCTGTGCCGGGGCGAGGATGACCGACCGGTGCAGACCAGCCGGCGGCGCAAATCGGTCAGCGTGGAGGAGACCTACCACCAGGACCTGACTCACTTCAGCGACTGGCTGCGGGAACTGGAGGCACTGATGCCCCGTCTGGAGCAGCGCCTGGACCGTCTTGACAGCCACTATCTGGTCCAGGGCCTGACGGTGAAAGTGCGTTACAACGACTTCCGCATCGTCAGCGCCGACCAGACCGAAACCGCCTTGGACAAAGCCGTGTTCGAGCACTTGCTTCGGCAACTGTGGGAGCGGCACTCGGCCCCGGTGCGGCTGCTCGGCATCGGCGCCCGCCTGCGTGATTTGAAGTCTCCGCAACAACCGGACCTGTTCCCGGAGGAGAGGGAACGGGCGCTGCGGGAAAAGCGGCAGTGAAACACCACGGCAGAACCGCCGTGGGAGCTTGATTCCCCCATCACCAGCCCTCAGATTAGAGGTCTGAACCCCTGGAGCAAGGAACCGCCCTGAATGACCGTCATTAACGCGGCCACCGCCACGCGGCCGGCCACAGTGTCCACTATCGTCGCCCCGGAAGGCAGCCTGGAAGTGCTCAGCCAGCAGGAAGTGGAACGCCTGCGCGACACCTCGTCACGGGGGCTGCATGATCTGCTGCGCCGCTGCGCTCTGGCGGTGCTCAACGCCGGCACCCCCACCGACGACAGCCGCCAGGTGCTGGAAACCTACGCGGATTTCGATATCCAGGTGATGCAGGAAGACCGCGGTCTGATGCTCAAGCTGGACAACGCGCCGGCCGGCGCCTTCGTCGACGGCCGCATGATCCGCGGTATCCGGGAACATCTCTCGGCGGTACTGCGTGACATCGTTTATGTGGCCAACGAGATACACACCGGTGGCCGTTTCGATCTGAACAGCACCGACGGCATCAGCAACGCGGTATTTCATATTCTGCGCAACGCCGGAATACTGCACGCTGGCGAAACCCCCAATCTGGTGGTGTGCTGGGGCGGCCATTCGATCTCCCGGGAAGAGTACGACTACAGCAAGAGCGTGGGGTATCAATTGGGGCTGCGCCATCTGGACATCTGCACCGGTTGCGGCCCTGGCGCCATGAAAGGCCCGATGAAGGGCGCCCATGTGGCCCACGCCAAGCAGCGCCGCCGTAATGGCCGCTATCTGGGGATTTCCGAGCCCGGCATCATCGCCGCCGAAGCGCCCAACCCCATCGTCAATGAACTGGTGATCATGCCGGACATCGAGAAACGTCTGGAGGCGTTCGTGCGGGTCGCCCACGCCATCATCGTTTTCCCCGGCGGTGTCGGCACCACCGAGGAGATCCTTTATCTGCTCGGTGTCCTGCTGCATCCGGCCAACCAGCACCTTCCGGTTCCGGTGGTCTTCACCGGACCGGCGGACAGCGCCGATTACTTTCACAAGGTGGATCAGTTCATCCGCTACGCCCTGGGCGAACAAGCGGCCAGCCGCTATCGCATCATCATCGACGACCCGGAAGCGGTGGCGCTGGCGGTGCGCGAGGGCGTGCGGGAACTGACCCAGTTTCGCCGCGAAAACGACGATGCCTTTTACTTCAATTGGCGACTCACCGTGCCGCTGGAATTCCAGCAACCGTTCGAGCCCAGCCACGAAGCCATGGCGGAGTTGCGCTTGAGCACCTCTCTGCCGGTGCACGAGCTGGCCGCCAACCTGCGCCGGGCGTTTTCCGGCATCGTGGCGGGGAATGTGAAGGAGGCGGGTATTCGTGCCATCGAGGAACGCGGCCCCTATGAGCTGCACGCGGAGGCGGGCCTGATGACCCATCTGGATACTTTGCTGAAGGCGTTCGTCGAGCAACAGCGCATGAAACTGCCCGGCAGCCATTATCAACCCTGCTACCGGCTGGGCTCATGAAACCGAGCACCCTCGCCGCGCTGCTGAGCTTTGTCATCCCGGGCGCCGGCCAGCTCTACAACGGCCATATCTGGCGAGCACTGTTCTGGCTGATAGTGACACCGGGACTATGGATCGGCAGCGGTGGCCTGTTCGGCTGGGTGTGCCATCTTATCGCCGCCTGGACCGCTTGGCACAAGGCGCAGGAGAAGGAAAGGGAATAACGCCGGAGCAAACCAAGCTGGCACGCCTTCGCTACTAAAGCGGCTTCCACGGAACCATTGTGGGAGCTTGCCGGCAAGCTCCCACAGCGGCTTCGTGTCCATCTCTCAATTCATGTGCGGCCCCAGGGAACAGCAGTAACTCATGGACCGCATTCTTGTTACCGCGGCTGCATGCGGATACCACCATCCAGGCGGATGGTTTCACCATTAAGGAAACGGTTCTCCGCCATATGGCAGACCATGGCGGCATATTCCTCCGGGTGGCCCAGGCGTTTCGGGAACTGGGTCATTTCGATCAGCGGCATTTTCACCTTGTCCGGCGCGGCGTTCATCAGCGGCGTATTGAAAATACCCGGCGCGATGGTGTTGCAGCGGATGCCCAGGGATGCCAGATCACGGGCGATGGGCAGGGTCATGCCGACCACCGCGCCTTTGGTGGCGGAATACGCCACCTGCCCCACCTGACCGTCAAAGGCGGCCACGGAAGCGGTGTTGACGATCAGTCCCCGTTCGTTGTCCTCACCCGGCTCGTTCTCCGCCATCACCGCGGCGGCCAGACGGGTCACATTGAAGGTGCCGATCAGGTTGATCTGCACCACGGTGTTGAACACACCCAGGTCGTGAGGTTTGTTATCCCGCCCCACTGTTTTCATGGCGGAGCCGACGCCGGCGCAGTTGACGCAGAGATGAATCGCGCCGAAGGCATCCCGGGTGGCATCGATGGCCGCCTGCACCGAGGCTTCATCGGTAACATCGGTCTGCGTGAAGGCCACGGACGCACCGATGGCGGCGGCGGCTTCCTCTCCCCGTTGGGCGTCACGGTCCAGAATCATCACCTTGGCACCACGCGCGGCCAGCGCCTCCACCGTGGCCCGGCCCAGGCCGGACGCGCCACCGGTCACCACCGCCACTTTGTTTTTGATATCCATACATCCTCCTCGATTTCAGAAACAGGGAGTATACCCAGCTCGGGACAGGGCCGCAGTCTTGCGTCCGCTGGTCAACATACGCATTCTTGTACGGGTCGGTTCATTTCACCCGCTCGCCATACGAGGGCAGCGCTTATGAGCTATCCCCAAGCCAGGCTCCGTGAGGACGACCTGGCCGCCACGTTGTTGGCCAATCGCGCTTTCAGCGAAACGCTGTGCGCGCCTTTGACGCCGGAGGATATGGGTCTGCAGGCCTGTCCGGAAGTCAGCCCGCCGCGCTGGCACCTGGCGCATACCACCTGGTTTTTCGAGACATTCATTCTCAAGCCCCATGTTCCCGGTTACCGCCCTCTTGATCCCCGGTTCGAATACCTTTTCAACAGTTATTACAACGGCGTCGGCGAACAATATCCGCGGCCACGGCGGCACTTGCTGTCGCGTCCGGACACCGCCACCGTGCTGGCCTGGCGCCAGCATGTGGACGAGGCCCTGGCGGACTTGCTGAGCCGCTCCGTCACCCCGGAACTGGCTGCCCTGGTGAGGCTGGGTATCGAGCACGAGCAACAGCATCAGGAATTGCTGCTTACCGATCTCAAGTTCAATTTCTCTCATAATCCGCTGTACCCTCAATATCAGCCCCACGAGGATCAGGCAGGCAGCGCGCCCGCGCTAAGCTGGCTGGAGTATGCCGGCGGGCTGGTGACGATCGGCGCTGGCGACGCCTCTTCGTCTCCGGGGTCGTTTTATTTCGACAACGAAACCCCGCGCCACCGGCAATGGCTGGAGCCGTTCGCCCTCGCCAGCCGTCCGGCCACCTGCGGCGAATACCTGGCGTTCATCGAGGACGGCGGCTACCAACGGCCGGAGCTGTGGCTCTCCGACGGCTGGGCCTGGCGCAGCCAGCAGCAGGTAGCGATGCCGCTGTATTGGTTTCTGAACGACGGGCTGGCCGAACACTACACCCTGGCCGGCCGGCGCCCTTTGAATCTGGCGGAACCGGTTACCCATCTGAATTACTACGAGGCGGACGCTTTCGCCCGCTGGTGCGGCAAGCGGCTCCCCACGGAAGTGGAATGGGAACACGCGGCGGCGGCCCGGCCGGTGACTGGCGGTTTCGTGGAAAACCGCCGCTATCACCCCGCCATCGCCACGCCCGGGGAGGGGCCACGGCAACTGTTCGGCGACGTCTGGGAGTGGACCGCCAGCGCCTATCTGCCCTACCCCGGCTTTCAACCGGCGTCCGGCGCGGTGGGCGAGTACAACGGCAAATTCATGTGCAACCAGATGGTCCTGCGTGGCGGTTCCTGTGCCAGCAGCCGCGATCATTTGCGTGCCAGTTACCGTAACTTTTTCTATCCTCATTTACGCTGGCAGTTCAGCGGCGTGCGGCTGGCCCAAAGCATGGAGGCGTGCGATGCAACCCCGGCAACTGCTCCCTAATCTGACCTTTCTGGATTTATATCCACCGACCGCGGACGCCGCCCGGGAAGTGCTGTCCTCGCTCAGCGCGGCGACCCCGCATCTGGACCCGAAATATTTCTATGACGAGCAGGGCTCCGCCCTGTTCGACGCCATCACCCGGACGCCGGAGTATTACCCCACCCGCACCGAGACCCGGCTGCTGCGCGAGCACGCCCGGACCATGGCGCGTACCCTGGATACCGAACTGACGATCGTGGAGCCGGGCGCCGGGGGCTGCGAGAAGGCGCGCATCCTGCTGGATCAGTGGCAGCCGCGCGGTTACATGCCGCTGGAGATCTCCCGTGAGTGCCTGCTCGATGCCACCCGGCAGTTGGCGCCCCAGTACCCGCAAGTCCAGTTCCAAGCGGTTTGCGCCGACTATTCCCAGGCCCTCACCGTGCCCACCGGCCATCAGGAACTGCCACGGCTGGTGTTCTTCCCGGGTTCCACCATCGGTAATTTCGAGCCGGTGGCCCGGCGGACCTTCCTCGCCGACCTGCGCCAGTTGGCCGGCGATGATGGCTTCCTGTTGATCGGCGCCGACCTGCATAAGAGCCCGGAGCGGCTGCATCAAGCCTACAACGACAGCGCCGGCCATACCGCCGCCTTCAATCTCAACATCCTCGCCCATCTCAACCGTCGTCTGGACTGCGGCTTCGATCTCGACGCTTTCGAACATCAGGCCTTTTACAACGAAGATCAGCAACGCGTGGAAATGCATTTGCAATGCCACCGGGATCAGCATGTGCGAATCGCCGGCGAATCCCTCACCCTGAGCGCCGGCACCCGGGTCCACACCGAGAACTCCTACAAGTTTTCCGTGGAGGACTTCAGCCGCGAGCTGGTCACCGCCGGTTTCCAGCCGCTGTCCTGCTGGCTCGACGACGAGGCCCTGTTCAGTGTGCATCTGGCCCGCGCCGCATGAGTTCAACGGCTTTCCCGGCGCACCGGCCGGGCGGCGCTTTAAAGATTATGAACGGGCTCCACAGTGACGCGCCAAGCTGGCTATACTGGGCTCATGACTTTTCTGGAACGCACCCATGCTTGAGTTGATCAGCGCCGCCCGGCGCCGCCGCCGGCCACCGACCCATGAAATGTTCGACGTGGTCAGCCAGGATTTCCGTGTCGGCTTGCTGGACATCGACATCAACCTGCATCTGAACAATGGCAAATACGTCAAGATCATGGATCGCTGCCGCCTGGAACACGGCGTGGTCACCGGTCTGCTCGATCGCATGATCAAGGCACGCACTCACACCATCGTCGCCAACACCGAGATCGCCTATATTCGCGAACTGCGGCCTTACCAGCGCTTCCAGGTGCACACCCGCATTCTCGGTTGGGACGACAAGTACACCTACTACGACCAGCGTTTCGAATCGCAGCGCAAATTGCACACCCACGCCCTGCTGCGCCTCGCGCACCTGTACGGCGGCAAGCCCATCAGCCCCCAGGCGTTCCAGGAAATGACCGGCCTGAACCGGCGCTCACCGGTGCTGCCGGATTATGTTCAGGACTGGAAAAACCTGCTGCAAAGCAAGCGCCGCCTGACCGAACAGGACGACGGCCCGCTGGCGCTCGGCTCCCGTTAAAGACACCGTCCGGAATTCGTAAAAGGCGCCCTTTGCCCCTGCCCCGACCGCGGCGGATTGAGTACACTGGGGCCATGAGCACTTCCCGCATCCGCACCCCCTGTATTGGCGTTTGTTCCACTGTCTTCGGTGACACCGTATGCCGCGGCTGCCGCCGCTTCAGTCATGAGGTGGTGGACTGGAACGCCTATAGCGAGGACGAAAAACGTATCGTCTGGCGCCGTCTGGACCAGTTGCTCACGCTGGTGGTTCGCAACTACTTCCAGGTACTGGATGGCGAGCGGCTGGCGGCGCAATTGGACTATCAGAATCTGCGCTATCAGCGGCAGATGTCACCGGAAGGCTGGGTTCCGGAGTTGCTCAAGGCCGCCGGCCGGCAGCCTCTCCGATATGAGGATTACGGGCTGTACCCGTTGCCCAGCGCAGATGGCCTCACGCCACGGGAGCTTTACGACGTGATCAGCCGTGAATGTCACGCCCTCAACCAGGCCCATTATGACCGCTCCTTCGCCCGCCCGGTGCGAAGCACCGGCGATCTGATCCTGCGCGCCGCCCAGGAAAAAGGGCTGGTGAGCAGCGGCGAATGAGCTCCGGCGCCCGTCACGGCGCGCCGCCCAGACCTTCCCACGCCACCGCCGCGGCCAGCAGAATCAAGGCGGCGCCGGCACCCCGTTCCACCCAGGCCAGCCGGCGCCCGAACACGCTCATCCAGCGTGGCTGAGCCGCCAGCCACGCCACCAGCAGGTCCCAACCCAGCACCACGGTCACCATCCACACCGCATAGCCCAATTGGATCGTCAAAGTACTGCCATTGACCGCCAGAAGTGAAAACAGGCTGGCGTAGAACAAGGCGTTCTTTGGGTTGAGAATGGCCGAGGCGAAGCCCATGCCCAGGCCGCGCAAATGGCCGCCGGTACCGGCCACGGACCGCGGCGCCACCGGCAGACTCAGGGGCGCGGCCGAGCGGATAAGACGAACGCCGAGATAAAACAGGTAGCCGGATCCGGCCCACAACACCGCCATGAACAGAGGGCTTCCCGGCCTTAGCACCGAGAAGCCCGCCAGCGCCAGGGCAATGAAGACACCGTTGGCCAGGGCCACCCCCAGGCACACACCGGCGGCACTGCGCCAGCCCTCCACCAGGGCACTACGCAGAATCAAAAAGAAATCCGGACCGGGGCTGAGCAACGCCAGAAAATGAGCGCCGGCCACCATCAGGAACTGTTCCAATACATCGCCTCCCGACAGACAGGGAGGGGCATGCTAGCGGCGCGGGAACGGATGGGATTGTAGAAAATTGCGAGGAGAGCCGGCGGTCAGCCATCCACGGCCACCCGCCGGTATTGCCCCGGTGTCGCCGCCACCCGTTCCTTGAACGCCCGCTGGAAATGGCTCTGGTCGGTAAACCCCAATGTCTGTGCCACATCCGCTGGCGCCAGCCCGGCCCGTAGCAGGGCGCGGGCACGGTCTATGCGCTGGTCCAGCCCATAGGCGTGGGGCGTCAGGCCCAAATGGCGGCGAAAGCGGCGGATCAGCTGATAGCGGCTGAGGCCGTTGGCGGCGGCCAGATCGTCCAGCGGAATCGTCTGGTCGGCGTCACGCAATGCCCGGCGCGCGGCCTCCAGCTCTCCGGGTTCACCGGTTTGTTTCCCTTCCAGAGGTTCGCCGCGCCACCATTGAGCGCGCAGGAAACCGGTCAGGTGACGCTCCTTGACCGCCGGCGAAGCAGCGGAGAACAGACATCGATTCAGCTTGCAGAAAGCGGCATAGGCCACCGGGTCCCGGCCCACCTCCACCCGTCGCGGCGGCATCTCCCCCAGAACCCGCCCGAGCCAGCGCGGATCCAGATAGAGCATCTGGTAACTCCAGTCTCCGCCGGCGGCCGGATTGCAGGCGTGCACCTGTTCATCGGGAATACTGATCAAGGTGCCAGGCAACAGAGCGCGGCCGACGCCGAGACTGGTGAAGCGGCTGCGCCCGCCGTCCACCACCCCGATGGACCAGGTGCGATGGCTGTGGGCGCGGTAGCAGGCGCGACTGCGACAGGCCCGGCGGCTCTCCACGAACGGCAGCGCCGGGTCATGCCAGAATTGAGCGGGGGACATAGGGGCTCCGTTGTCGGCTCGGAGCCCCAGTTTACGCTATTTGATCGCCACCGGGTTCACCGGCGCGCCGGTGCCGCCTTCCATCTTCAGCGGCGCCGCCACCAGCAGGAAGTCGTACTTGCCATCCTCGGCACTGTCCGCCGCCAGATCATCGAGCCACCAGATTTCCGAAAGCACCACGCCCAGATCGCGGATGAAAGCGCCGTGCAACGGAATGATCACGGTTTCCCCATCGATCTGCTGGGATACTTTCTCGATGGCCAGGTTATCCGAGGCGATCATCGGAATTTCCATCTCATCCACCCAGTTCACCAGTTCCTTGCTGTAGCACAGACCCGGCTCGGTGTAGGCCTCCCACTTGGCATCCGGTTCCTCCTCCCAGAACCGGGCGATGGAGCCGGTGCGAATGACCAGGATGTCACGCTTGTTGACTTTCACCTTCTGGGCTTCGGCGGTGTCCTTGAGGTCTTCCAAGTCGATGCAGCTGCTCGGCGCCAGCCGATACGGGGCGTCCTTGTTCTTGTGTCGGCCCACATCCAGCAAGACGGCGCGGCCGACGATGCCTTTGTTGCCCAGTTGCGCCACGTCCGCGTGAGCATGGCCATGTACCGTGGTCTGATCGCTCTTGCCACCGTAAACCTGCTCGCCATACCAGGCGTGGGCGAGACTGTCCACGTGAGTGGTGCCCTGCAGGTAGATGAAGGCGGCGTCATCGGAGTACTTGATGCCGCCGGGCAACGGCTCCGCCTTGCCGGCGCTGTAGGCCGCCGCGTCGTTGGCCATGAAGTGTTGGGTGGCGATGCGTCCGGGGAACACCGGACCACTGCCGGATGTCATCGGAATCTGCAGGGTGAAGACACGCCCTTCGCTGACGGCTTTGAGTCCGGTGAGCACCGATTCGTCGGCAAGGTAGTTCAGCGCGCCGACCTGGTCGTCATCGCCCCATTTACTCCAGTTGCTGGGGGCATCCTTTTGCAATCTCTCCATGGCGGTTTCCGCCAGCAGCGGCGCCGCCGAGGCCAGCAGACAGCCGGCCAGCAAACAGCGCCATCCCGAACCAAGACCTGACATTGTTGTTTTCATACGTCTCTCCCGATTTGCTGTGTTATTTCGATTTATCTAAACACAACCGTTGGCACCACTGCATCCACGCGCATTTCAAGCGCCGTGCGGAGATCTCAGCGGGAGAGAGTCGGGAGGGGAATCAGTCCTGGCACTGGCGGCAATGGCCGTGGATTTCCACCGGCTGCATACCGACGACAAAATCCTGATGGGCCAGACTGCTGTTCAGTGCCTGCTTGAAGCGGCCTTCCATCGGCGCCTCGCGCACCGCGCCGCAGCGGTCACAGACCAGAAACAGGGTGCCGTCATGGCCGTGCTCACAGGCCAGGTGACCGCAGGCGAGGTAGCGGTTGGTGGAGGCCAGGCGGTGGGCCAGTCCGGCGGCCACCAGAAAGTCCAGCGCCCGATAAATGGTGGGGGGCTTGGCGCCGGGATGATGCCGGTTTTGCAGCGCATCCAGCAGATCATAGGCGCTGCGCGGCCCGTCCTGTTCCAGCAACAGCGCCATCACCTGACGCCGCTGCGGCGTCAGTCGCAGGCCTTGTTCAGCGCAGCGCTGCTCGGCGATGCGTAATTGCTTTTCCACGGTTTCCGTCATGCGGGCTCCAGAGAGCGGAATGCGAATCGCTCATTCTACATCAACCCCCGCCGCTTTTACCCCACCGGCGGCTCACCCCAGTCCGGGAACGGGTCCTCCAGGGTGCGCCAATGGTCTTGCCCGGCCAGCAGCTCATCATCATCGAGCAGGCAGGCATCAAGTGCGCGGCGGGCCTGCTCGGGGCTCAGATCCTGGCCGATGAACACCAGTTCCTGACGCATATCGCCGAACGGCTCCTCCCAGTTGGCGAGGATATTATCACGGTACTCCGGATCCTCCGGCCAGTGGCTTCGCGGCACCGCCTTCCAGAACAAACCGGCGGGACCGTGATGGGCAATACCGCCGGCCTGGCTCCAGCTGCCGGCCCACTGCGGGCGCGAGGCGAGCCAGAAAAAACCCTTGGAACGCAACAGCTTGCCCTGTTCCCAGTCACGATGGAGGAACTCGAAAAAGCGCTTGGGATGAAACGGCCGGCGCGCCTTGTAGGTGAAGCTGGCAATGCCATACTCCTCGGTTTCCGGCGTGTGCTCGCCGCGCATCTCCTTGAGCCAGCCCGGCGCCTGGCTGGCGCGCTCGAAATCGAAGCGGCCGGTATCCAGCACCCGGTCCAGATCGATCTGTCCCTGGCGGATCGGCACGATCTCCGCCTCCGGATTCAGCGCCCGCAGGGAAGCGACCACCTGCTTGAGTTCGTCCTCGTCGATCAGATCGGTCTTGCTGACCAGCAGCACATCACAGAATTCGATCTGATCCGCCAGCAAATCCGCCACATTGCGTTGATCCTCCTCGCCCAGGCTTTCCCCCACCTGTTGCAGCGAGCGGGCTTCGCGGTAGTCACGCAGGAAATTGGCGCCGTCCACCACCGTTACCAGGGTGTCCAGCCGCGCCACCGTGGAAAGGCTGGCGCCGCTTTCGTCCTCGAAGGTGAAGGTCTCCGCCACCGGCAACGGCTCGGAAATACCCGTGGACTCGATGACGAGGTAATCAAAACGCCCTTCCCCGGCCAGCCGCTGCACCTCCACCAGCAGGTCCTCGCGGAGGGTGCAGCAAATACAGCCGTTGCTCATCTCCACCAGCTTTTCCTCGGCGCGGTTGAGGCTGACCTGCTGATTCACCAGGGCGGCGTCGATATTGATCTCGCTCATATCATTGACGATCACCGCCACCCGGCGGTTCTGCCGGTTATTGAGGATATGGTTGAGTACCGTGGTCTTGCCGGCACCGAGAAAACCGGACAGCACGGTGACGGGCAAACGTTGGGCTGGCTCCATGGCGGGCTCCTTGAGCTGAAAGCAGAACAATGGAGCGCATTTTTACATGTTATAACGTAACAATAAAGAGATCATAGAGGAGCGAAAAATGGCGCCGGGGCCGCGGAAGTCCATGGGCCGCTCCCACAAAGGCAACCCTTTCACCCGGTGGGAGCACTCCATCAACCGCGATATCTACTCTTCCCAGACCGCGTCCACCTGATCCCGGGACAGCGGCGTTTCCGCCAGCAAGGCCGCCAGCCAGGCACCGTCGCCGGCCTCCGGCTTGAGCGGATCCCGTGGCAGCAGTTTATGGCTCAACACCAACTTGGCCAGCGCCAGGCGGCGCAGGTCATCGCCGATTCGCGCCGCTTCCCAGGCCAGGACTACCGCCGAGGTGAAGTTGTACAGAGCGCTGGCGATGCGGCGCGCGTCCGCTTCCAGGGTGTTGTCGCCAGCCACCTGCTCGGCGGCGGCGGTCACTTGTTTGAGCACCGCCTCGAACCGCTGGCGCTCGCTGTCGGACAGAGCGCTTTCCGACAGCAATTGCTGCAGATGTTCGCTCAGCACCGGCAAAGTCTGTTCCCGACGGATCGCCCGGAACACATCCAGCGCGACGATGTTGCTGGTGCCTTCCCAGATCGATCCCAGGTGCGCATCGCGTAATACCCGGGCATCGGACCACTCTTCGATATAGCCGCAACCGCCACGCACTTCCATGCCATCCGCGGCGACCTTGCGGGCATCCCGAGTGGTGCGGAACTTGATCAACGGCGTGAGGATACGCAGCAGTTTGGCCGCCACCGCATCCCCCTGGTCCGCGCGGCGCAGACACTCGGCGGTATGGAACACCATGCTGCGGCCCTGCTCGGCGGTGACCATCATCTTCACCAGTTGCCGCTTCAGCAGCGGCAGATCAATCAGTTTGCGGCCGAACGCCACCCGGTTACGGGCAATGAACAGGGCTTCATTGACGGAGCGGCGCATCATGCCAGCGGAACGCACGCCATTGGACAGCCGTGACATGTTGATCATGTCCGTCATCTGCTTGAAGCCGTTACCCGGCTCCCCCACCACATAGGCTTCCGCCCCTTCCAGCACGATTTCGCCGCTGGCCATGGAGCGGGTGCCCAGTTTGTCCTTGAGCCGGATGAGGCGATAACGGTTGAGAGTGCCGTCGGGCAACCGGCGGGGCAGCAGGAACAACGTCAACCCCTTGGTGCCGCCATCACCACCGGAGGGACGGGCCAGCACCATGGCCAGATCCGCGTCGGCGTTGGAGCAGAACCACTTATCGCCGTACAGACGCCAGACACCGTCCTCGAAGCGGGCCTCGGTGGTGATCGCGCCGACGTCGGAACCGGCGTCCTGCTCGGTCATGAACATGGCGCCCTGGAACAGAGAATCTTCGTCCTGGGAGGTGAGATCGTCGATGAACCGGTTGATCAGTGCTTCGTCACCGAACTTGCGCAGGGTGCGGGTCAGCGCATCGGTCATGCTCAACGGACAGCACAGGCCGAACTCCGCCTGCACGAACAGATAAGTGAGCCCATATTTGACCAACGGCGGCATCACTTCCGGCCAGCCCAGAACATTACCGCGATGGGACATGGCGGCCAGGCCGAAGCGGGAAAAAGCGTAGTACTCCAGCCGCTGATAGGAAGGATGCTTCTCCACCACCTGAGCGTCACTGCCGTCCCGATTACGGAATCGCAACGTCGGAGGATTGCGGTCCGCCTCCCGCGCCAGTCTTTCCAACTCATCCCCGGTCAGGGCACCCAGTTCCTGAAACACCGGCTCCAGATGATCACGCAGTTCCGCGGGCAGATACACCGACAACAAACGGGCGAAATCCGGGTCCTGTTGGTAAGCATTGTTCCCCTGGCTGTCCGGAATATTGCGATAAATCGCCTTGGCCATGGCAAACCTCTCTTATTCATAGTATTTATCGCATGATATAAAGGGGTTTTTCTGACCTCCAATCCGATTTTTCTATTTATCAATAGCATTTTCAGTATTCTTAATGAGAGCCGGACCATGGCCCTGACCTTCCGCCAATTACGCTACTTTCTGGTGCTCGCCGAGGACCTGCATTTCGGACGCGCCGCCAAACGTCTGCACATCTCCCAGCCGCCGCTGAGCGCCAGTCTGCGCCAGTTGGAAGAGGAACTGGGGGTAAAGCTGCTGGAACGCAGCAGTAAACACGTGGCCCTGACGCCGGCCGGTGAGGTGTTTCAGCGCGAAGCCCGGCGGCTGCTGGAGAATCTGGAAGCCTCACAGAACCTGGTGCAGCGGATCGCTTCCAGCGCCTCCGGCGTGGTGCGGATGGGATTCACCCCGGCGATGATTTTTCGCCACCTGCCGGCGATGCTGAGGCAACTGGAAGACGCCCACCCGGGTATCGAGGTGCAGTTGATCGAACGTAATTCGGCGGAACAGCTTGCGGCGCTGCAGGCCAGGCAACTGGATCTGGCCTTCATCCATGCCATGCCGCTGCCAGACGGTATTGCCTCGCTGCCCATTGCCGAGGATCCGTTCCTGGCCTGCCTGCCTCCGCACCATCCGCTGGCTTCGCGGCGCTCGCTGACGCTGCGGGATCTGGCCGGCGAGCCGCTGATCATGTTCAGCCGCAATCTGGCACCCCATTATTACGATCGCATCATTTCCCAGTTTCACCTGGCCGGGCTGGAGCCGCAGATCCGCCACCAGGTGACGCACTGGCTCACCATAATGGCGCTGGTGGCCCACGGCATGGGCGTCTCTCTGGTGCCCAAGGCGCTGACCGGAGCGCGCTTCCGTCAGGAGGTGTTCCTGCCGATCGAGGACGCCCCGGCCCACCACCAGTCGCTGTGCATCTGGCCGCGGGATCAGCCCAATCCGAGCCGGGATCTGGTCATCGAGGTGATCACGCAATGCGTGGAAGCGACAGCGCCGCCAGTGGGGCGCTGATCCTGGCTATTCGCGAGCAAGCTCGCTCCCACAGCGACTTCGTAGCCCTCTGTGGGAGCAAGCTTGCTCGCGAATGGCCAATGGTGCGTTGCGACTCAGGCCGGATCGCGGAATGGCCTCACCACCGCCATGACAATCACCATGCACACCAGCGAGCAGGCGAACATGGCGGCGATCACCGACGGCAGGGTTTCCGGCAGTAGCGTGGACAAGGCGCTCAACGCTCCGGCGATGCCGAACTGAGCCGCCCCCAGCAGCGACGCGGCGGTGCCGCCGTGACGGTCGAAGTACTCCATGAAGCAAGCCTGGTTGTTCGGTACCACCCCACCCTGAGCCCCCACGGTGAGCATCATTGCCGGCAGGAACAGCCACACCGGCGCTTCGGTGGCGGTCACGATCGCCAGCAACAGACAACCGGCGAATTGCAGCAGCAGAAAACCGCACAGAATCCGGCGGGAAGAAAACCGGTTCAACAATACCCGGTTGGTGAGGTTGGCAATCAGCATCATCACGATGTTGGCGCCAAACATCAGTGCGAACACGCTCTCCGAGTGACCAAAGTGTTCCTGATAAATAAAGGACGCGTGGGTAATGAACAGCATCATTACCGAAAACGCGAACGCCTGCAGGAACAGGAACGGCAGCGCCGGGGTGATGGCGAACACCGCCTTGTAACGCTGCCAGAGAGACTCGCTTGGCGCCGCGCCGCCGCCATTGCGCGGGCCCTGCCGCAGCACGAAAAAATAAGTCAGCGGCGCCAGACAGACCGCGTACACGGCCAGAAACTGAAAAATGGTATGCCAGCTTCCCACCGCCAGAATGGCGCTGCCGATGCTTGGCGCCACCCCCGGCGCCACCACCATGATCAAACCGATCATACTGAACAGTTTGGCGGCATCCGCGCCATGCACCCGATCCCGTACCAACGCCGGCACCAGCACCGCGACGCAGCCGCCGCCGAAGGCCTGCAGCGCCCGCCAGCCCAACAACGCGGAGACCGATTCCGAGCTGCTGACGCCGAGACAAGCGACCATGAAAATGAGCAGCCCCAGATACATCACCCGCGCCCGGCCGATGGCATCGGACAGGGGCCCGCCCACCAGTTGCCCCACCGCCAGGCCGAACACGTAAATCGACAGGCTGCGGGCAATCTCGCTGATCTCCACCCCCAAAGCTTCGGCCATGCGCGGAAACGCCGGCAGATAGGCATCCACCGACAAAGGCCCCAAGGCCATGGCCAGTGCCAATACGACAGGCAAGGTAACCGGGTAAGGACGGGACATAGGAGACCTGATAGTGGGGTGAGAACGGGGGACGGCAAATAGTTGATATAGTCAAACAATAGAGACGCGCAGCGCCGATTTCAACCTCGACCCGTCTGATCGCCCGGCTCAATGAACAGAGGAACTGGAGAACAGGTTCATGACCACCACGCCGCTAATGATCAGGCCCATCCCCAGCAACGCCGGTGCATCCAGCTTTTGCCCGTAAAGCAACCAGGACAGTATCGCCACCAGCACCACGCCGAGTCCGGACCAGATCGCGTAGGCCACCCCCACCGGAATCGCCCGCAACGTCAACGACAGAAAGTAAAACGCCAACCCGTACCCCAGCACCACCACCAGCGACGGCCACAATCGGGTAAACCCTTCACTGGCTTTCAACGCCGATGTCGCCGCCACTTCAGAGACAATGGCAACCAACAGGAACAGTCCGTTTTTCACGCGTGCCTCCCATGTAGGGCTGAACTCCGGGAAGGGCATGATACCCGCCGCGAGCGGCACCAGGCACGTCCGGTTACGCTGATTACACTTCGCCGGTGTTACCGTTTTCCGTCATCGTACAGGTGCAGGGCGAACCCGCTGCCGCCGGCGCCCTCCAATCCGGGCCGCAATTCGCACTCGGGGATGGTGTAATCGCCGGCATTCTGCTGGCGGTATGCCAGCGGCGCAATGGTTTCCAGATTGCCCAGCCGCTCCCGCAATCGCCGCGCCGCGCTCTCAAAGTCCCGTTCACCGAAACGGTCCGCCTGATACACCACGAACGGCGGCAGAACCTGATAACCGGGATAGAACAGGATGCCGTGGTGGATCGGGAACAACAGATCCTCCATTGGGCCGTTGATGCCGCGAGCGGAGTAATGCTCCCGCCAACCACCAACGGTCACCATCAGCATCGCTTTTTTCCCCGCCAGGCAGCCCTCGCCATAGCGGTCTCCCCAGCGATGATCGCTATGCTCCCCCACGCCATAGGCGAAACCATAGGCGAACACGCGATCCACCCAACCCTTCAAAATCGCCGGCATGGAAAACCACCACAGTGGGAACTGCAGAATCAAGGTATCCGCCCACCGCAGTTTCTCAATTTCCATCGCCACATCCGCGGTCAAACCGTCGGCAACGAACGCGTCCTTGGAGGCGCCGGGCACTTTCAGCCGCGACCGCGCCGGCAACGCCGGGAAATCGGCGCGATCCACCTGGGACTTCCAGCCCTGGGCATACAGATCCGAGACCCGCACCTCATGCCCCAACGCTTGCAACTCACTTACCGCCACATCACGCAGGGCGCCATTCAACGAGCGGGGTTCCGGATGGGCGAACACCAGTAATACCTTCATGGATCCTCTCCATTGATTGCTTGGAGAAAGAACCATAGCCAGGAAGGCGTTAATCCGGTATACCATGACAATACATAACATTTAGCCGAAAAATGGATAAATCAAACATCAGTCTGGAGCGCCTGCGCAGCTTCGTCCGCATCGTCGAAAGGGGTCGTCTGTCGGCGGTGGCACGGGAACTGGGCATAGGGCAATCCACCGTGACCCGTCACCTGCGGGAACTGGAGGAAGCACTGGGAGTACCGCTGCTCAGCCGCACCACTCGCCGTGTCACCGTCACCGAGGAGGGCCGCCGCTACTACACCCGATGCGTGCAGATTCTGCGTCTGCTGGATCAGGCGGCGGCGGAAGCTCGCAGTGCCCGTGGCGCTGAAGCCGGCACCATCCGCTTGTCCTGCTCCGCCGCGTTTGGCGTGCGGCAAGCCAGCCGGCTGGTATTCGCTTTCCAGGATCGTTACCCGGACATCGATGTCGATTTCAATCTCACCGATGAACGCATTGACCTGGTCCGCGAAGGCGTGGACCTGGCCCTGCGTCTGGGCCCGCTCAACGACAGTAATCTCAAGCTACGCCCGCTGGGCCGCTCCCAACGCCTGCTGGTGGCCTCGCCGGAGTATCTGGCCCTCCACGGTACACCCACCTCCATCGAGGCCCTGTCCCGGCATCAGGGCGTGCGCATGACCAATGTGGCGGGCAGCGATACTCTGACCCTGCAAGGACCGGATGGCCGCCAACATGCCGTGCCGTTCGGCGGACGCCTGCGTGTCGATCATGGCCTGGCGGCCCGTGAAGCCTTCGCCGCCGGCCGCGGACTCGGCCCCGTCCATCACTGGCTGGTGGATGACCTGCTGGCCTCGGGGCGGCTTGTGCGGATTCTGCCGGACTATACGTTGCCGCCGGTACCGATCAATCTGCTGATCGTGCCGGAACGCGCCGGCATCGCCCGGGTGCGCTTGTTGATCGATTTTCTGGTTGAGAAGATAAAGGACATTCCCGGAATGGAGCAGGCATGAAAAACAGGCCCTTGTTATGACCGCGACTGATGGCCGCAACCGCTCCATTCCCTGACCGACCGCTCCCGACCATCCGGAGAGAGCACCACCGATTGAATCAAGGAAGCCGCATGCACTCGCTTTTCGTGGAAGAAACCTGGATCAACGCCTCCCAGGGGCGCCTTTTCGTGAAACGCTGGACACCGAAAAACATCGCCACTCCGACGCCGATAGTTCTGTTCCATGATTCACTGGGCTGTGTCGCACTATGGCGCGACTTCCCGCAACAGCTTGCCGGTGTCACCGGGCGGGAGGTGATCGCCTATGACCGGCTTGGCTTCGGCCAATCGGATCCTCACCCCGGCACATTGGAGCCCGACTTCGTACGGCGGGAAGCGCAGGATACTTTCCCCGAGCTTTGCCAGGCGCTGCAATTGCAGAATACGGTGGTCTTCGGACACAGCGTCGGCGGCGGCATGGCCACCTTCTGCGCCACTGCTTTCGCCGACCGCTGCCAAGCGTTGATCACGGAATCCGCCCAGACCTTCGTCGAGGATGTCACCCTGGCCGGCATTCGTGACGCCGACCGCGGCTTCGCCGAAAAAGAACAAATGGATCGCCTGCGCAAATACCACGGCGACAAAGCACAATGGGTGCTCAGCGCCTGGGTCGACACCTGGCTTTCCGAGCCCTTTCAGGACTGGACGCTCAGTGACACCCTGCCTCGGGTGCTGTGTCCGGTGCTCGCCATCCATGGTGACCAGGATGAGTACGGTTCCCTGATCCACCCTGAACGCATCACATCACTGTGCGCCGGGCCGGCGACGAAGAAGATCGTGCCGGACTGCGGCCATGTGCCGCACAAGGAAAAACCGGAGGAAGTGCTGGAGACGATCAAGTCGTTCTTTCAGCAAAACCTGAACGGGTAGACCTGAACGGTTTATTCTGAACGGCAACTTTTATTCCTTCCGGATTATTGTTTTTTTATGTATCCCCAAACGGGAACGTCACATTAGCGACAACAAGGCCTCTTAGGGTTTGCCTTTCGTGCCGCAACTGCTCTGGCATTAAAGGTGCTTGCCGTGGATTCCCGTTTTACTCGCCGCGCTATCGTCCGGGCCATTCTGTTGGGAATGGCATCGTCGACCCTCACCGCCTGCGGCGGCGGGGGTTCCGGCTCCAGCCCACCGTCCGCCCCATCTACCCC
>Ga0114898_1000344_pt1 | contig 37229 bp, 52 predicted proteins | sample Malvired_Geostar_FD_83496 | JGI IMG/M metagenome (GOLD analysis project Ga0114898, IMG submission 83496) | Marine viral communities from the Global Malaspina Expedition - Malaspina viral metaG DeepMed_Geostar | ecosystem: Environmental > Aquatic > Marine > Oceanic | place: Mediterranean Sea...
GAAACCTGTGGAACTACCTACCGACTATAAGTATTCCCCACAACACCTGAAGCTGGGTGGGAAATCCCTTAAGACCAAGAACATACGGTCTGCCACACCCCGTGGGTTTGCCAATGCTATATGGCAGGCGAATAGAACAGATAGCCTCTAACTAATACTACATATCTCCTGAAAAAGACTCGACACCATCCCTGGTGCCGGGTCTTTTTTTGTGGACCGTGAGCTCGATCATCTTTCCCTTAGGCTCCGGCGGATAGTTACGGGTGGTGCGGGTAGTCGTCGGAGCGCCCAAGGCCACAAAACCGGGGCTTCGGACCCAATGGCACATTGGAGCCGATAGCCTATGGTTTTAGCCTCTGGCTGTCGGGGCCGTATGAGCATGAGCCGATGGGTTCTCGTGGCCTTGACTATAAATTATAAAAGTGGCAATAAACTAGATGGTATATTCTAGATATTCTCCGATGTATTTCCTATTTTGTTAAGATAAAGACAAAGTACAAGAAAGTAAATAGTTATTGACTTGGGGCTATAGGGGCTATAGGATTGAGTGAGGTGGTGTGGATGGGGGGATGATAGAAGGATTCAAGTAGGATTACAAAATAGTCCTACTACTGTAAGTATGCCTTACCTTATGGTTATGGTCTTACTTATGGTTATGGTTCTGAAGTTATGGTTATGAATCATATCCTTATGGTTATTATCCTTATGGTTGGTATTGGTATAATAGGTTGTACTAATACCCCGCCAGAGATTCCTACACCTACTCCCATGGTCCAACCTGTTCTTGATGAACGGGTCATGGTTATGGAATCCCTAACCCAATTCAATAAAACCAGCAATCTATATATCCGGATCCTGATGGGGACGAATGAGATTCGAGAACTGAATGATTCTACTGGAAATAGATATCATCAATCCTATGTAGTCTCTAGGATGATAGGTCTAAGTCTTAACCTTTATAGAGATGGTATAACTAATTGGAACCCCCCGGAAGATAGTGGGTATTACGATAGATTGATAGCGATTAAAGAGGCTGAACTATATCGGATAGAACACTTTGGTGGGTTAAACGATATGATGTTATTAACATTACCAATAGAAAACGATGAAGCACTCGAAGAAGTGCGCCAAAAATTTGTTGAATGGAAGGATGATTCGAGGAATCAAATCCCTATGAACCTTCAGAATGAAATCTTGAAAGAATTAAATATCAAACCAGATGAAGTTGATTTTTTGTATGCCGGATTTGAAGAACCATTACCCACATTACCATCGATGCCATTAGATGAGAAAAGTCCCGGTACGCGTGGTTAATTTAATATTATAGGGGGAAGAATAAATAATTAAATAGGAGATTAAAAAATAAAAATGAACGATAGTATAGACGGATTTAATATCCCATCAAGCATTGCAGAACAATTAAATGAATCTATTGGCTCTGAGGTTGTAGACTTCTTAAAACAATGGGCAGATTTAACTCGTAAATCTCTGCTAGCAAATAAAGAAGTTATTTTTAATTGCCTTACAGTCGATGTGGAAGATGGACATATCTTGTGCCGTTTCTGTGGTGAGGGGATCCCTAATTGGAAACAGGACAATGCTAGAGAGCATAAAAGTGAATGTCCAATAAATGGTATCTCAGAAGTATTAAGTGCGGTAAAGAAGATGCACACCGAATTAAGTGCAAACGTTAAAAACAAAACTTTAAATTAAAAAGAGGTGGTAGGGATGCAAAGTCCAAATCAAAATCATCTTATCTTAGAGATGGATGAACAAGACAAAATCAAACTTGGGAAGCGAAGGTCCGGAGTCCATAAACAAGATAGATTAGATAGACAACATGAGGATGCTATGGCAGGTAAAGAGGTCCAAACAAATAAATATGGAACTGGGATAAACATTGATTCCCATCACAAGGCAAGTGCAGACCCATTTCCTCACACATGTAGATATTATCGTGGATGTTCCACTGACCCACTTACGGCAAGGGAGATGTCTTTAGATAACGCCGTTCAGAACAAAGCTCACTTTGACGATGTACATCCACTGACAATAGATGAAGAACACTTCTATCTAACCATCTACCGCCAAAACCCCAATGGGAAAACTGTGCATGAACTATCTATCCTCTACGGACGCTCTGAGGACACGATTAAGCAGATTCTAAGCAAGAACAGTATCAATGACATCCCAAGATGGGGAAGACGCAGTAAAGAGATAGAAGACCTGCATCAGCGAATTAAAATGAACCGGGCAGCAATCGTCTATGACTGGAATGTGATGGTCCAATACGCTACACTCGAACCGATAGAGCCTACCTTTTCTATCCCTACCAGTGTAGAATCTATTCAGGGTCAGAACTACCTAACAGGTGACCAACCAGACATTCTCAGCCAGATGCAAAACGGCCTCACCGCAGGATCCCAACTTCTTGAGCAATACACCGCGCTAAAGGAGTGGAAGGTCGAAGCAGAAGAACGAGAAAAAGGATACCAAGAGCGAATCCAAACTCTTCAAGAGTACGCTCAGAATCTAGATAAACTGGTTACTTACTTCACTGGAAATTACGAGAAACTCATCCAATCTGAATCGGATTTGGACGAGGATACTCCCCCTACACTGTAGGCTTTGAACCGGGGTTCAACCTCCCAACCATGATAGCTCAGTGAACCTAAATTCCTCCTAGGGGGGATTTTAGGGACACCCTATCGCCACTACCCTTAAAGGGTACATTTTAGGTATCTGCGGGGCGTACAGGGCTATGCATGTTCCCTGTCGCATACGATAGTGGCTGGGCAGACAAGGTTGATAATGGGTGTCACTAGTATCCTTTCTAGGATGGCATCCGCCCCCTTTAAATCCAATTTCATCCAATTTTGAAATTGGTCTGCCAAAGTACTTGACTTAGACCTTAGTAGGTGGTAAAGTTACTTAGTAATCAAAAACACGGAGGTACATCGATGGCAACTACTGGCAACACTTCTGCCCTAGCCCACGCAGTCCAACTGCTGAAAGAGTGCTACGGACAAATGGGAGCTGAACCCGATATGGAAACAGACGGGTTTGGTGAGCTCATTAATCCAACGTCTGAGGAACTCTTTGAAAGTTTAGATAACTTTCTCAAAGATATCACTGGACTCACTGGCGAAGATTTTCGGACATGGGTTCTGTCTGAGGATCTCAATCAAAATCTTAAAGAGGAACATTACTACTAACATGGAATTTACTAGAGACATAGCAAGGGAAGTCCGAACCAGCATCGAAGGGGTAGTACAAGAATTTTTGGATGCGAACTACCCCGACATTAAAGTTACAAGAAGTACGGCTGGATATAACGGTGACAAACTCGATGTGAAGCTACAATTGTTCAGTGCCGTCAATGGTGAAACTGAGGCCGAAGCTGACTACAAAAAATATGCCAAACTGTATGATTTGCCATTGGAAATGCTTGGAGCAAGGTTCAACTTCAATGGGACGATGTTCACGGTCAAGGGATTTAAACCTAAGGCTCGTAAGAATGACATCATAATCGTTAAAGACAATGGTCTTCAGTTTGTCGCTCAACATCGAGGCGTAGTGATAGCTTACAAAGCGTCTCAAGGTCAAGACCTTGGAAACCTTATAGCCCAAGAGGTGGCCTAATGACTGACGAAAAAAATCTACTTAAACTAGCGTACATCGATATCAATGCCCTCTTAGTTGAGGGCTTTGATACCAATGCTGAAGACTTGGTGAAGAAATTTAGGGCTGATGAAAGGAATTTTCAACACTCTATATTCGATGGAATTGCTAGGACATTGACCGAAATTCGAGACTTGTTTGGAGCCGATAAAATTTAATGCCTGAGTATAACGTAGAACTTGAAATGACCATCGTTGAAGTAGTCAACATAGTTGCTGACTCTCCCGAAGATGCGGAGAGAATTGCCAGAGAGCGTGGGTGGTCCTCTCTAACCAATGGCATCGGCAATTGGAGTATCACCAAACAATATGAAACTACATTAGAGGAAATAAAATAATGCAACACTATTCCGTTTTAGAACTTTTCGCCGGTGCAGGTGGACTCGCCTTAGGTCTTGAAAAAGCCGGGTTCAAATCCTGCCTGTTGAATGAATTCAACAAAGACGCATGTGCCACACTCCGAAAGAATCGTCCTGATTGGAATGTCGTAGAGGGTGATGTCTCCACCATAGATTTCACTCCGTACCATAACCTAGTTGATGTACTGGCTGGTGGATTCCCATGCCAAGCCTTTTCTATGGCTGGAAAGCGATTAGGCTTTGATGATATTCGAGGGACTATGTTCTATGAATTTGCTAGAGCCGTCAAAGAGGTTAATCCTAAGTTCATAGTGGCAGAAAACGTCATAGGTCTACTGTCCCATGATGGTGGGAAGACACTGGAAACCATAACTAACGTCATTGATGACCTTGGATATACATTGGTTGAGCCAACGGTCTTAAAGGCGGTACAACATGGTGTACCTCAACGGAGAGAACGTTTGGTCTTGGTAGGAATACGGAAGGATCTCATCGAAAAAACGTCTTTCACATACCCAAAGCCTCTTGATGAAATGTTCACCCTACATGATGCCTTAAAAGCTGGAAAGCTTTATGACACCGATGTTACTCAATCTGAAGGACCGGTCTATTCTCAAAGAAAATCTGAAATCATGGATATGGTTGAACCAGGTAAAAACTGGAAAAGCCTACCTGAAGATATCCAAGTGGAATACATGAAGAATAGCCTTTATGGTGGCGGTGGCAGAACTGGATATGCCCGTAGATTAGCTTGGGATGAACCAAGCCTCACGCTGACATGCTCTCCAGCTCAGACGCAAACAGAACGTTGTCACCCTGATGAAACTCGACCACTTACTGTACGTGAGTATGCCCGAATCCAAACCTTTCCTGATGAATGGGAATTCGAAGGTTCTCGCTCCAGTGCTTACAAACAGATTGGAAATGCAGTCCCTGTTAATTTGGGCTATGCAATAGGATGCTCCTTGCAAGATGCCCTCAAGACTCTAACAAAGACGGTATTGAATCTGTCTAACGCAGAGATGGTGGATGCAATTTAGACTATTGACTTGGCGACCTTAACTAAGTATCATTTAAATATATTAAATAAAGGAACCTGTACATGCAACACACAACTCAACCCAAGTGCATCGAACTCTTTGCTGGAGTAGGTGGATTCCGATTAGGTCTAGAAAAGGCCGGATGGGATGTCACTTGGAGTAACCAGTGGGAACCTAATAAAACAAAGCAATGGGCCGCTGAGGTCTATCGTCATCAATTCGGTGATGATGGGTTCGTCAATGAAGACATATGTAATGTTAACGCCTCTCGCCTACCCGATCATGATTTGCTCGTTGGTGGATTCCCCTGCCAGGATTACTCCGTAGCGAAACCGCTTAATCAATCTGCGGGGATTCAAGGCAAGAAGGGTGTCCTATGGTGGGAAATTTTCCGAATCTTACAAGAAAAGAATCCTACCTATGTGCTACTAGAGAATGTAAGTCGATTACTCTCTACTCCCACTAATAACCGTGGGAGAGATTTCGCCACTATCCTAGCGTGTTTCAATGCCTTGAACTACGTGGTGGAATGGCAGGTAATCAATGCAGGGGATTATGGGTATCCTCAGAGCCGTAAGCGTGTATTCATATTGGCCTATAAACGGGCTAATGATAATTCTCGTGCTGATCGAAACATTCTTAGAAAAGAATTTCCCTACTATCAAAAGGGAAACTCCAGTGCCTTTAAACTCCTACCAGAACCGTGGGAAACAGATAGCAATGGAATAATTGAGGACATCTCTAACTATCTTCATGCTGTATCCACTGTATGGGATGGAATCCATAAAGTGTCTAAAACCTCCCCCTTTAAGGATGTCGGTATAGCCTATGGTGGGAATGTTTGGACTGTGAAGATTGAACCAGTCTATAGAGGCCCACAAAAGACTCTTGAAATGATTCTTCAAGACAAAAATGTCATACCAGAGGACTTTTACATCCCCGAAGAGAAACTAGGCCGATGGGAGTACCTCAAAGGGTCTAAGAAAGAGCAGAGAGTCCATAAGGAGACAGGAACCGCTTGGGAGTACTCTGAGGGGGCTGTAACCTTCCCAGACGCTTTAAATCGGCCCTCTCGCACGATAGTGACAGGTGAGGGTGGAACATCCCCATCCCGGTTCAAGCATGTCATTCAAACAGAAGATGGTCGTTACCGTCGATTAACTCCTGTTGAATTGGAACGTCTTAATGGATTCCCTGATGAGTGGACCAGTCTTGAGGGCTGTCCTGACAAAAACATTACTGATGGGCAAAGAGCCTTTTTGATGGGCAATGCCTTGGTAGTAGGAATCATTGAACAGATTGGAAAAGGAGTCTTAAATGCCAGTGCAACCGTCCGATAAGATAGCCATTTGTGAGGCTCTATTTGCAGAGCTTCAATTCAGATCTGATAAAGACAACCTGATAACTCTAGGGGTGGACGAATCCCTAGTAGGGGCATTAGCTGCCGATTGGGTTATTCCACGCAACACGCTAGAGGATTTAATCACCTATCTCAAAGAGGGTGTGATGTATCACTACCCCAATGAAAACCCGGCAGAACTGCCATATGATATTTGGCATCTATCTGGTAGTGATCTGTCCGGCCCATTAAAAAATATTACTGCATTTAAAAGCGCATTTGGTCGGGAGATTGGCTATCAGGCTGGACTACTCCAGCTTGATGTGGGGGAAGAGTTATTGGACTGCGACTGCGGTAAGGTTGATGTGAATGGGGTAGCTTTAGATAGCGATGAATGCATCCATCATGGTGACAGGTGTGGAGCGTGTGGAGCCTTCATAATCGAGGCCGCAGAAGTGGGTGATGGTGAAGCCATGTATCACGGTAGAGATGAAGACTGTAGGTTAGTAAGGAGATTAACACTATGAACAAGATTTTTAACCCTTGGATGATGGTCACAAACTTTATAATCATGGCTGGTGTATGGACTACATTTGTCTGTTTGATAACAGGAGTTATCTAATGGCTGATGAGCTCAAAACCGGGGTTCAATGGGCTGGTCTGTATGGAATCATGATTATTGATAGAGATGGATTTGGGGAACGTATGCCAGATCGACCTCTGTCCACTGAAGTAATGACTGAAGAAATGTTCCAAAAATGTATTGTTGAATCTACAACTCACATATTTGATAGGAAGGAATGGTCCAGCATGGTCAAAAAATACGAGGAGAAAAAGTAAATGCAATTAATAACCTTAGAAAGTAATGAAGTCTTAAGTGAACGAGCCGTAGACCTAGGATTCCGTATTGATGGAAATACCTATTGGCCCAATAAGGCTTATGAATATGTCGTAGGACTGACACATGACAATGAGACACATCCTACTACGGACTCTTTCTTCTTACATAGATCTATAACCGCTGATTCTGCACAAGATGCACAACTCAAAGCAGCCCAACTGGTTTATAAGCAGTTTGCACCACTCGTAACTCCAAGAGTTCCAGCAGGATTCAATGTTCAAAAATATGTGAAACTTGGCTATTCTGATCTTGAGATTCGAGATTTAATAGATGAGTATATGGACAGTCCTGCAACTGATTTACGTCATGAACGTCGAGAAGGGCGCTCTAACGAGTCCTTTATAAACCTACGAGTTGATTTATGGGATGATCAGGATATTCAGATTCAGTATCCAACTATCTGGAATGCTCAGAGGGAAAAACAGTGGGACTATTCTCCACAATTCCCACTTTATCTACGGCTTTATAATGACCCGGACCGGGGCATAAAGTCTGACTCTTATAAAGGAAAAACCTTTAAAGAATGTTTAGCTGAAAATGATTTATGGTGGGACATCAAGGCGGTTCAGCTTTCACTCAGCATTTGACTTGGAGATATCTTAGCGATAGACTTATTGGACAAATATCATGAACAAACCATTTCTCATATTTCAATACAATCATGAAGACCGGGACTATGTTGAAGCCTATCCGCTTCATTCTCCTTGGGCCATGACTTATCGTCAATTGCCAAAGGATATTCTTTATGCCATCATGATTTGTTCGTCTCGAAATCAAGCTCGTAAAGAAGCATATAGATTATGGATTAATCCATCTGGTGCAGGCTTCAATAAACTTAAAGCGAATCCTAGAACCTATACTTTTAAATAAAGGAATTCTTATGACAATTAACACTGAAACATATACATATCACACCGACACACTTACGGCTGGACATCCACTTCATGCTGGTAATGAATGCTACTGTAAGAACTGTTCAAGCCAACTACCTTATGTACGGGAGCTAGGATCGATCTACTGTAAGGTTTGTGAGAGTCAACACGAAGAAGTCCCATTTGAGGTATGGCTCCATGAAGATTGTCCTGAAACAGGCTGTGGGGAACACTGCCCCAAGGATTGGGTTGGTCCCAATATAACGGTAAAACAACTTAAAAGGATACTTAATGACTAATTCAAACAAACGGGGCCGTCCTGAAGGGATTGAATCAGAAGAGTCGATTCGCATACGTACAACGGTTATAGAATTACGTAAGGCTAATCCAAAATGGACTCTTAACCAAATTGGGCTTGAAGTTGATCGGACGAGAGAACGTGTGCGTCAAATTCTCGTAAAGGCGGGAATGGAACCACGATCCTCTAAAGCCGTGTATGCGCGTCAACCCATTCATTTAAAACGGGGGCAACCGTGTAAACAGTGTGGAACACCCGTCCCATATGTTATCAAGACGGTCAAAGGTCAATCCAGAAGTGGGGCATATCCCGTATATTGTAATCAGATTTGCCGTAGCGATTATTATCGTGTTGATAGGGCATGTGCTTATTGTAAAAAGATAATCACCCTACGGAAATCTGATGCTATCAGAGATTTAGAACGAAATAAGGCTATCTATTGTAGCCACTCATGCCGAAGTAAAGAATATTGGGCTATCGTTAAAGGCGAAAAATCTAACATTCTTGAATATTCACTAAAGCAACCAATGACTCAAACCTTTAAAAAGGACAGTAAAAATGACGACAAGACAAACGGTAATTGACCTTCGAACTAATCATCCAGATTGGACATTAGACAAGATCGGTCAAGCAGTTGATAGAACTAGAGAACGTGTACGCCAAATCCTTATAAGTGAGAATTTGGAACAACGTTCAACCAAGGCAGCATATTCAAGACTGCCAGCACATCTTAAGAAAGGTCCGCCTTGTCCGAAATGTGGAACACTTGTCCCTTATAGGGAGAGATCTTATGATAGCGGATACAGCGGTGGATCTTACCCAAAATATTGTAGTGCGGAATGTCGTCCAAAGGAAGAGACTATTGAATTAACATGCTTCTACTGCAATAAAACTTATGTCTTAACAATTCCTCAAGCAAAGAGTCGTCAACGCCGGGTAGCCAATGGTCGATATAAGGCAACCTATTGTAGTCACTCATGTAGTAGTCATGCGTATTGGGATGTTGTTCATGGGAAAACACCTAATGACTTTAACTACAATCTTGCACTTGGCCCCAAAGGTATTAAAAGAGAGCTATCGTAATGAATATCTTAATTTGTGGTGATCGCTACTACAAAGATTGGCAAAAAATTCAAGACTATCTACAAACCTTAGATCCAGCCAATGATGTAATTATTCATGGAGCAGCCAAAGGAGCCGATAGTTTAGCTGGAAACTTGGCAACCTCTATGAAGATGAAGGTTCTTGAATTTCCAGCTAAATGGGAAGAATTCAATAGGTCTGCTGGTCCCATTAGAAATCAACAAATGATTGATGAAGGTCACCCAGATTTAGTGGTATATTTCCATGATAATCTAGACGGTAGCAAAGGTACAAAAGACATGGTGGCTAGAGCCACAAGAACCAAGATTCCTGTCTTGGCTAATCCGTAACTTCAGGTAATAGCAATGCCGATGCCATCATTCATCAATGACTTTGTCATGAATAACTTTGATGTCGATGAGCTCGAATTACTGATATTGAATTACCATAATAGATCTGAAGATGGTCTTGCCCAAAACTATGCTGACTTGATTAATGGATTCACTCTAGCAGCAGTGTATTTTTACCGAGATAAATTTCTTAGTTACGAGGATCGACGATGGCTAAGGATAAGAATCTCAATGCTGTTTGCTCCAATAATTCATAAGATTCTTAATTAAGAGAGGTTTTATGATTGAAATCCAAATAAAAGATTTTTGCTTTACCTGTAATGGAAAAGGGTCAACTCCCACCGAACTTATATGTCTACTCTGCAAAGGACAAGGTGAAATATTTAACTGGATTACCATTGAAACATTATCGGAAATGGTAGCAGACATTCAATTTAGAAAATCGGCTAAATTTGAATTTCCTGAGCATGAATCAAATGTATTTAACATCACTGAAGAAATCCAAATAAATCCAAATCCAAATATTTAAAGTAGGAAAAAATTATGACATGTATGTGCGGTGATTTACATTGCGGAAGTTGTGGCCCTATGTTTGGGCATGGTGTTTGTGAGGAATGTGGGTGGTGTGATTGTTCTGAAGCTGACCACGTCACTGAGACAAAATGCGTCAAAGAAAGTATCAAACACTATGCAGAATTAGAGGAAGAATACAAACGAGAAGAAGAATTAGCAGAAGAAGAAAAAAAATTGAAACCGACAGAGTCGTGGAATGATTGGTACAACAGACAAACTGATTGGGACAAAGAACAAATTGACCTATATAGGAATGAAAAATATGGATTCTGTACGTTAGAGGAATTAGTAGAGGAATACAAACGTCATGGAGAAGAGTTGCCACAATACCTAAAAGATAAAATAACAAATCTAGGATGGCATCCGCCCCTATCCTTTCTAAAGCTAGAAGGTTTAGACCTTCCACCAAATCCAAATATTTAAAAGAGGTTCCATGACAAGTTCACATAGTCCATTGGTCACATTAATCCCGGCCATCAAAGGGGAAGTAGGGTCCTTAGAGACATTTCAAGCTCAGATTCGTCCCAATGACATACGCCCAATTTTAGGATATGACCCACGTCACAATTCGATCAACCCTCAATTACAGACAATGTATAAAAGTCTGAACCATGATAATGGACAAAAACGTCGTTTATCAGAATACGTAAAGACAAATCTCACTGAAACTATGGGGGTATTGCCATCAATTGCAATAGGAATATCTCAGCCCTGTGTATTTAATGAGTTTCCAGACACTCAAGGTATTGCTGGTCAATTAAATTTAGAATTAGCTGAGACAAATATACGGGTATTACTTAATGGCCTAGAAATAATGGAAGCCGTTATTGACTCAATGGACATGGAAAAAATTGACTCAGTTACATTTCCAGTGACATTTTTTGCACCAAAAGAAGAAATTTTAACGTTAGGTGAACTGAGGCAACTTTTTTATAATTTCCAATTCTTACAAAATGATATCCCCGTCTCTTTATATAAACGGTTTGACCTATCAGATCAATATGTTCAACTGACTGGAGATCTTGGAACGTCTGCTACCGTTAACTTTTATGGACGTATGGAAGAGAATAGTCAAAGTTTGGGTGGGAAAAGTACATGTCTTGTGGCACAAAGAGTGTTACTAAGGTTTGTTCGTGGAGCGTGTGAAGGACGAGCGTTTCAAGCGAGTAGTCAAAAGCACTCCGTTAAAAACCCAAACCTCACATCAGATACTCAAAAGGATATTCTAGCTAACTTAGAATATTTCATTGGCTCAATAGCAAAACATATGGGTGTAGAGCAGTTTAAAAATCATGATTATGTACACCTAACTGCTTCTGGCTGGCAAACTTTGGGGCTTGTATTCCATGAATTATACTTTACACGTAAAGAACGTATTGGATCATCCACTTACGAAGACGTTATTCGTCGTATAGGCGAAATTGATTGGTCCCGTGATAACCCCGATTGGCTGGGAATAGTTTTATCATACCGAAAGGGAATAGATAAACCAGTTATGAATAAGGCAGGCGGTACTACCATCATGAACATGTTGGAGTATGTACGTAAAGAAACAGGGTTAATTTAAAAGGAGACGATAAAAATGACGAGTAAACGATTATATAAGGTCACATTAACAGGTTGGGTAGTCAAAAATGAGAATCAAGCTGAGGTCACTGAATGGGCCTTTGACACTATCGTTGATGAAATGATTGGAGAACAACTGATGGTTAATTTCATCGACAGCAATGACATGATAGTTACTCCAACTAGGTCAGATGTTATCCCTGAAAAACGTAAGCCAGGCCGTCCCCCGAAGGTGAATAAGACAAAGGCCGAAAAAGATGAAGATCAAAAAGCTAAAGAACTACGACTTGCTGCTGTATATGGTGCAGGAGATAAAAAACTCGAAGAGTTGGAAGAAAAGTGGGATGGAATCATCCAAGAAGCAAATGTGGATAATACCGATAAATATCTAACCGATCCTGCACAAGAGGGACGAGATGCAGTTAAAGCTGAAGGCTATGCTGAAGTGGCTACGGAAGAGGCAGAAACTGTTGACGTACAAGAAGCGTTAGATTTAATTGAAGCAAAGGATAAGATAGACAAACGACAGGCTGATGAAGCAGATGAACTCCCTCCCTTGATAATGGAATTCGAGGGCGATGATGAAGAGGCCGATGCTTCAGAGATGTCTTTATGAACTCACAGCCAATTAACCGAGACAGACACACTAAATGGAAACAAGCCGTTGAATATCGAAAAGCCTTTCCTGAAATGACGTTAAGGGAAATTGGGGATGCTGTAGGCTATACACGAGAACGTATCCGCCAAATCCTTTCCGTTGAAAACTTGTCAACCAGATCGAGTGGTAGGGTTTATGGTCAACCTAAATCGCTTTGTTTAACCTGTAATCAGCCAGTCCCACGAAGGCGAATGTTATACTGTAGCCCAGAATGTAGGCATCCAAAAGGGAAAACAACCTTCCTTTGCGTCCAGTGTAACCAACCCGTAACTGTGATGACTTCAATCTATAAAAGTCGATCTTCTCGATCTTCAAATATTTATTGCAATCGAACTTGTAGAGATTTAGGACATAAATTAAAAGGTTAACTTCATGATTATCACAACTAATGACTTGCATAACATGGCCCAACAAGGGGCCGCAATGAATATCCATCTAACCAATGACGACCTTCTTCCCACATTGATTGTAAGCACTGAAGATAATCAACTTGGAATATATGGGATAAGTGGATCTAAAGATGAGATTTCTCATCTAGTTCTTCACAAATTACAGGAGAGTAATGCAAAAGCCTATGCATTTGTAGTTGAGGCATGGGCTACTACTTTTTATGAAGAAGTTAAGAAATATGATCGAGTTAGAGACATGCCATTAGATGATCGATATGAAATGGTTCAAATTGTTTTAGTGGAAAAAGACAAAGGTGTAGTGGGTGGGTCAAACGCTAAAATCAATCGATCTGGCACTCACGCGAAAACATTAGGACCATGGGAAAACATTTCGAACAGTGAGGATGTGAAAGTCGTTTCAGACTACTATATAACCGAATGGTGAAAATTCCGAGTGGTTCTGATTATCGTTTCCTCTATGTCTTTCTCTATAACAAAGGTAAAGGCTGGAAAATTGCAGAGGCAACAGATAAACGAGATCTTTCACAAATTCTGATAGATAATGGATACGAAATGATTTACCACCCGGAATATGATGGTGATATCGCCGTTGGAGTGAAAGAGGGTATTGTCGTCGGAATCGCCACAGTATTTGATTTATGGGCAGTAGATATAACTGACCACACTCCAACAAAGGAACAAGCGTAAATGGGTTTCTTCAAACGTAAGAAAAAAGAATTAGAGAAACCATTAGAAGAAATTCCTCAACCAGAACCTGAACAAGAATCTGTTCACGAATATATGATAAATGTTGCTGAATATCTAGAGGTACAAAATCACGTAGATTTGAGAATTTCTAAACTTGACGCTATTCAACAACAATTAGATGATCTAAGAAATGAACCATAATTTGACTTAAGGTTATATATCGGCTATACTTTTAATATCAAATTTCAAAAGAAGGTACTTCACATGCCACGAGGACGACCCAAAGGTTCTAAGAATAAAATAAAAACTCAACCAGTTAAAGTAACTACCGCCCATCGAGGGCGCCCACCGGGTAGCAAGAACAAGGAAACAGTGGCAGAACCCACTACCACTGTTAAAACCCCTACAAAACGCGGGAGAGGCCGTCCTTTAGGCAGTGTTAATGTACCCAAAGCCGATTACGTTCCTGAACCCATTCGAGGGTTTCAAGAAGTAATAGCGATCTTTGGTATGAAAGGGTATATCAACTATTCCAATATCTCCAGTATGGAATTACTCCCTGAGGATATGGAAAAGGCTGTTGCAAAATTCTACACTGCCTTTTCTCAAATGCCTATACGGGCAATGCTTAATTACAACAATGAAAAGTTACTTCCATATCTCTATGCTCAAGTTCCCGATTTAGAATGTGGGTTAGTCCACGGTACAGCGACTTGGGAAATCAAATTTCAGGTTCCGTAAGCTATGTTAGTTCAATTCCCTTACAATAAAGAATTAATCGACGAAATTAAATCTATTCCAGGGCGTAAGTATCGTCCGAATGATAGAGGGTGGGATATCCCAGAGGCGTTCCTCCCTACTGCAGCCGAGATGATTCGCCCTCATTATCCAAATATCGCTGACACGATCAGTGATTATTTCACGCTAACCTCCGACGAACCAACGTTGACAGATATGTCTACGGCTACAGCTAAAGAAGATCTAGTCGAGGTGGATAGTCTTAAACTTCTTGAGGATGTACGTGAGCGTCTAAATACGCCATTTCCTCTCTATCCCTACCAAGAACTCGCTGTAGCCTTTTTAGAGGCCAGAATCGGGACGAGAGGAGCGTTAATAGGGGACCAACCGGGGTTAGGAAAGACCATTGAAGCTTTAGCCTTCTGTTCCTTACATCCACAAGTTAGCCCAATCTTGGTAGTGACACTTGCATCACTTAAAAGGAACTGGTATCGAGAAGTTGAGAAATGGCTTCCTGGTACTTCCATTCAAATCATTGATCAAGGTAAGGATCTAGTCGATTCGGATGCCGATGTAGTTATCATTAACTATGATTTGATATGGAGAGCCAAGATTGAGAAACAACTATTAGCGCGGAAATTTCAAATTGTAATATTTGATGAGATAACCTACCTCAAAGAACGGTCTGCCAAACGGACTAAAGCAGCTCGAAAACTTGGAAAAGCCGCTGAATTCACTATTGGACTTTCAGGTACTCCAATCCTAAATCGTCCCATCGAATTCTATACGTTTTTAAATATGATTAGTCCAAAGCAATTCTCTTCCCAATTTCAGTTTGGAATGAGATATTGTAATGGCTATCACAATGGATTCGGGTACACCTTTAAAGGTGCTAGTCGTGTAAGTGAGCTCCGTCAATTGATACATCCTTTGATGATTAGACGGAGAAAAGATGAAGTACTGACTGAACTCCCTGAAAAGAGCCGTCAAAATATCTACATCGACATGCCCGGAAGCTATTTCCAAAACTATCGTGCAGCGGAATTAGATCTAGTGCAAAGCTTAAAAAGTTTATCTGCGGATGAAGAAGCCGAAGTCTCTCAAGAATATGAGGACAAACGGATGTGGCTTCTCTCGAAATTAAACTTCTTACGACATTTAGTGGGATTGGCTAAGGCTGATGCGGCCGAGGAAATCATTACTAATTTTGTTGATTCGGGGGAAAAACTAGTTGTATTCGGGCATCACCATGATGTGATGGATACAATAAATGCATATCTCACTAAAAAGAAAATTGGTCATGTGACAGTAGATGGTCGCACTCCCAACCAAGATCGCCAAGCCTTGGTCGATCAATTTCAAGAAGATGAGAATTGCATGGTCTTTCTGGCATCCACAGCGATGGGGATGGGAGTCACACTCACAGCCGCTAGCAATGCTTTATTTGTGGAACGTCAATGGACCCCAGGCATGGAAGAGCAAATGGAGGATCGAATACATCGGATTGGGCAAAATCGGGGGGTCTTCATCCACTACATGCAGATAGAGAACAGCATAGATGCCAAAATGGCAAAGCTAGTGGAATATAAGCGTGATGTGTTGGCAGCCGTATTAGACGGAGAACGTCAACGGGATCGTGGGGAGAGCATAATCAACGAACTATTAGGAGAATTCTCTAAATAATATTAAAGAGTTCCGCAAACTTTTGAGATTCGATGATATATCCCTCTAAATGTTCCTCAGGATATTTAAGCCGGATTATACATTTTAAACAAAGTCTTCCATGATGGTTCCAATCATTTAAATGTTCTTCATGGTGGATTGGATATACCAGCATTCGATGGCAAATAGCACAATCTAAGACAAATCCCTGCATTGCCACTTCAGAATCGTCAAACACCATCGTTCTTAAGAGTACAAACACCTAAAGCCAAAAATTCTTGAACTGTGATATTCATATCTTGGCTTTTATTTATTATCGTATTTAATCCAATTTCTTTGATTAAAGCAGTTGCTAGTTCATGATCAGTCTTAAAGGATCGTTTACTGATCTTCTGATTGATCTCAGGTGAAACCACTTCTCCCAAACTCTCTCCATATTCCGTCTTTGCATATGGAGAACTATGAGTTAAGAGCCCAGATCGTACCTGATTGCGAAGTGCATCTTCAACAAAAACAGTCCAAATCAAATTAACACGGGTTTCTAGCTTAGAGAATTTAAAACCAAAACCATATATAGTCCCAGCGGCCGCAAGACCACCTGTCACGATTCCAACAATTGGTGCCCACTCAGCAAACATTTAATTACCGTGCGAACCATTTAGCTTAATAATCATATTAATCGCTATTTCCATCTCAGCCGGGAAATTTCTATTTGCACATTGCAAGCATACTAGTTCGTAAGTATTGTCAGGTAATATATCTTCATCAACCACAATCGGTCCATTGCATCTTGGACATGGATATTCAATGTGCGGGAACCGTCCTATTGATGTCATCTAATTTCTCGAAATCTCGAAGACGTTGATAAAGTCTTTTTCGATCTTCAGATTTTGGTTTTAACTCTCGTTGCCACACGACTAGAACATGATAGTCACTTCTGGCAAATAAATCTATTCTTTGTTGTTCTTCCTCTGGGCTATGCCATCGTTCCCCATATAACTCTATTATTTTACGATCTGTTAGATGTACAAAATCGGGACAGCGTCCCATCAATAAAAATTGACCGTTTCCCGTATATCTATACGGCATCCCCAAATAACACATAAGGCCGAATAACGTCATTTCGGCGTTATTCGGCTCCTGTCTTGCCAGTCTATCCCAAAATGCTGCAGATTTTGAAATAGTACGGGGATTTCTCGTCGGACCATGCTGATCCCTTTTACGTGGACGACGAGTCCTTACCTTATTAGGAGGCATCACCACCATGTTGGATGCTGTAATACCTTTCTGATGTTACATTTTCTTCCAAGGGCTGATACTCATCTACAGATGGATTCTCAGGAAGTTTCCGCATTATCGCTTCTAAAGCTGCTTCCGCTGTACCATCTACAGAGTTAGTGATTCGCCCAGTATTTAGATAATGATGGAACGCTTCAACCCAAGCTTGAACTACTGTTAATCTTTGTGACTCCTCCCCTTGAAGAGAGTTTGTCGTTGAAACTGATGCCGGAATAGTTGCTACTGCAGCATTTGTCTGCATCCGTTCAATCGTATCTTTAAGAGAATTCACAGTACTTCGAAGTTCATCTATTTCAGCTTGTAACTCTTTTGTACCATTTGATTTATTCAAGGAACCTGCGGGACGGCCCCGGCCTCGTTTCGAAGGAGTAGTTTGATTTACCTCTTCAAACCCTTGAACAAAATCCTTACCTTCTCCTGTGGAACCAGAAAACTCATTAACCATTTGTACCTTCTCCTATGAAACTTCCTTCACCTTTTTAGGACACCAAAGACATGTAAACCATTCATTAGATCCATATTTTTGCCATTGGTGCTTACCTAACAAACATTTTATAGATTTTCTTATTCCCCGTCTACTCTTTATCATACCTTTCCTTTCCTGTATTCCCTTTCCTAGTTTCCGTAACCTCCGTAAGCCCGACGTTCCCCACTAGGCAACACTCCCGCCTTACCTAAATCATCTAGTACGTCAGCAAATCCATTGTGATCTGCCATAATCGTTCTCATTTGGTCATTAGCAACAGCTAAATTCTTCTCCAATTCAGCAATTGCGGGGGCATTCGTTTGAGCCTCTCGCTCTATTGCATCCAGTCTAAATAGTGCGACATCCACTCTATCGATAACTTCTTCGATTTCATCGAAATCTTTTATAAGGTCATGGAGATTACTGATTGCTATCGCGCCCTCTTTGGACTCCCCTTGTATCAATGCAACTTGGGCTTTAAGATCTGAAACCTGTGTTTGGGCAACATTCAAATCACCACGTAAAGTAGTTACCCATCCAATAAGACCAATAGCAACAATTAAAAGAGGAACTATAGTAGCAATTAGATTAATCTTATTCATGTCGCCCTCCTAGATCCTAAACGATAATTACCGTTGTTCTAAGCGACCATCCTCGCCTTCGTACCAATCGACTCCCCAGTCGCCTCCAGCTTTCATTGCGCGATCAGTAAGCTGTTTAAGTCTTTCTTTCATTCTACCCTGCATCGACTCTGGGAACAGACCCGAATTTATATTAGCCGCTAACTCTCGTTTACTTGCCTCTTCATGGGGGACACCATCAAATTCCCACTCTAGTCTCTGTATTTCTTTTGTTCCTCTATCTCTTGGAGCAAAACCTATATTAATTTCTATAGATTTAGGAGCTCTCTTTTTAACAAGATCGTTTTTATCTATTGTTATCCTAAATCTATTGCCCCCAACATTATTCGATTGATCCTGATCATCCATTAAATCTTTATTTTCATTTAATTCTCTGCCCCGGAAAGAAAAACTATAGAGATCGGGATTATAGCCCATGTATCCAAAAGCCTCCTGCTGTTTTTTAGTAAGAGGTTTGAATAAATGTCTTCCAGCGTACTTCCCCTGATACTCTCCAGATGTAAGTTCTGCTATTTTGTCTAAGAATGAATCTAAAGTATTTTGATCTTTAACTTCCCCTGCTTCTACCAAATCGTTGGTTGATATGTTAACCGCCAGCATTGGATAACCTTTTTCATCCAAACGAGAAGCAAATAAAAGACTGCCTTCATCCTTCCACAATTTTTTTAATGCATCTCGAACAAGACTAGTAGCATTTGTAGTACGCTCCAATTTCTTACCTTGATCGTCCACTAACATACCAGCTCTGGTACGTCTTCGATCACCCTCAGAGAGGGAGGAGGGATCTAACATCATAGATACATCTAATTGATGTTTTTTTAAGTCTGTAGAACCTAATTTACCAGCTTTGCGCCTACGTACTATCGGCGGAGGACTATTACGTTGCTCCCGTTGCTGTGATTCATGTTCGTTTATTCGCTTAATTGCCGCATCTAGGGGGTCATCTGAACCAGGTTTCTTAGCTTCAGGAGCTTGAACCATTTCTACCTGTACACCACCAACTTCACGTTCACCAGGTTTGTAATAATGACCCTTACGTGGCCCTTCATGGGGACCTTTAGGATCATATTGACGTTTCTCACGAGACGCATATCCTCCGCCACCAGGATGCATTCTTGGTGTAGTTGGATGTGTAGGTGGTTTGGATGGAGGTTGAACAGAACCACCGCCAGGATGCATTCCACCACCAACCTCATCCTTTAATAGAAGGACAATATCAATCAGTTGTTTAACAAAAGATTTATTCATTATGGCAATCCATACGTGTTAGGTTCTCGATCTTCAGCATCCGCTGCACCAATAGCTGACTGTTCATGCCGAACTTCTTGAGTAGGACGTTTAGTTTGTTGCATCTTTTTAGCTGCAAGAATAGCGTGTATTGAATTTTGAAGTTCAAAGAGGAGAGAATTACCATACTCCATCTTCTCTAAATCAAGTATTAAATTATAAATATCTAAGGCCGGACCAGGTTCCATTCCCGTAAGAACAGGCTCAATTTCTTCCTCAGATTTATATAAATAGTCATGTAAATCGGGATGATGAGACTGATCGACAGAATGCCAACGAGTATAGCCATCATGTCTATGATGACCGTCTTTTTGCAACAACTTAGGTCGTCCGGTTTTAGCCATTTATACCCACCACATCTAACATCTCATCAACATAGACTAATCCAGACTCATGTGAAAGAAGTATTTCAATAGATTCATCCACTAAATACTGCTGTGATTTCTTCAATTCATCTGTGTCCTCTTCACCAGCCGTGTCAGGCTTAGAAGATTTAATCTTATTCATTCGTTTCTTTGCAACTTCAAGCCATTTAGGGTCGTATTCTTTGTGATCCTTAGCATCCGCCTCTGAAACTTTGAAGAATCGTTCTATATCACCTTTTAAGGTTACGGCTAATTTCTTATATTCAGCCTCATCTCCCTTTGGTCCAACCTTACTCATAAAGAGATGATTTTCAACTATATTAGCCACACGGTTAACAGTATCTTTAGGTACACCCAATTCGGTTAGGATACTCGTTGTCATTTGGGCGCCCGTTTTATCATGACCGGGGAAATGGGTATTATTGTCAGTTCCAGTCTTATTTTTTCCAATATCATGGAATAAAATAGCTAGATTTACAATCGCATCAGTACTAGCGGCATTTTTAAGAGCTGTAATCGTATGTTTCCAAACATTAGTCTGTTTGTGATTCTTGCCCCGTTGCTTGGTTTCTTCCATCGCAACTAAATCTTTTGAGATAAATTTAAGCTGATCATTATCCGCTAAAAATTGTAACCCAAGCCAAGACTTTTCAGTCTGCATTATCTTAACAAGTTCAAATCCAATACGACGCTTCTTAAGCCCCGATAATGCCTCAGAGTTAGCCTTTAAACCTTTCAAAACAGATGGATGGGTTTTAATAGGAAAATCGGCTAGGAATCTAGCACCACGCAAGATTCTAGCCGGATCTTCTTTGAAAGATTTAACACTATCGTTATTGGGGGACCGTAGCCACTTTAATTTGATATCTTCCATGCCTCTAGTTGGATCATAAAATTGACCTGTAACAGATTGAGCAACAGCATTAATTGTAAAATCCCTACTTCGAAGATTATTAAGTAAATCATCAGGAGTAGTTGAAATTAAATCAACTTTCATCCCGCCAACTTCGAACTGTAGTCTTGAATGAGAATTCTGTCTCTCTGTAAACTCGATATTTATCTGTTTCAAAACTTCTTTAGCTTCTTCAAGAGAAACTAAAGCAACTAAATCAATGTCTTTAGATACCTTTTTAAAGAATTTATCTCGAACATATCCACCTACAAAATAAATAGGTAGGTAATTACCCAACATTCGAATCCAATCGGACGCACGTTTTCGCTGTTCTAACTGTTCAGCAACCTTTGGATTAACCCATGCAGTTCTAGCACGTTCAAAAGTCCTACCGCCCCGGTGTACTAATTCATAGATCTTAGTACGAACCTTTCCAGTAGGGTCTTCTTTGGCTTCTTCTGAACGAGGTTTTCCCTCTTGCTCAAATTGCTCTGCACGGGGGTCAGCGGCCGGGTCAGACCTCTCAGTCTGAGCCTGACGATATTCAGCCACAGCTTGCTTTGCAAGTGTATAGTCCAGTCGCAATAAAAGTTTATCTGCGTTAGACAGTTCTGTCATTACTTCTCAGTTTGAATAATATCTTTGACCAAAGCAACAACGCCACCAGTTGCACCTGCAGCGATTTCACTTTGGCCCATAAACATTCCATAGCCAGCTATAAGACCTAAAATTACCACAGCAGTCAATGCTTGGGGTCTAATTTTATCTGCTAATTTAGAGATCATTTATATTTTTTACTCTCCCCACCTTTAACGGTCTGAAGTTTATCTAATTCACGAAGAAGTTCTTCATGGTCTGTATCACTGGCCCCAACCACCGCAAAGCCAGCATTATTATATGCTTCTGTAACCTCATCCAAATCAACATCAGTGATGACTACACTATGTTTGAACTCGTCACCACCGTGACCTAAAGGACCAGTAATATGAATTAATTCATCAAAAAATGGATTATTGTCGTCTTTCGAGATTTGAGCACTATAGGAACCAGTGGCATCTAGGGCGACATTACCTAGACAAACACCCCTTCCATCATAAATCCACCAAATCTCAGGATTTTTCTTCTCGTCCTTTTCTTCCTCTTCTTGTTCGTCCTTCGTATCTGAGGCTTCATTTTCTTTCTGTTTCCAGAAAAGCTCTCTAATTTTCATTAAACCATCCTCCTTCCTGAAGAATCTCACGGGCTTCATCATCAGAGAAAATCCCACTCGACATTACTTGAGTGTCATACAACCTAAGTATCTCCCAATAGAAAGCACTTACTGGCATTTCACTGTCACCCGCTTCAGGGGCAGATAATTCACCATTGGTAAAGTTATCTTCGAAGAATTTAACACTGTCTTCAGCAATGCGACTACGATAATTATTGTTGTTGGCTTTCCAACGATCAGGAAAACCCCCAAGATGGTCAGGAATATCTGAGTCCTTATCCCTCGTTAGAACCTTAAAAGAGGGTAATGCCACCGCCACAATATTTTTGGCTAACGGTATATTCTCAGAATTTGTATATATTAATGTAACAGCCATGTAAATCTCCTATGGTATGAGTACCATAAGTATAGCATTGATTACTCTGTGAGTCAATTAAATTCCAAGATTTCCTAAGATTGTATTCATATTGTCTAAGCAATGCTCAACAAATTTATCTCGCATTGCTGTCAACTTTTGAGGATCAGCCGCTAAACCAGTCATTTGATCCCCAAAAGTGGCATTAACGCCTTTGGCAGCTTTTTCAATCAATGCGGGATTAGCAAACGCTTTATCAAAAAAGACACCAACTTCACCTTTAACCTGATCTCGTGTCAATCCAGCCCGAGCTCCTACATCACTCCAATCTTGCCCGTGCCGGACTCCACCAATACCACCACGGCTTCCAGCACGAAATGTTCCCATCGTCTTGTGATCTCTACTGATATTATCTAAGGCATTATCAATAGCTACAATTGAACCATCTTTATGCACTAACCAGTTAGCACCATGCCTGTCGTGGTTTCCAGTCATAAAATCAAGCATAGTTAATCCCATAAAGGATGCTCGACCCTCTTCTGTACCCATCATCTTCTTTAGAGTCGCATCACCCTCTGCTGATCCGGGCATCGAACAATCATCACAAAATTCCATTAGATGCCCACCACCCTGTTCTCCCTGTTCGATGGCACTCTTATCCTTCCCAGCTAAATCTATTCCAGCATTTTCAAAACCTTTTTGTAAGGCTTTCATACCAAAATATTTCATATGAACCGCAGGCATTACATTTAATCCCATTGCACGGTCTAACGCAAAAGCAAAAGCCTCACCTCGACTGTCACCTGACTGAACTTTATAAATCCATTTTTTACCGTCCATCATAACGGTAAAGTTTTTCTCTCCCCGTATACCACCTTGACCCGTAAATTTGGCACTTTCAAAAATATCTTCCCCAGGATTCCGCTTACGCAACGGATCTTTACTGGGTTTGCTAAAACGATATTCTTCCGCCCCAACCTCAGTTAATAAATCAGCACGGGCTTTAGCTATTTCCTCACTCGCTGCAAGTTGATCAGACCGAGGCATTCCATCCCGTTGAGCCATTGCGTCATAAACTCGTTGAGCCTCTCGACGTTGTTCTTCCCGTCTCGCTGCTTGTCGTTGTTGTCGGACCGCATTCTCTGCAACCTTCTGTTGCTCTCGCTCGGCTCTACGAGCTCGTGCTTCAGCAACATTTTCCCCCGGCCTTGGAGGTCGCTCACCCGGTTGTAAGTTTTCCGCTATGTCACGCTCACGTTCTTCTTGTGCTTGCGGATCAGGTTCCTGCTGCCTTTGCCGTAGGCGGTTCTGTCGTTGTTGTTCAATACGTTCTTGGGCTAGTCTCTCTGCTCTATTTTGAGGTACTGCTCTTAGTCGTCTAGCAGCACTCGCAGCTCTCCTATCTTCCTCTGCATCACGTTCAGCCTGTGACACACGATTAGAACTGAGTGATTCAGGACGCTGATGTCTGCCCTCAGGCCCAGAGAACGGAGCACCAGTAGCATGACGACCACCACGTTCCGGCTGAGACACACGTTGCCAACGACGATTCTTTACCGCATTCTCAGGCACATTATCAAAGAATAACTGTACAGGATGTTCTCCTCGTCCAGCAGGAGCCGAGATAAATTGCCCATTCTGTCGCAAATGATCTCGGACAGCAGTTCCTAAACGAAATGGAGCCTTTGGAAGACGCAATAAATGGAAACCAGCATCACCAACCTGCGCCGCTAAATCTCTTTGAGAGTCATGAACTCTTCCAGCATCTAACCATTGTCCTTCTGGGGGAAGTCTGTTCTTCTCGCCTTCTCGAACTTCATCTGGATGCACGGCGAGAAAGAGTCGTGGGAATGCTTTCGGTACAACCTTTAGACGAACATTTCCATCCGGACCTTTAACAGTCCGTTCCTTCCGCATCGGAACTTGTCCACGTTTTTGCTTGATATCCATGAACAAGGGTGCCCGTGCTTCCCCATCTGGCCCAATCCATAGACCTTCAATATCATCTAATTTCTTACTATCTTCCTCACGAAGAACTCGACGTAAAGTATCGGCCTGCACATCCAAAGCATGTTCCCATGTCTTTGTTCCGTCTTTCAGACGCTCGGCCCTGTCCATATAATCCTGCATCGTCATCCAACGATCTTCAGGAATATTAGCGTAAGGAATAAAATAAGGCTTTTGACCGCGCTCAATCATCCAAATCATCTGATTGTAGCGGTTGTGAATGACAAATGCCTCTTCACGATACGTGTTGAGGTCTACAATAAGTTTTTCACGTTCTTCAGGAGTCATATCTCTCATTTCTTGTTCTGAAAGACCTGCTCCAGGGAACATGCGTTTAGGATTTACCCAACGAATAGCACGAAAAGTCATCTTACGGGGAACAGTGCGATGCACTGTTCGATACATCGGCACCAAATGTGGATACCGACGATGCTGTAGTTGAACTAATCCTTCCGCTAAAGAAGTAACGTCAGTAAGTTCTTCTTGATACTCAAGAATATCTAACTTTTGTAGAATAGACGAAGTGGTCATAGTCTCACCAATAGGTTACTTTTTAGTTGTTTTCTTTTTACCCAAATTATCAATATCATTTGATAATTTAGATAAAATCTTCGAAACTTTCGGATCTGAATGAGCAGTTAACGTAGCAATACCTGAGTCGAGCTTACTCAAGATACCTGCTATATTAGATTCAGCTTCCTTCTCAGCCTCTTCAGCTTTAGCCTCAGCTTCACCTGCTTTAGCTACAGCCCTTCGTGCTCCAGCCTTAGCCATACGGACTTTAGACTCTTCTTGCTCTTGTTTGGCTGCTTCAACCGCCCGTGCAATCATAGCTTTGTAATCATCTTGAGGCTGCTCTTCAGCCATTCCATTGTTGTTAGCCATTTCTGGCCCTCCATTGGCATATTCGTTTGACCGCTGCTTAACAACAGCATCTACTTGCCCCACTGTCTGGCCTTGGGGATTTAAGAGATCCCCTTTTCCACCAGATTCAGGGCCAGCTTGAGCACTATTTTGTTGTCCCTGAGCTCTATTTTGTTTGGCTTCACTGCGAAGATAATATCTTGACTGTTTACCATCTTCACCACGAGATTCACCTTGATGTACTTTCACACCAGGAGGTCCCTGCTCACCCGGCTTTAAATACTCTCTATCCGAAGTATCTCCTCCACCACCGCCACCCCCACCGGGAAGTCCAACCCCTGGAAGTCCGACACCAGGAATAGCAGCTTGTCCTGGGCCTAAAGCTGGTTGATCTTGACCCGGAGGTAAGGCTGGTTGTTCACCACCCTGTCCTGGGCCTAACTCTGGTTGACCACCACCATCTTGACCTGAACCTAAGGCTGGTTGGTCGCCACCATCCTGCCCCGGACTTAAGGCTGGCTGTTCCTCTTCCCCACGTTCAAGTTCATGTTCTACGATATCTGGAAATGCTCTGATTGTACCTTTATAAGGTTGTAGACCTGCAATCTTTAAATTTTTTTGAAGTTGTCGAACCTTATTGTTTCCTCCATAAGCCGAAGGCCAACCAGCAGCAGGTGGAAGTGACGTAGTATTTCGCGGGTCTGAAATCTTTTGAACATGATCTTTAACTGCTTCTAGGCTACTCCCAATTTCAAGAGCACCCTGTTCAACTGACGCAGACGCTTTCATATACTCTTTTCCTAATGCATCCAAAGCAGCCCTACGTTGATTCTCACCCGACATAAGATTGCCATCAGCATCTGTAGCAATCCTCATCTTGCCATCAGTACCCATAACTTTTTTATCGGAATACTCTGTACGACCGATCTTATCGGCACCCTTCTCATAAGCATTCTTAGCTTGAGCCATTTCGGTGGCTAAGTCTCCACGTTTCTCCCAGTAAGCTTGAGCACCCCTTTGCTCATAAAACTCACCACGAGGCTGTTTCCCAAATCGTGCCTCAATTGCTTGACGACGACCCTCATTGAATTCACCCTTAACCCGATCCATGAAACCCATCGTAGCATTTTGCACACTACGACCAGCCTCATATGCCTTACCAGCACCAATAAGAACCTTAGAGGTGATAGCATCCAATTTACCCTTAGCAGCATTAAATGCCGGAGTACCTTTAATTTTGGCTTGTTCAATTAAACCTTGAACTATTGGATACTTTTCTTTTGCCCACTGTTTTGCCGCCTCATACCCAGCAACACCATTTTGAACAAGCATTTCAGCCTGATTCGCAAGATCTAGGGCTATATTCTGTAAATGAGGTTTAGCAAATTCAACACCACGCTCAATCTGGGCACGTACTTTAGGCCATTCTTTTTGGACCTTGGCAGAAAATTCATTTTGATAGTTGGCAAGGACATCCATGCCATCCAAAACTTTTTGACCTAATTCTTTGGCCTTCTCCTTCATGGCTGGGAAGGCAATTATCTCTGCATATGCTTTAACATCAGTACCAAAATCAGCCGCAGCTTCACCTAATCGTTTTAAACCTCTACCCGCTGCATCCTTTGCATTATTAGGAATTTCATTGATGAAATCTTTCTTATCATTGATCCATTTTTGTCGCGCACGTTGCTGGGCACCCTTTTTAACGGCTTTTTCTCTTGACTTAAGAGCTTTATCTGCACCTTTAAGAAGGTTACGACGTTCTTGACGGCTAACAGAGTATTTATTCTTATTCCCAAATTTAGCATCAAGTTTTCCAGGACCGTGGGCTTTTCGAACAGCTGCATAAGCATTATTAAAACGTTTGATTGGCTGTGAATTTAATGGTGTATTTGAATCAGCTCTACGAACATTGAAACCACCAGATGGGTTTTTAAACTCAGCTAAGGAGACAATAAAATCTCCATTTTTACCGTTGATTCGCATCCCATCTTTAGGAAATCCAGGTGTTCCGCTACTAGGGTCTTGAGTTTCATACCCAGACCCAAGAGACGCATCAATAACAGCTTGACCAGCCTCTTGAGAAGAAGAACTATTCTGAGTATCAGATGGGAATAAATCCTCAAACATTTGATTGGCTTCGGACTCACCGAAACCATAATTAGGCCACTCAGCTTGCTCTTGAGCTGCCACCATAGACTCTTCGCCTGCACTTGGAGCATCCCACTTTCCCCAAGGACTACCTCCAACGGGTTCCGTGCCAGGGATTTGCATTGATAGGTAGTCAGATGAAAGTGATCCATTTTCGTTATATCGAGAAAGAGTTCTATGTGAAACATCTTTAAAATAGAAAGAAGTAGAAGAAGCTGTGATAATGTCATCCAAACTATAAATGAGTTCAAGACGCTCTTCCTGTTTAAAAAGAGCGTCTAATCCCTCAACAAGTTTTTCAGCTTGAGTTTTGCCGTTGGCATCATAGCCACGTTCAAGAGGTGCAACCATTACACGTCTCCACTTTCATCAGCTTCTTCTTCATCCAATTCATCTTCGATGAGGTTAGGATTAACTTCTTCTTCCTCTTCAGTAGGAGCATCGCCCCCTTCAGTAACCTCCGGTCCTTCAATGGGCGGAGGTGGGGGTAACTGATCCACTTCGGCTGGCAGGCCACCCCCACCACCTGCTGGGGCTGGAGGTGCCCCACCGGGAGGTGGGGGCATCCCACCGTCGGGAGGAGTACCAGGCATACCAGGGGTGGGTGGTTGCCCAGGTGCTCCAGGCATCATTCCAGGTTGTTGTTCAGCTTTCTTGAACTTAAACCTAATCTCTTTACCCTTCTCTTTGATTGGTTCATATCCAAGTTGCAACATTTGAACAGCGTTCTCAATCCGCAACTTTTCAACACTTAACTCAATCTCCTCAGTTTTCTCCTGCGGAGGTATCATGTCTATTTCCCAATCACTAACATTCATCTGTTTTAGCATAAATGGAAGTACTTGATGATTGATAACATTTTGATAGGATTCAATTAAGTTGTCATGCATGGCAGTCTGAGCAGTCTCTCTCGTAAGACCACCAACACTAGACGCATCACCTGTAAACAGGGGAGTCACGCCCCATAGCATAGCTACACGGTCACGAATCTCCTGCCTAACAGGTAGATAATCTAACTCTTGGAAGGTATAGGCTAACTTAACAAAGTCAGTCTTACCTCTATTGTTACGAGCTGAAGCAGCCACCCACGGAAATGTGTTTGGATCATTCAGCATTTGGGTCTTTACACGTTCAATTTCCTGTTCCAAGGATTCAGGATCGTCCGTATAAGTGATTATTAACCCCGGTGGAATTCGCCGTTCATACCAGTATCTATAGAGAGTCCTGTCAGCACCCACAAGTGCTAAGACTTTCTCAAACACAGTAAGAACAGGGGAATAGCCATAGGTTTTCGATGGATTAAAGAAAGAAGCGTGACAGATTTCATCCGCTAAATAATAACGATATCGTCCACGCCAATAGTATCTGAACATTGCAGGTATTAATTTAGCATTACACCTGAAACCTTCAGGAACTATTACATCACATCGACCAGGAGTTGTATGGGTTTGTTGTTCTCGATGAACCGGGCAAAGGAAATGAGATCTTTCCGGCAATCCGTCTTTACGGTCAATATCGTATTCGGTTAATGCTGGATGTAATCTTGTAACTTCAAAGATTTTTTGCTTTGAGATATTTCCAGTTTGAGAATCAATTTCATATTCTTTATTAAAGAGAAGGAATCCATCATCTGCAATTAAAACGTCTGTCATAAATTCATGAAGAACATCTAACAACGTTTGATGGAAACTATTGGCATTACCACGTAATTCCTCAAAATCGTTCTGCTGGGAAAAATCAGGAATATATGTATGGACAGGAATTTTATTATTATTCTTGTCTCTCTTATACTTCCTAACTTTCTTAAGGATTATTTCATCATATTCTTCATCGTAAAGTTCTTGTTCTACGATTTCATATACAAAACATTCATCACAATGTTCATCTTCATCATCATCAAATTCTTTACCACACTGAATACATTTACGGATGAATTTTTGATGCCAAGGGGCAAATCCTTTTCTAAACACTTCTCGTAAGATTGCCAACACGACAGATCGAATTTCAGTAACTTGATAAGCAAGAACATATAAATCTTGTAAGATACTACGACGATAAATAAATTGTTGTCGGACCCAGTCTTGGATGATTGCATCCAATCCAAGAGGGGCCATTCGACCTGAAGATCCCTGACCCTGTGATGTTTCAGCGGCTTTAACTAAAGAATCTAAAGTACCAACTAATCCATTAACTTTTTGATAATTAGCAAGAGTGTCAGAAGAAGGGCCATCAGCCGATAAGGAAACACGCGATGATGAAGCGTCCCCACCACCCATACCAACAATGGTTGGGCCACCAAATGCATTCGCTAACGAATCAATTAACCCCATTAAATCCTTCCTACCACTTCATTCATGGTAAATTCATCAGGGGGTCGAGACATTGTCCAATCCCCTTCGTGATTCTCCCATTTAGAGCTACAGACTAAACAAACTTTTTTATAAGCTTGATCAGGCTCAAACACTCTATTTCCCATTTCATCTGTATATTCTATACCACCAACACGGCTACACACAAGGCATATATCCGCGCTACTGCTAACAATTCGCTCTTTTACTGCGTCTCGACCCCAACCCACACTCGTAGGAGATTGTAATGGATTACGGGATTTATCTTGTGTATCTTCATTTTTAGTAGGATTTTCGAATAAAGAATTAATTCCGGGGAGTTGATGCATTCCCGTAACAACCCCATGATCCTTCAAAACACCATGGACCGCACCGACTACCGCATCTGCTCTATCTTTTTGCATTCCAGGTCTAGCTTCAATTTTATCTCCATAAACCACATCTAAACCTAAAACTTCTTCAACTATCTCTTTAACGAAGAAACCATCTAATTTCTCGTGATACAACAAATCTTTGAATGTGTCATAAGCTTCACGGCTACTGCGACCAATAGATTTATATTTTGCGGAGATTCCATATCGTTCTAATGTTTGTAATGAACTAACAGATTGATAATTATCGTATGTAACATTAACTACTCTAAAACCCTTATCGCGTAAGGAGATAATAAAGTTTTCAATGGCACCAAAATCTACATCCTTATCCGGTTCAGGTTCCCAAACCTTGAGGAGATCGATAACAACATGCTCAATACCTTGATGTGCGACACATAAGGCTGCATTGGCATGTCTTAACCCTAAATCTACATGAATAAAATATTTTATTCCAGCCTCTAAGCCTGATTCATCCCGAATCGTTTTTAACCCACTCCAATTTATTTGACCAACTTCATCTATCTCAGCATCAAATGCCCGTAGAACAACCATTGGGTCCTTAATATAAGCATCACGGGCAAAGGGAGGGTCACATTCATAACGGGCTTTGGCTAAAACAGGATCGGTCGCATAGAAATCCGCAAAATCCTCTTTCTTTTTAGAAGGATTAAAGTCCCATGTTGCAAAAGGAGCTCCACCTTCCCGACAAGAAACAAAGGTTCGATCCTCCATCTTACCATTTGTGAACCGTCGTTGGATGAAAGAACCCTTAAAACGAGGCCAAGACAGGCAAATAATCTTGCCTAATCCTGGAAAACGTGACTGAACCAAGGCTTTAGCCGTATTATATACCCCTTCAGCACCTTCACTTCTTAGAGAATGACTACGCTGAAGTTCTTGTTCACTTTTAAAAGCATCAATCTCATCAAGAATAATTAAAATGGGGGTGTATCCCTGCCATGATTCATTCTCTGAGTTACCAGATATCAAACGAATATTCTTAGGGAATGTAACCGTTTGCTGAGTAATTCTAACGGGGATGGCATCTGAGTTAACTTCAGGGTCAAAAAGTGGAGCACTTCTAAGTATATTAGAAAGAGTGCTGAAATAAATATTTCGAGCAATGTCAGCATTTTGAGCAACATTTATTGAATCAATAAAACTGTTCTTGTCCATGCCAAAATACTGTTGAGGACTGCGTAGACACTGAAGAAGATATACTATACGAAGGCCGATAAGAATTGAACATGTATCCTTACCCGATCCCTGTCCTGCCATCAACACTCCTTCCGTATAGTGGGTAGAAGCAAAGATATTAGATAAAGACTCCACAAACTTTAACTGTGGAGCAGAAAGCCTCATAGACAAGTTAAGATACTCTGGACTATAAAGAAATGTCTCTAAGTCTACAGGAGTACGCTCAAAAGGATCATCAGGCGAATAAGAATCGTCTGTTACGGCAGTTACATCGTCAGGTTTAGACTTGAGTAGTGATCCTAGCGTTGTAAAGTCTACCGAGGGAAACGAGTCTTTCCCCAAGCCTTTGGAGAATTTCCTCATCCTTTACCTCTTCCTTGATTATTTTTGCAATATCTAATAGAAATTGTTGAGATAAATCGATTCCTAAAACAGCAACTTCACCCTTTAAACTATCAATAAAGGCATCAGTTGCCTGTTTTTTATCCTTCCACTTAATATTATCATTTAATAGTGCCTCTTGCGAAGTTTGCTGGACTAACCTATATCCAGACAACAATCGCTCATTAGCAGCTACAGTTGAAAGAACGATATCATCATTAGTTGTTGAAACTAATTCAACATTATTCGTCGGAATAACTTCAGGAAGATCAAGGACAGCAGAATCTAAAACCTCCCATTGATCCATAAACTTCCAATCGTTTAATAGAACAAAAGGAATTCCCAGACGCTCTTCAATCTCTGATAAAGCTATTCCTCGCTCGTATAGCTCTCGTGCGTCTTTTTGGAGTTTTTGATCCCACGTTTTTTGGGAGACGTTTTTAGGTTTTCGAGGATTTCCTTCTGCCATCCGTCAATCACCTCTGTTGCATAATTTTTGTCAATTTCTGTGTCTGTTGAATCTTGATTAGAAGCTTTATTTAGTTTTGGCACTAACTCTAAAAGATAGCAAAGCCACCCTCTAAATTCTTTATTATCATCAAAAGTTATTATTGGTGCCGGACATATTAAAGCCACTCTTCCTGTGTGGGGATCCACCATTACCGAAAAATCATCTTCATGGAATTCGGGAAACATAGCCATTCATTCTGTCTCCATTATAACAAATTTAAAGTATTTATGTAAATTTAATCTTTTAAAATATTCCTTGAGCTGCATTCCCCCAATTGAACGCATTTTCTCGTTTACGATGAGCAAAGGATTTACACCGAGGAATCTCCTTCCTCTCTAAACCATCGAAAATCACTGTCCAGCCTACATATAAATTTTCATCATATTTAATCTTGGAACACGTTGTAGGGTCTATAAAATACTGACAACGCTCTTCCAAACACTGAAATTCAGTAGGTTCATCGGAATTATAACTACCACAGACAGCTAAAACTTGCTTAGTGTGTTGACTATGGGCCGTGGTAGATTCCATTTTAATAGCTTTAAACGCACATTGCCCGTGATATTCATCAGTCTTCCCAAAAGGCGTGAATCCAGGCTTATGCTCCATATGCTTTACGTCTTGTAATGAAAGCCAATTCTTACAATCAGTTATATTACAATAAACCGTCATTATCCGTTTGTTTCTCCTTAACTGATTCAACTAACCGTTGGGACCACAAACTAAACCACTCATATTTTTTATTACTTTGAGTAAATTCACTAAGCTGTCGAAAAACATCGATAGACATACTTTCAACCGCTGTTTGAATACCTTTTCCACGTAAAAAAGAAACTATCCCTAACCGCGTTAATGAAGAAAAAATCGCGGGAGTAGGATATTCATAGACCATCAATGTCTCTAAGACATGACAAAGGACTTGCTCAATCTCTAACTCTGAGAGATCGATGGTGTCTACCTGATGTGACAAATTAACTTTCCCGCCTAAGTTAATACAGCCAGTATATCATTATTAGTAATTTTAGACCTTAATATTTGACGTAGTATACACAGGAATCCCACCCTCATCATATGATGTGTAATCACTGAAGAGGTTAGGCCATCGTTTAATCGCAATCTCTGCAACTTTAGCGAATACTAACCTTATTTCCTCTTCGGCCCCAGGTGCAGTACGCATCTCAATCACATGGCGTAGATTTCTGATATTAGTACTCCATCCAATATTGGTGGCTAAACCGATCGGAGCCAATCTCCTCATGGCTGAGGTGAATTCTTTCTTTTCGGTGAAAGAGTTTGTTTCATCCAATTCGAAGAGCTCTGCCATTTCTTTTTGTAAATTAGATAATTCTTCAAATGTCTTGGCAAAGATCGATACAGCCTTTTCATTCTCTTGAATACAAAGTGGCATGTATCCATCCATGTCAGTTAAACGAACATAACGAAGACTTTCTTGAGAAATAGCTGTACCAACACGGTGACGAACTAACTCATGAGTAAAAACTCTACTAACATCACAGAAAAAGAAATTAACTACACTATGCTCAAGGACACTTCCATCCCCTTTTGCCAATAAGTTCGAGATATAACTCTCATTGTTAGGACGAACTTGAGTTAAATTCGGATTTAACTCAGTACCAAACGATTTATAGCACATCCGCCCATAAACTTCAGTCAAGAGCTCTGCGGAAGATGTCGCCGTTGAAACCCATTTGGGCGCCCCTATGTGTTTTAAGAAATCATTTAACCCTTCTGAATTAACAATTGATTCCCCGACTAAAAAGACCTTTGGTTCTATCATTGAATAAATCCTTATTAATGTAGGGGACAGATAAATCCAATGGATTCACCGATCTCGTTTGAACCTACCAATGGTAACACAATACTGGCAGAAATTAAAAAAATCCCCGTCAAAGCGAGAATTCCCAATGTTACAGTTTTAATATTTAAAAATACCATCTGACTACGATATATTTATCTCGACTGCATCTCCAATATTGATTCCTAATGCTTTCGCTTCACCCCCATTGATTTCCAATGCATACGTTGACAGCCGTCGTGGAGAATAAAGAGGCATAAAGGAAGAATTCGGGACAGGAATGTTCTCAGTGATGTCCACCACTTCCCGCTTATCATTGATCCAAACTATGTCCAATGGGAATTTCATATCCTTCATCCAGAAATCACGAGCATTGGGCATACTAAATAGCATACCAGTACCCGGATTCATACTTCCCCGACCTGAAAGACCTTTAGCAGGGTCCAAAGCTAATTCAACAGGGATATCAACATCTCCTACCTTAACTACATTTTCAGCTTCAACACTTTTTTGAAGTAGAAACCCTTGGGAGGAATCCTGCATAAACTCCAATGCAGTTTCAAGAACTAGAAGCTTAGAAAGATTATCAGATATTAACTTATAGTTATCTCTTAAGTCTCTGCCAGTAGCTCCTTCAGCTAGTACTGTTACTTTAGATATAGGAATAGGATTATCAGTTGCTGCTGTAATATCCCCAAAACCAGCTTGTCTAGCTGCCCAACCATCATCATCCGAATACTCAATTGCAACTAGAACAGTAGGTTTTGGATCTGCATACTGAAGATTAGGTTTGCCAGCACCATGTATTCTTCCATCCCCACCAAATTCTTCCGGTGCTGGTTCAAGTACCCCCTTCTCTACAGCATCATCATATTGTCTCTTATCCATAACACGATATAGATGAGTTGGGGGTTCACCAGTTTCTGCATTACGTGGAACGATTCGTCCATAACGTGTTCCTAATTGCTCCGCACTGGCAGAACCTTCGACTAATGTTGACGTTGGGGGATGTTCAGATTTAGGACGACGAACTATACCATCTGGAGATATGTCGCCTCTATGCAGTAAATTACCCTCAGCCTGCCCTGTAAACCGCATATCAGCATCATTTAACTTTGTAATATCGATAACAAATTCGCCCTCTGCCATCCTAGAAACGGGAGACATCCAAAGAAATTGTTCAGGCTCAGGAGGACGTGGATGCCCAAGTTTATCGGAATAAAAGCCACTCGTTACCTCTATTTCTTTGGGATCCATATTATAGGCTTGTAATCCACCAGAAGGTGTCCCTTCAGCAACATGACCTGGTGGTCGATGATACCAATATCTTGGTATAGAATCCCCCATTGCTCTTGCGCCATTAGGTGTTTCAATCCAATTAGGAACGTCGTCTGGCGGAGTCTGGTTAGTTGGGGGAAGTTTTTCAGTTAAATCAAGTTCTGGTGATTCAGCTTCAGGAGCTTGGACGATCTCAACCTCTTTGCCACCAGCCTCACGTTCTCCTGGTCTGAAATAACGACCATGTCTTGGGCCTTCGTGAAATCCTTTAGGATCATAATCTTTAGGCTCTTCTTCTTTATAAAGATATTCTAAGGCTGTCTGAAGAACCAGTAACTGATCTAACGTTTGACGGTCCATCTATTATCAACCCACTCAGATTTACCATTCTTATAGACATAGGCTTCATCCCGCCCACAACCTGAACAACGACGTTTAGCCCATCCATATCGCTCATAGGGATGCCACCCAAACATACATCTCCACTGGTGCATAATCATAGACATGATTACCTTCCCCCATAATAGATTAATCTAGTATAACGTATTCCACATCCCCTCGCCTATCAAGGATGAAAGGATTGCAATCGCTCAGGTAACCATTCATTCTTTAAGATAACTCCCCCATATAGACGAGGAAATCCCTGTCTTGGGGGAAATCCATATCCCCATGTACCGCCCCTAGTCATTCGTAGTCCATATTCTTCTTCAATAGCAGCATATTCTGCATCTCGCAATACATGTGGTGTCAGAATATCTCTAGGAGGCCAAGTATTAGTGGCTTTTCTAAGCTCTGTCGCTCTAATCCATCCATGCCCTGTGCCAGGGGATGTTCCTGGCATGGGGATCCATTCTGTATAAATATGGGATAAAGGAATCGGGGTAGGGGTTGGTGGGAGAGGTGCATATTTTATGCACTCTCTATTATCATTTGCACCAGCGATGAAAATAATTCCTAAACATACTAATAAAGCTATAGTCCAGATTCCTATGAGTCTCATTCACTCTTAGCTTTTATTTTCCACTGAATTGACATCCCCATTCCATGTACCACTCCAAGGCCATTGTCCGTCCGTATAGGCATTTGCCAACCATTCATTAGACGGCTCTAAGGGTTGTATGACCCAAGAAGCGTAGTTGTATTTAAAGACATAACAATACTCAAATTGAGTGTTTGCTATACCACATTCCCAATTGACCCACACAGGCTCCCCATTCCAGTATCCATCCATCCAGTAATCACCCGTATAACTATCTTGTTGATGGTTTACATATATCCAGTATGGTTCATCCCATGCACCATCCCAACTCCTTCCACTTGTAGTAGTAGATGAGGAATTATTACCAGTAGTCGTATTGTTGTTATTACTGGTAGTCTGGGAGTCATTTATAAGAGTCTGAAGTTCCCAGACCTGTTCTTGCACAAACATAACTTCAGACTGTAAATCCTCTAACATCCACTTCTCTGCATACATATCATCACTGGTGGTTGAAGTAGTATCAGAAGCCCATTCCAATTCATCTATACGCATACTCAATTCATTCTTAATGCTGTACATCAAATCTTCTAAC
>Ga0114898_1000346_pt1 | contig 37048 bp, 35 predicted proteins | sample Malvired_Geostar_FD_83496 | JGI IMG/M metagenome (GOLD analysis project Ga0114898, IMG submission 83496) | Marine viral communities from the Global Malaspina Expedition - Malaspina viral metaG DeepMed_Geostar | ecosystem: Environmental > Aquatic > Marine > Oceanic | place: Mediterranean Sea...
CATCTGGAACGAGTTGCCAGAATGGGAAGAGCGCGGGCCCCGCCCGCCCGCGGGCTCGATGCCGGTGAGTGAGGGAGAAGCAAGGGAGCGGCTTGCACTGCTCGCGGGCGCCGACGCGGAAGCGCGGCCGGGACAGGTGGCTTTCACGGGTCTTGCCGCCCATGCCTTTGCGCCGCGCGAGGCGGCGGGGGCACCCAATATCGTGCTGGCGGAAGCGGGGACCGGCATCGGCAAGACCATTGGCTATATCGCACCCGCGAGCCTCTGGGCCGAGCGCAACAAGGGCACGGTCTGGATTTCGACCTATACGAAGAACCTGCAGCGCCAGCTCGACCAGGAACTGACACGGCTCTATCCCGACCCGGAAGAGAAGGCGGAGAAGGCGGTGATCCGCAAGGGCCGCGAGAATTATCTCTGCCTGCTCAATTTCGCGGAGACGGCGGACCGAGCCGCCATCGGCGGCGGCGCCGTCGCGGTCGGCCTTGTGGCCAGATGGGCGAAGGCAAGCCGTGACGGCGACATGGTGGGCGGCGATTTTCCGGCCTGGCTCGCGGCGCGGCTGAGCGGCGCAACGGGACGCACGGGACTGACGGACCGGCGCGGCGAATGCGTCTACACGGCCTGCCCCTATTACAAGAAGTGCTTCATCGAACGGGCGATCCGCAAGGCACGGCGCGCGGAGATCGTGGTTGCGAACCATGCGCTCGTCATGCGGCAGGCGGCGCTCGATCAGGCGATGGGGCCGGTGGCGCAAGCAATGCCGAAGGACACGGAAACGGCGGGCAATGCGGAAGACGAAGAACCGAGCGGGCGCGAGGCGCGCTCGCGGTTCGTCTTCGACGAGGGACATCATATTTTCGACGCGGCGGACAGCGCCTTTTCTGCTTCGCTTTCGGCGCTTGAAACGGCGGAGCTTCGGCGCTGGATCAGGGGAGCGGAAGGACAGCGCGGACGTCGCGGACGCGGGCTCGATGAGCGCGTGGGCGACCTTTTCGGCGAAGACAATCTCGCGGAAGAAGCATTGCAGGCGGCGCTGTCGGCGGCGGCGGCGCTGCCGGGGCCCGGCTGGGGCACACGCCTCAACGAGGGGCAGCCGCGCGGCGCGGCGGAGACCTTTCTCGCGCTGGTGCGCCAGCAGGTGCATGCGCGCACGGAAGATGCCGATACGCCCTTCTCTCTCGAAGCGGAAACGGCGCCGCCCGTTACCGGGCTGCCGGAAGCGGCAGCAGAACTCGACGATGCGCTGAAGCGGCTCGCCGCACCGCTGCAACTCATCGCAGACCGGTTGCGCGCGAGGCTCGATGACGAGGTCGAGGATCTCGATACATCGATGCGTATCCGCATGGATGCGGCGGCGCGCGGGCTCGACCGGCGCGCCCGTCTCCTTCTGCCCGCATGGCGAAGCATGCTTTCGAGCCTGAATGCGACACCGCCGGACATATTCGTCGACTGGTTTTCCATCGAGCGGATGTTCGGGCGGGAGGCCGATGTCGGCATGCACAGACACTGGCGCGATCCGACTGTGCCTTTCGCGGGCGCGGTTCTCGAACCTGCGCATGGCGTTCTCATCACCTCGGCGACGCTGCGCGATGAACTGCCCGAGCCGGAAGACGGCGAGGAAGACGCAGGCGGCGGGTGGGAGAGCGCGGAAATTCGCACCGGCGCGTCGCATCTTGCGCTACCCGCGGAACGCGCCTTCATGGCCTCGCCCTTCGACTATGAAAATCAGGCGCGCATTTTCGTGGTACGCGATGTGAGCCGGAACGACATGAACCAGATCGCTTCAGCCTATCGCGAACTCTTTCGCGCGGCGGGCGGCGGGGCGCTCGGCCTGTTCACCGCGATCCACCGATTGCGCCAGGTGCATGAGCGGATCGTGACGCCGCTCGAAGAAGAAGGGCTATCGCTTTACGCCCAGCATATCGATGCGCTCGACACGGGTACGCTTGTCGATATTTTCCGGGCCGAGCGCAATGCATGCCTGCTCGGCACGGACGCCGTGCGCGACGGCGTGGACGTTCCCGGCGACTCGCTTCGGATGATCGTGTTCGACCGTGTGCCCTGGCCGCGCCCCGACATTCTGCACAAGGCACGACGCGAGCAATTCGGCAAGGCGCGCTATGACGACATGATCACGCGGCTGAGGCTCAAGCAGGCTTTCGGACGCCTGATCCGGCGGGCGAGCGACCGCGGCGTTTTCATCGCACTCGATTCACGCCTGCCGACGCGGCTGACCACCGGCTTTCCGCCGGGGGTCACCGTGCACCGCGTGGGGCTTGCCGAAGCCATTGCCGAGACCAGGCGCTTTCTCGGGACCGAAGCGCCGCCGCTTGCACCCGCCAAAAGCTGCCCCTAAGCTCCGGCGAAATCGACCAAGGAAGAAACATGTCCACGATCTCTCCCGAACATGCCCTGATCTACATCATGGTAACAATGAGCGCGGTGGACCGCGCCATGAGCGACAATGAGCTCAGGGATATCGGCACCACCGTGAAGACGCTACCCGCCTTCCGCGATTTCCATGAGGAAAAGCTCATCCCGGCGGCGCGGGAATGTGCGTCGATCCTGCAGGAAGATGGCGGGCTCGACGCGGTGTTCGGTCTTGTGAAGGACGCCCTGCCGGTGCGGCTGCGCGAGACAGGCTATGCGCTCGCCGTCGAGATCGCCGCAGCGGATGAGTTCGTCGGTGCGGAGGAATTGCGGCTGCTTCAATTGCTGCGCGACACGCTGGAGATCGACAAGCTCCTCGCGGCGGCCATCGAACGGGGCGCGCGCGCCAGACATATGCCGCTCTGAATATTCAGTGCCTGCAGATCAATCGCAGGCGCCTGTTCCGGTTTCGCGAAGTTCGCCGTCGATCCGGTCGTAGAAGATGCGGGTACAGCTCGACGGTCCGGCATATCTGTCCGTTTCACGATGAATGAGAACGGGCACTCCCTCTTCCCAATTGTAGATGTCCACACCGCCTTCCGCCGCGCTTGAACGCCAGCGGCTGACGATCTCCTGCGTGTCGGGATCGAAATCGGGCGAGACGATTTCATTGAGCGCCTCGTTGGCGGCGAAACGCTCTTCCTCCGGCTGCCAGAGCCAGTTGCGATAGAGGACATTCGGACCTGCCGTTCCTTCGGCGATCAGGCGAAAATCGTGATAGCCGTCGAAATTAACATCGATCAGTTCAAAGCCGTTGTTCGGGATCGTTTCAGCAGCGCGAGATCCGGCATCGCCAATGGTCTGGAAAGGCGCGACCTCACTCTCATGACGAATTTCGACCTTGCCGATGACGCGGTCGCCAAACGCGCCGAGATGCCAGGAAAGGCTGAAATAGAATTCAGGCAAGACCGGGCTGATGTGCCCGTGACAGACGATGGGTGTCTTGCCGTCCGTCGTGGAGGGCGAAATGCAGTTATAGGTGCCGAGAAATGTCTCGTCGCCGCGTACATTATCGCGTATCGCATCGGCACCGGCGTCGGCTTCAGCCACGACATCATCGAGATGTGCGCTCGCAAGGGGTGTTGTTCCTTGCGCAAAAGAAGTTCCCGCCGCTGCCCCGAGAGACACCGTGCAGATGCAGAGACGAAGCCACCCATGCATTCCGCTGCCCTCTTCGTCCATCTTTCGTTTCACCGTTCAGCTATTCTAGCGCAGGAATGCGCCGGAAGGCCTTTTCTTGTGCGTTCTTTTTCCAACGTCCCTTTCGAGAGCCGTTTTGAGCCCTTTTCTGGGCCTTTTTATTCGGGGGCTGGCGCCGCTATAGTTCAGACTCACGAAAACAAGGCCAACAAAACCCTGCATGTCCGCTTTCCTTACGCTTCACGAGCCTACGCTCAGGCTCGCCGCCTTTGCCGGTGTGCTGGCCCTGATGGCGCTGCTCGAAGTCGCCCTGCCCCGGCGGGGGCGGTCCGGTCCGAGGCTGCATCGCTGGATGACGAATGTGGCACTGGCGGGAGCAGGCACAATCGTCCTGCGCATTGCCGTGCCGCTGCTGGCGGTAGGCGTGGCCACACTTGCAGAGCGGGAGGGCTTCGGGCTTTTCCACTGGACAGGCACACCTGAAGTTGCCGCTTTCGTACTGTCGCTCGTCGCGCTCGACCTGCTTGTCTATGCGCAGCATGTCGCCTTTCACAAATACGGGCTTCTCTGGCGCCTGCACCGCGTTCACCACGCGGATACGGATGTCGACGCGACAACAGGCATCCGCTTTCACCCGGTGGAAATCCTCATCAGCATGGCGATCAAGATGGTGGCAGTCGCCCTTCTCGGCGCACCTGCCGGGGCCGTGATCCTGTTCGAGATCGTGCTGAACGCCGCCGCCATGTTCAATCATTCGAATTTCAGGATCGGACCCGCCGCCGATAGGTGGTTGCGCCGCATCATCGTGACGCCGGACATGCACCGCGTTCACCACTCCATTCATCGTGACGAACATGACATGAATTTCGGGTTCAATCTTTCATTCTGGGACCGGCTTTTCGGCACCTACCGGGCGGAACCTCGCGAGGGCCAGGAGAGCATGCGGCTCGGCCTCGCCGAATATCCGGCGCCCACACCGCAAGGACTTGGCTGGAGCCTGATGAATCCGTTTTGGAACAGCACGAATCCGGACGATACTCCCCGCCGGGAGCGAACGATATGAAACGTCTTTGTTTTTTGCGCCATGCGAAATCCGACTGGGGGGACCCGGCGAAAGACGACTTCGACCGCCCGCTGAATGCGCGCGGCACGAAGGCTGCCGACTTCATGGCGAAATATATCGCAAGCTCGCCCTATCGCCCGGATGCCGTGATCTGCTCGGCCGCCGCACGCGCAACCGCAACCTGTTCACCGCTCTGCGAGGCGCTCGGCAAGGACGTCCCCGTTACCTATCGCGACGAACTTTATCACGCGATGCCAGATACGATGCTCGAAGAGATACATCGCGCGTCCGACGACGCCGAAACATTGCTTCTCGTCGGGCACAATCCGGGGCTCGTTCTGCTTGCGATGGCGCTTGCCGAAGATCTGGACGATGAAACGGCGCTGCGCGTTGCGCATGGCGTGCCGACAGGCGGCTTCATTGTCTTCGAGTTCGACGTCGACCGTTGGGCAGACATTGCGGAAGGCGAAGGCCGCACGGTCTTTTTCGGCCGCCCGCGCGACCTTATGGCGGCGGAAGCCGAAAACTGATCTTTCGGCAAACGCTCAGTAGATGCTGCCAGAGAAATAGCCGGAACTGATACGTGCATAGGTGCCATCGGCCACCAGCGCCGCGAGCGCGCCGTTGAAATCGTCACGCAGTTTTTCATCACCTTTACGCAGGACAATGGCCGCGCCCTTCCCGAAATGGGCGGCGTCTCCATAGGCCGGTCCGACAAGGCGGCAGCAAGCCCCCTCGGATGACGCACTCCAGCGGAGCAGCATGTTCCTGTCGGCAAAGAGAAGATGGGCCTTGCCTTCGGCCAGCGCCTGCTGCGCCGCCTCTAGCGAGGGAAAGGTTTCAAGCTTCGCATCGGGGAAACGCATCGAGACATAAGCCTGATGAATCGAACCTGCCTGCACGGCAATGCTTCGGCCTGCAAGTGCGGAAGGCTTTGCCCCCAGAGGCACCGCATTCCGGCGCGCGGCGAAATGACCGGGTGTCGAATAATATCTGTCCGACAGAATGAGCCCCTGGCTGGAGGCCGGGCTTTCGCGGCCCGCACTCGGGATCAGCATCGAGGCGATCACGGCATCGCCCTCGCCCTCTCTCAAGGCGGGGACGAGACGGTCCCAGGACCTTGCCGCAAAGGTGCAATGGAGCTCAATCTTCTCGCAAAGAGCGCGGGCAAGCTCGACATCGAAGCCCGACAGAGCTCCGCTGCTGTCCCGGTAGTTGAAGGGGGGATAAGCCCCCTCGGTCAGAATAACGATCTCACGAGGCGGTTCGGGTTCGACGGGTGCTTCAGGTTCTGCCGGCAGGCGGGCCGGGTTTGGAAACGGGAGCTGCAAGGCCATCATCTGTTCGATGGTGAGCGGCGCGGAAGGCGCGGAAGGCATCTCAACCGGATCTGCTACGGCCTCTGTTTCCGGCAAGTCCGGCTCCGCCGGGACTGGCGCGACAGGCGCCTCGGCGATGGCACCACGCTCCCCCTGCTCCAGCCAGGGCAATGGCTCGCCCTCATAGAGACGCGCAAGGGCGCCTGCGAGCAGAACAATCGCTATCAGGTTCACATAGAGAAGAAACCGCATCGGCCCCGCCTGCTTGGTGCCGCCCGTCCCATACCATGCGGGCAGGCGTTTCATTATGACACAAGCCTGCCCTGCAATCCCGTTCCCGGAAGGGACAAGCCAGTGCTTCCTCCCGAAAACAGCAAGGTTTATGCCCACCGTCGCGGCTTCTGGCCTTTGGGTCTATTTAAAGCCAAAACCTCATATTCATAGAATTTAACCATAAAACGGCGGTCTCCGGGCGCGAATACAAATTGCCGGGAGAAATGAGGGGGCCGGATATTGGATAAAGAGACGAATGAAGCGCGCGCTTTACTATACGCGCGCGAGGAAACCGTGCGGCCTCGTCGGACGCCGGGATCGCGCCGCCGAAGCGAGCGCCCCCTTTTTGGCGAGCTGGCCGTGGAGGCAGGGCTCCTGCCCGCGGACATGCTCACGCCCGCGCTCGACAGACAGAAGCGCTGGGGCGGTTCGCTCGGCGAGGTGCTGGTGAGTACGGGCGCCATGAGCTCGGCAGATGTCGCACGGCTCTATGGCCGCCAGCGAGGGGTACCCTGCATCGACCTGCGGGACGAGCCGCGCGACCCTGCCCTTGCCGACCCCGAAGCGCTTGATTTCTACCTCGAAGAGGATTGCATGCCCTGGCAAATGCGCGCCGGGGAGACGATCTACATTGCCGGGAATCCGGACAAGGCGAGAACGGCCATCGCCACGAGAGAGGGACGCCACCTCCCCGTCTTCGTTACCTCGCAAAGCGGGCTGAGGCAGACACTCGCCCGGGATTTCGCGGCGACGCTGACCGACCGGGCCGTCTTCGGCCTGATGCGACAAATGCCGGAAAGTTCGGCTGCGCTGCGATTAACGCGGACGCAGATCCGCATTCTGGCGGTGTGTGCCGTTTTTCTTCTCGCGATGCTGCCGAGCTTTGCCGCAACGATCGTCACCAGTATCAACATTGCCCTCGGGCTCGTCTTTATCGCGGCGTCGGGGCTCCGCTATACGTCGATTTTCGTGGGCCTGACCTCGCCCCCGAGCCGCGAAGAAATGGCCTATGAGAACCAGGGCGCGCCACAAGACCCGGAACTTCCGGTCTATACGGTGATGGTGCCGCTTTTCCGCGAGGCGCGGGTCTTGCCCATTCTCGCCAGGGCGCTGCAAGACATCGACTATCCGGCGTCGAAGCTCGACATCAAGCTCATCTTCGAGGAGAGCGATCCCGAAACGCTGGCGGCGGCAAAGGCGCTGAAACTGCCGGATCATTTCGAGTTCATCGTGGTGCCGGACAGCCTGCCGCGTACCAAACCAAAGGCATGCAACTTCGCACTGCCTTTCGCGCGCGGCGGCTATCTGGTGATCTACGACGCCGAGGATTCGCCCGAGCCCCTGCAACTCAAAAAGGCTGTTGCCGCATTTGAGGAGGGCGACAAAAAGCTCGCCTGCGTTCAGGCGCAGCTCAATTACTACAACTGGAACGAGAACTGGCTGACGCGGCAATTCGCCATCGAATATGCGGCCTTCTTCGATCTGTTGCTGCCCACCATGGTGCGGCTCGGTATGCCGATACCTCTTGGCGGAACCTCGACGCATTTTCGCACAGCCTTGCTGCGCGAGGCGGGCGCCTGGGACCCGAACAATGTGACAGAGGATGCCGATCTCGGCCTGCGGCTGGCGCTGCTTGGCTATCGCTGCGGCGTGATCCGTTCGACCACACAGGAAGAGGCGAATTGCCGCCTGCCGAACTGGGTGCGCCAGCGTTCTCGCTGGATCAAAGGCTGGATGCAGACCTATCTGGTCCGGATGCGCCACCCGCTCCGCCTCTACCGGGCGATCGGCTTGCGTGGCTTTATGGGATTTCAGCTTCTGATCGGCGGCTTAACCCTTTCGAGCCTCGTTCACCCGCTTTTCTATGTGGCGGCGGCTTTTGCGATTGCAAAGAACGGCACGCTCACCGATCTCAATCATGCAGGGCTTGCCGTCTTCAACGCGCTCGTTCTTGTGTCGGGATATTCCTTATCGATCGTAGCCGGGATGGCGGCGGTCTCGGCGCGAGGGCTTTTCCCGCTTCTGGGACAAACGCTGATGATGCCCGTCTACTGGCTGCTTATTTCCATCGCCGCCTACAAGGCCCTGTGGCAGCTCATCACCAACCCGTTCCATTGGGAGAAGACCGAACACGGCATCAGCAGCATGCTGGAAAGCCGTTTTAGCGGAAGCGACGAAAAACTTGCCCCCGACGGCGTTCACTAACCAATCGCTAAAGACTTTGCCGGATATTGGCCCTCTACCCTGCAAAAAAGCCGAGAGTCGTCAATGTCGCAAGAAGCGGAAAACCATCGCAAGGAAATCGGGCCTGAGACCTATGCCCAGCTCGGCGTGCTGATCGTCGAAGACACACTCTATATGGCGAACATGCTTCGCAGCATCCTGAACGGACTTGGCGTAAAGAACATCGTGAGCGCGCGCACTGGCGAGGATGCGCTGGCTGCCCTCATGCGCGGCAAGGTCGACATCGCGATCATGGACGATCTCGAACCACCTCTCGACGGGCTCTCCGTGGTCCGGGCAGTGCGCACGGCGGAGGAAAGCAACCTCAACGACATCCCCGTGATCTATGTGACGACGCGGCGTGAGCGCGGCTCCATCATCGAAGCCCGGGACGCAGGCGTGACGGAAATCCTATCCAAGCCCTTCTCCGCGCAGCAACTCATCGACCGGATCGAAACCGTGCTGACGCGGCCTCGCGCCACCGTTCGCTCCGCCGCCTTCACCGGACCGGACCGCCGCCGCAGGGACGGCAAGGCGCCGGTCAAACGCCGCGAGAGCGACCGGGGCTGACCCTCAAGCGCCTGCGCCGCAGGCCATGCGGTATTCATCCCGCAGGAGATTCTTCTGTACCTTGCCCATCGTGTTGCGAGGCAGGTCCCCGATAAAGACGACGTGCTTCGGCACCTTGTAGTTTGCAAGGCTGTTCTTCAGCCGCGCGAGAAGGGCCGCCTCGTCGATGAAATGCCCCTGGCGCAACACGACGACGGCCACACCCGCCTCGCCGAAATCCGGGTGGGGCACACCGACAATCGCCGATTCGAGCACTTCAGGCATATCGTCGACCAGCTCCTCGATTTCCTTCGGATAGACATTGAAGCCGCCGGAGATGATGAGGTCTTTCGCGCGGCCGACAAGATGCACATCTCCCTCGGCATCGCTCACCGCGACATCGCCCGTCTTGCCCCAGTTGCCTTGCGCAAATTCTTCGGCCGATTTTTCCGGCATGCGCCAGTAGCCGCGAAAGACGTTCGGTCCGCGCACCTGCAAACCGCCAACCTCTCCGGCCGCAAGCAGCTCACCCTCATCGCTCATGACGCGCACTTCGACACCCGGCAACGGAAAGCCGACCGTGCCGGGGCGCCTCTCGCCCTCGTAAGGGTTCGAGGTATTCATGCCGGTTTCCGTCATGCCATAGCGTTCGAGGATCGCGTGGCCGGTGCGAGCGCGAAACTCCTCGAAGGTTTCGGCAAGCAGGGGCGCAGAACCCGAAGTGAAGAGACGCATATGAGAAACGGGTGCGCGGCAAAAATCATCGCCCGAAAGGAGACGCGTGTAGAAGGTCGGCACACCCATGAAGACGGTCGCGCGCGGCAATTCGCGGATTACGTCCTCGCGGTCGAACTTGCGCAGCCAGATCATCTTCGCGCCGGAAAGCAGCGCGCAATGACAGGCAACGAAAAGACCATGCGCATGGAAGATCGGCAATGCGTGAAGCAGGGTGTCCGCATCGGTGAAGCGCCATGCATCGCGAAGCGCGAGACCGTTCGCTGCGAGGTTGCCATGTGTGAGCATCGCGCCTTTCGGCTTGCCCGTGGTTCCAGAGGTATAGAGGATCGCCGCAAGATCCTCGGCGCTGCATTCAGCAGGCTCGGCCTCCTCCGTCACCTCCGCCGCCGCATCAATGAAACTTCCGCCCGCGCCGGAATCGAGCGTGAAGAAATGAGGCGTCTTGCGCCGCGCACATATTTCGCGCACCACCGTTTCCACCGATGGATCGCAGATGACGAGCGCAGGTTCGGCATTGCCGATGAGGTAGTCCACTTCGTCAGCGCGATAGGCAATATTCATCGGCAAAAAGACGAACCCTCCGCGCAGGCAGGCCAGATAGGTGGCGAGCGCTTCGGGCGACTTTTCGACCTGGAGCGCGACACGATCGCCGCGCATGAGCCCGAGATGCGAAAAGAGGGCGGCGTAGCGCGATGCGGTCGCGAGGAGGTCGGCAAAAGACCATATGCGCGGGCCGCGCGCGCGGTCCGGCGCCTCGATCGCGGTCCGGGTCCGGTCTGCGGGAAGGGACGCTTCGATGAGCGTGTAGAGGGACGGGCTCATATTCATGGTCTCGCTATTCTGGCCGGTTACCGACCTTATAGCGGAGCGGGCGCCTTACCGCACCTTTGAGGCTTCAACCCGCCATATGCGTGTTCAGATAATGCATGTGACGCTCGTACTGGCCGAGAAGATCCGCGATCACCTGCTCCTTGCTAAAGCCCATGATGTCGTAGCGCTGGCCGCCTTCGCGCAGCGCCACTTCCGCACGCCAAGTATGGTCCGGTCCCTCCCGCTCGCCTTCGAGCGCGGTCATAGCGAAGCTCGGGACAGGAACGCTGCGAAGGGCAACGCCATAGACAAAGGCGTCTTCGCCATGCGTGACCGTGATGGTGACCTCGCGCTCGGCGACCTCGACTTGTGCCGACATGCCACGCCCCCGGATCTCTTCCGCAACCTCCTTGAGGGCGGGCGCGACCGTATCGCGCAGGAAGGCGACGGCCCGCTCACGCGTCGGGTTGTGCAATAACACGGCAAGCCTGTGCTTCCAGGGGATTGCCGGGTGCGCAGCCGCCATGCCGGGCGTGGCCTGCAGGCTCTGCTGACGTTTCGTTTCGCCGCGAAGCGCCTTGAAGAGGCCGTAGCAGACAACAAGCAGAATTGCCGCCAGCGGAAAGCCGCTTGCGATGGCGCCTGTTTGCAGCGCCGCGAGACCGCCCGCGAGAAGAAGGATCGCCGCGACAAGGCCTTCCGTTACCGCCCAGAACACGCGCTGCCAGACAGGGGGCTCCGGCTCGCCACCGGAGGTGATGATATCGATGACGAGGCTGCCGGAATCCGACGAGGTCACGAAGAAGGTGATGACGAGAAGCGTCGCGATAGTCATCGAAATTCCGGCGAAGGGAAGATGCCCGAGAAACTGGAAAAGGGCGACGGCGACATCCGCCTGCACGGCGTCGACCATCTGCGCCGAGCCATCAAGCTGCATGGCGAGCGCCGTGTTGCCGAAGACGGTGAACCAGAGAAAGGTAAAACCCGACGGCACAAGCAACACACCGATCACGAATTCGCGGATGGTGCGGCCGCGCGAGATACGCGCGATAAACATACCGACGAAGGGCGACCAGGAAATCCACCAGCCCCAATAAAAGAGCGTCCACCCGCCGATCCATTCATTCGGCTGATAGGCATAGAGCGTGAAGGTCTTGCCGATGATGTCGCTGATATAGGCGCCGGTATTCTGCATCGTCGCCTGAAGAAGGAAAACCGTCGGCCCGACCAGAAGCACGAAGAGCATCAGCGCAATGGCAAGCGCGAGATTGAGTTCCGAGAGGCGGCGGATACCGGCGTTGATGCCGGAAACAACGGAAGCCGTCGCGAGCAGGGTGATGCCCGCGATCAGCATGAGCTGCACGCTTATGTCCGGCTCGATGCCGAAGAGATAGTTGAGGCCGGCATTGACCTGCATGACGCCGAGACCAAGCGAGGTTGCGACGCCGAACATGGTGCCGAATACAGCGAAGATATCGACGACATGGCCGATCCAGCCATGGATGCGGTCACCGATCAGCGGATAGAGAGCGGAGCGGACGGTAAGCGGCAGGCCGACACGGAAGGAAAAATAGGCAAGCGCGAGGCCCATGACCGCATAGATCGCCCAGGCGTGAAGACCCCAATGAAAGAAGGAAAGCTGCATGGCGTTGCGCGCGGCTTCCAGCGTGCCGCCTTCTCCCACCGGCGGGGACGCGAAATGCAGCACGGGCTCTGCAACACTGTAGAACATGATGCCGATGCCCATGCCCGCACTGAACAGCATCGCGAACCAGGAGGTCGTCGAGAAATCGGGCACCGAATCGTCCGGTCCGAGCTTGATCTCGCCCATGGAACTTGCGGCAATGCCAATGGCAAAGACGAGAAAGGTCGCCACGGACGCGACATAGAACCAGCCCATTTCATGCACGATCCATGACTGAACCGCGGCAAAGATGGTGGAAGCATCATCCGGATCGCGCACCGCAAAGAAAAGAGCCGCAAAGATGAGCCCTGCCGATCCGAGGAACACCGGTGCGTTCGCCTGAAAAAAACGCGGCCTTTTCTCGTCGCCCACCGCCATGCCGGAGCTCCCTTCGCTGATTTACACGCATGAAAAATGCGCCATGGCGGCGAAGGAGATCGCCGCACGCCCGATCGGGGTTATGTGATTTGGCGGCAGCATTGCATAGCTGGCGCCGAGGGCCAACCCATGCACCCGTTTCGGCCCTGCACCGGGTTTCAGGCCGTTTCCCCCCAGCGCAAAGGAGGCCAGGCTTCAAGCTGCTTGGCCGGGAGCCAGTGCCGGGAGTGATTCAGAGGGGGCGCATGGCGGCTATTCCGGGCATGCCGCAATAAACATCGCGCCCGGAGGAACCGTTCAGGCGAGGATCACGCCCGCAGCGATCAACAAGAACATGAATGTGCGGAGCAGTAGCCCGAGCGTGGCCGCAGCGGCATGTCGCAGAACCAGCATCTTCCCCTCCTCGTCCCATTCCATCAGGATCGCCTTCTCTCATGAAGACTGCCTTAACGGAGAGAGAGCCATATGACCCGTTTGGGCCATGCGAGGGGGTTCACTGAGCTCCGGTCAGGGGTGGAATTGGGAGGCCGTCTGCGGCGCCAACTTTACAAGAGGAAGATGGAGCGGGTGAAGGGAACATCACGCCGCACTCAACCCGTTGACTGATAACGAGTTTCTTCCATGAGCGCCATGGAATTGGACCAGATTATGTACCAGCCCCACCTGCCCGGCAATCCGGGATCGTCTGCCATCGCCCAGCAACGCCCATGTACAGCCACAAGGGTCATGTTCAGACGCGCCTACAGGCCGAGGCTGTGTTTCGCTGCTCCGACGTTTGGAACGTACTCCACACCAACGTCCTCCAGATCGGCAGCGATTCCATCTTGAAGACGTCGGGTTCTCGGCACGTAGTCCTCCTTCGTCTTCGACGAGGCGGACACGATCGGCGCCGACAGCCTGCCTTGTCCCCTGAATCCTCCAGCCTTGTGGACCTGCGTGCACCTCTTTCTCCAAATGTCGAGGGAGTGCAGTGGGCACGGTCTTGCAGTTGCCTTCCCCGTAGCGCGGCGTTCTCGCCGTCATAGGCGGCGAACGCTTGTGCGGGCTGGCATCCTGGTGCTCCCACCTGGTGATCCCAAACTGCTTGCGCCGTGCCGAGTCCTGAATGCTTGGGGCATTCCGCCCGACACACTCTCAAGGATGAAGACGTACCAGACTATCGAAGCAAGAGCGTTGGAACCCGCGACGAACGCAGCAACTCGGTCGTCTTGCTACCGAACAGCAGACTGCGAACCGGCGAATGCCCGAACGCGCCCATGATCAGCATGTCGATGGCCTGCTCGCGCACCGTTCGGGCAATGACGTCCTGTGCGTCGCCCGCGGCCAGCGAAACCGTCACCTCGAAGCCTGCGGCCTGGAGGGTGTCCCTCGCCCAGTCGAGAGACTTCGGGACGTTTTCGCGGTGCTTGCCCGACATCAGCAGCAGGATGGGCAGGCCGCGCAACAGCGGACTGCCCGCCACCATTTCGACGCCGCGGCGCGTGACGGCGCCGCCATCGAAGGCGATCATCACCCGCTCGGGCGCCTTGAAGTCCTCGGTCACGGTCAGGATGGGCCGGTTCAGCGCACGCACCAGATGCTCGACGTGGTGGCCCAACTCGTGCTGCGCCTTCTCGGCGCCTGCCCCGCGTCTGCCCAGCACCAGCAGGCGCACGCCTTGCGATTGCTCCACCACGGTTTCTTCCAGCGCGCCGTGACGCTGGCGCACATCGACCCGCATTGCGCCGGCAGCCAGAGCTCGCTCGCGCAACCGATTCAGGAACAGCCGGCCGTGCTCCCGCGCGCCCTTGGCGCGTGCTTCATCTTCGGCCGACAGTTGGGCCAGCAGGCCTTCCTGGGCGTCAATGCCGATGGCGCCGCTGTGGTCATTGCCCGAGGCCCGTTCCGGGTGGCTGTCGATGACATGCAGGAACTCCAGGGGCGCCATCATGCGCCAGGCCGCCCATGCGGCGTAGTCGGCCACATGATCCGCATATCGGGATTGATCTACGCAGGCCAGTACCTTGTTTTCGTTTTTCATGGTCCGTTCCTTTCTCAATGGCCCGCAAGCATGTCGGCGGCGCCGTCCTTGTCGTGGACGGCGAACTTGTCCACCATCGTGGCGCTGGCTTCGTTCAGGCCGATCACTTCCACCTCCGTGCCTTCTCGCCGGAACTTGATGACCACCTTGTCCAGCGCGCTCACCGCGGTGATGTCCCAGAAATGGGCGCGGCTGACGTCAATGCGCACCTTGTCGATCACTTCCTTGTAGTCGAAGGCGTTGGTGAAACGCTCGGCCGAGGCAAAGAACACCTGGCCGGTGATGGTGTAGGTGCGCATGCGGCCTTCGTCCTCGGTGCGCGAGGACGCATGGAAGATGCGGCCCACCTTGTGCGCGAAGAAGAAGCCCGACAGCAGCACGCCGACCAGCACGCCTTTGGCCAGATCGTGGGTGCCCACCGTCATGGCGACGGTCGCCAGCATCACCACACTGGAACTCTTGGGGTGCTCGCGCAGGTTGCGAAACGAGGCCCAGTTGAAGGTGCCGATGGACACCATGATCATCACCGCGACCAGCGCGGCCATCGGGATGCGTGCCACCCAGTCGCCGATGAACACCACCATCAGCAGCAGGAACACACCGGCGGCGAGCGTGGACAAACGGCCCCGGCCGCCCGATTTCACGTTGATGACCGACTGGCCGATCATGGCGCAGCCCGCCATGCCGCCGAGAAATCCGGTGGCGATGTTCGCCACGCCCTGACCCACGCATTCGCGGTTCTTGTTGCTGTTCGTGTCGGTCAGGTCATCGACGATGGAGGCCGTCATCATGGATTCCAGCAGGCCCACCACCGCCAGGGTGGCCGACACCGGGAAGATGATCTTGAGCGTCTCCAGGTTCAGCGGCACTTCAGGCAGCAGGAACACCGGCAGGCTGTCGGGCAATTGACCCATGTCGCCCACGGTGCGAATGTCTAGGCCCAAGAAGATCGCCACGGCGGTCAGCACCACGATGGCCACGAGCGGGGACGGTACGGCCTTGGTGACATACGGAAAAAGGTAGATGATGCCCAGACCCGCTGCCGTCATGGCATAGACGTGCCAAGTCACGTTTGTCAGCTCGGGCAACTGGGCCATGAAGATCAGGATGGCCAGCGCGTTGACGAAGCCGGTGATGACCGAGCGCGAGACGAAGCGCATCAGCGCGCCCAGCTTGAGCCAGCCCGCGACGATCTGGAGCACGCCGGTCAACACGGTGGCGGCCAACAAATATTGCAGGCCGTGCTCCTTGACCAGCGTGACCATGACCAGGGCCATGGCGCCCGTGGCGGCCGAGATCATGCCGGGCCGTCCACCGGCGAAGGCGATGATCGTGGCGATGCTGAAGGAGGCGTACAGCCCGACCTTGGGATCGACACCGGCGATGATGGAAAAAGCGATGGCTTCGGGAATCAACGCCAGCGCGACGACGATGCCTGCGAGCAGGTCGTTGCGGACGTTGGACAGCCAGTCCTGGCGAAAGGATTTGATCATTGTTCTATTCCGAGAGAGGACTCAGCCACGGGCTGGAACGGACACAAGCGCGAATGCGTCTTTCCGAACCCGGAATAGAAAGCCGTCCCTAAGCAAAAAAAGGGGACGGCAAGACGCAGTCAAACGGACGCGCAGCCTCGTGCGAGCAAGAAATGAGGAGGGAAAAGCTGGCTCGCAGCGAGAATGAGACTTACACCGGTGGGAACTCCAATTGACTGCGGACAGAGGCGAAGCCCCTCATTTTAAAGGAGTTGCAGGCCAAAAGCGAAAACGCCCACCCGGAGGCCGACCGGGCAGCTCCCATCAACGGGCCAAGACCCAGCCGGCGGCCGATGCCAGGACAACGACCAGAACCGGCGGCGCCTTGCCGATGACCAGCAAGCCGAATGCTGCGAGCGCGAGCCCAAAATCCGCCCGATTCTGGATCGCACTGGTCCACACCGGGTCGTACAGCGCCGATAGCAGGATGCCCACCACCCCCGCGTTGATGCCCGCCATCGTGGTCTGAATGCCCTGGCGATGGCGAAGGCTCTCCCAGAACGGCAGTGCACCCACGAGCATCAACAAGGCCGGCAGGAAAACCACCCCCAGCAGCGCCAGTCCGCCCCACCAGCCGTGCAGCGGCCCCTGGGCCACCGCGCCCAGATAGGCCGCGAAAGTGAACAGCGGCCCCGGCACCGCCTGGGCGGCGCCGTAGCCAGCCAGAAAGTCGGCGTTGCTGACGGCGCCACTGGGCACCACGGTGGCTTGCAACAGCGGCAGCACGACGTGGCCCCCACCAAAGACCAGCGCGCCGGCGCGGTACACGCCTTCGAGCAGGGCCAGGACGGATGATCCGCTGGCCGCCGCCCACAGCGGCAGGCCGACCAGGGGCAAGGCGAACAGCAGCAAGGCCACGACGCCGAGCTTGCGTGAGACAGGATAGGCATGGGGCTGGCCGCCGGCCGGCTGCGACAGCTTCAGTCCCCAGCGGCCCAGCAGGCCCGCGACGACGATGGCGATGACCTGTCCCGTAGCCGATGGCAGGAACAGGGTCAGCAGCGCGGCCAGAATCGCCAGCGCGGCACGCGGGCGATCCGGGCAAAGTGACTTGGCCATGCCCCATACCGCTTGCGCCACGACGGCCACGGCGACGACCTTCAGCCCGTGCACCCAGCCCGATGCGGCCAGCCCTTGGTACTGGGCGATGCCGAAGGCGAACAGGATCAGCGCGATGGCCGACGGCAAGGTGAATCCCGCCCAGGCGGCCAGCAAGCCGGACCAGCCCGCACGCCCAAGGCCCAGCGCCATGCCGACCTGGCTGCTGGCCGGGCCTGGAAGGAACTGGCACAGGGCGACCAGATCGGAGTAGCCGCGGTCGTCCAGCCAGCGGCGGCGTTCGACGAACTCCGTGCGGAAATAGCCCAGATGCGCGATCGGCCCGCCAAAGGAGGTCAGCCCCAGCCGCAGGAACACCAGAAAAACCCGCCAGGCGCTGTCGCGCTCTGCGGTGGTGGGCACTGTCATCAAATAGCCTCTTGCTTCATGCGCTTGGACAGCGCCTCGGCGCTCTCCTTGCGCTCGCTGTAGCGGTCCACGAGGTACGGCGCTACATCGCGCGTGAGGAGCGTGAACTTCATCAACTCTTCCATCACGTCCACGATGCGGTCGTAATAGGCCGAAGGCTTCATGCGCCCGGCGTCGTCGAATTCCTGCCATGCCTTGGCAACCGAGGACTGGTTGGGGATGGTCAGCATGCGCATCCAGCGCCCCAGCACGCGCATCTGGTTCACGGCGTTGAAGGACTGCGAGCCGCCCGAGACCTGCATCACGGCCAGTGTCTTGCCCTGGGTCGGGCGCACCGCGCCGACCGACAGTGGAATCCAGTCGATTTGCGTCTTCATCAGGCCCGTCATCGCGCCGTGGCGCTCGGGCGAGCACCACACCATGCCTTCGGCCCATTGTGTGAGCGCATGCAGTTCCTGGACCTTGGGATGATCGCCCGGGGCATCGTCCACCAGCGGCAGGCCCGAGGGATTGAACATCCGCGTCTCGCCGCCGAGCGCGCGCAGGATGCGCGCCGCTTCCTCGGCGGCCAGGCGGCTGTACGAGCGCTCCCGCAACGAGCCATAGAGCAGCAGAAAGCGCGGCGCATGGCTGGCGCGTTCGGGCGTCAGCAGCCGCGCCGCATCCGGTTCTTGAAACAGCGTCGTGTCGATATTGGGTAGATCAAGGCGCGATTCAGACACGGCGGCCTTCCGCGTCGATCACCGGCTCGCCGTCTTCCTTGTTGAACGCGCCGCGCTGCGGCTGCGGCAGGATGTCCAGCACTGCTTCCGACGGCCGGCACAGTCGCGTGCCCAGCGGCGTGACCACAATGGGTCGGTTGATGAGGATGGGGTGTTGCGCGATGAAATCGAGCAACTGGTCATCCGTCCATTTCGGATCGTCCAGGCCGAGTTCTGCATAGGGGGTGCCTTTTTCGCGCAGCACGGCGCGCACGCTCAGGCCCGCGTCTTTCAGCAGCTTGACCAGCGTGGCGCGGTCGGGTGGCGTCTTCAGATATTCGATGACCGTGGGTTCCTCGCCGCTGTTGCGGATCAGGCCGAGCGTGTTGCGCGACGTGCCGCAGGCGGGGTTGTGATAGATCGTGATGGTGCTCATGGGCATGTCGTGGTTATCGGGTCGATGGGTTCGGGCTGGCCTCGTACCAGCCACGAGAGCGGTTGACGACACGCACGACCAGCAGCATGACGGGCACCTCGATCAGCACGCCGACCACGGTGGCCAGCGCCGCGCCGGACTGGAAGCCGAACAGGCTGATGGCCGCGGCCACGGCCAGCTCGAAGAAGTTGCTCGCGCCGATCAGCGCCGAAGGACAGGCGATGTTGTGCTTCTCGCCCACCCGGCGGTTGAGCCAGTACGCAAGCCCGGAGTTGAAGAACACCTGGATGAGGATGGGCACGGCCAGCATGGCAATGACCAGCGGTTGTTGCAGGATGGCCTGGCCCTGGAAGGCGAACAGCAGTACCAGCGTAAGCAGCAGCGCGGCAATGGACAGCGGGCCAATGCGTTCTAAGGCGCGATCGAACGCGGCCTGGCCGCGCCGCAGTAAGGCGCGGCGCCATACCTGCGCGATGATGACGGGGATGACGATGTAAAGGGCCACCGACACCAGCAGCGTATCCCAGGGCACGGTGATGGCCGACAGGCCAAGCAGCAGGCCGACGATAGGTGCAAAGGCGAACACCATGATGGTGTCGTTCAAGGCCACTTGCGACAGCGTGAACACCGGATCGCCGCCCGTGAGCCGGCTCCAGACAAACACCATCGCCGTGCAGGGTGCGGCGGCCAGCAGGATCAGGCCGGCGACATAGCTGTCGAGCTGGTCGGCCGGCAGCGCATCGGCGAAGACGTGGCGGATGAAGATCCATGCCAGCAACGCCATCGAGAATGGCTTGACGGCCCAGTTGATGAACAGCGTGACGCCGATGCCGCGCCAGTGCTGCTTGACCTGGCCCAGTGCGCCGAAGTCCACCTTGAGCAGCATGGGAATGATCATGACCCAGATCAGCAGGCCCACCGGCAAGTTGACCTGGGCCACTTCCATGTGGCCGATGGCCTGAAACACGCCGGGCGCGAACTGGCCCAGCGCGATGCCGACAACGATGCACAGGAAAACCCACACCGTCAGGTAGCGCTCGAACACGCTCATGGTTGGGACGGCCGGCATGGCGCGGGCCGTTTCAGTCGCTGCGGTCATGGGCGCCTCACTGCTTGCCGATGTCGCGCAGCTCTCGCTGCAAGGACATGGCGTCCAGCCGCGCCAGCGGCAGCGCCAGGAACAGTTCGATGCGTCGGCGCAGGGTCAAAGCGGCGTCCTTGAAGGCCTTGATTTGTTGCTCTTCGGAGCCTTCGACCGCTGCGGGATCGGGCACACCCCAATGTGCGGATACAGGCTTGCCCGGCCAGAGCGGGCAGGCCTCGCCGGCGGCGTTGTCGCAGACGGTGAAGATGAAGTCGAACACCGGGGCGCCAGGTGCCACGAACTCATCCCAACTCTTGCTGCGGTAGCCAGTGGCCGTCATGTGCAGCCGCTCCAGTGTGGCAATGGCCAGCGGATGCACCCCGCCCTTGGGGTGGCTGCCCGCCGAGTAGGCCCGAAAGCGACCTTGGCCCAGGTCGTTCAGGATGCCTTCGGCAAGGATTGAACGGGCCGAATTGCCCGTGCAGATGAACAGTGCGTTGTAGGTGGTGTAGGTGGTCATGGCATCAGCAGTCGCAGTGGGAGGATTCGGTGACCTCGCACACGCCGCCCTGGCAGCAGTGCTCGGTCAGGTAGCCGAGCAGTCCGTTCATCTGGGAAAAGTCGGCGCGATAGATGAGGTTGCGGCCCTGCTGCTCGATGGTGACGAGGCCGGCATGGGCCAACTCCTTCAGGTGAAAGGACAGCGTGTTGCGGGCCACGTCCAGTTGCTCGGCGAGCAGGCTGGGCGTCCGCCCTTCGGGGCCGGCGATGACCAGGGCACGGAACACGCGCAGGCGCTGGGCATGGGCCAGGGCACTCAGGGCGGAAACGGCTTGATCTTCTTTCATTATTCGATAGTACAACATTTATTGAATTAATGAGCGAACGACAAAGCAAAGCGCCTAGCGTCTCGGCGTTCCGCCGCCGGGTTCGCGGGCCGCGCCCCGCGCTTCATGCTGAATCGCAACCATTCGGCATTGACCCCGCCCGCAATGGAACGCTTGCCGTTCTATGACCTGCCGGCGAATCGATGACATTCGCCCGTCATTCTTTGTTGATCTGAAAGAAGACCCATGCCGTCTGGCTCGATGTCTCATCCTTGCCCGTCGAGGCGGCGTCCCCGCGTCTGGTGCCACCCGAACCGCGTCTGCTGAAAGACCATCGGCGTCTGACACGCGGGTGATGTCCAGCCAAGAAGGCGCAGCGACTGAATGCGTCTTTCGCCGCGATGGCATCTGTAGCAAAACCTCACTACCAAGCCTCCCCGTCATGGGCGAGAAACATCTTGAAGCATACCGCCACGCAGAGGCTCGGTGTTGGTGGACAAGGTGCCACATCGACTGGTTGCTGGGGTGAGCATTGCAGCCATTCGCCGTCACTACAACCTTTCCACAAGCCAAGTCGCCACCGCTCCGCGCCGCGAAGGTGTGGATGGCGTCGACCAGACCACGAGAAAAGCCGATGTCCTGAACCCGTTCACCAGGGAGTAGCCCATGAGAAAGTCATCTTCTTCCGGCGCCCAAGCCAAGGTCTTCTATCGTCCGATCGAGGCGGCCATCCAGTGGGCGGGACTGTCACGCTTCGAGCGCCGTATCCTTGATATTGCCGAAGGGATGAACCGGCTGCCGGAGCACGCTGCGCTGGCGCGCTGGCCACAGCTTCGCCTGAACGCGGAACGGATCTACGACGCACTGGTGCATCTCGACCTTCCCTACGGCAAGGATGGCCTCACGAGCAACGATCCCGCCTTGCTCGATGATCCTGGCCTCACGATCCGCCACGTCGATCTGAAGGCTTGGATGATCCGTTTCTATCCCGACCAGCGACCGGCATTCCTGTTCGATGCCTTCGAGCGTCACCTGCATCCGGCCGTCAGTGTCGATGCCGTGCAGGCACTGGTCATGGATCGCGAGGCGTTGAAGCTCCAGCTTGCCGACAAGGTGCAGGCCTGGGACGCGCTCTATGAGCAGTTCCAGACGCTCAGCCAGGAGCACCAGGCGCGCACGGAGCGCGAGAAGCGATCCGGGATGCCGGGCGCCCGCAGTGAATCCACCTACCTGAACATCGTTGGCGGTCTTCTGACCCTGCTGTTGGGCAAGTCACCCAATGGCGTTCCCTATTCGTCTTTCGAGACGCTGGAATCGGTCATCAATGCGCTGGTTGCCCATTACGGCGACAAATCCGGAATCAGCGAGCGAACGCTGTGGGCGAAGTTTTCGGCAGCCAAGCGTCATCTCGCTACCCAGGACCGCTGACTGCAAGTGCAGACGGCGTGTCTGCACTTGCGGTGACCGCGCGGGAACCGCGCTATTGAATACGGGGCACTTCCATCATCGCCGCTACACAGCGCCAAGGAGTGTCCCTCGTGACTGCCCAGACCATCGCCACCGCGACGCCGAACGAACACCGCATCCTGCGCCGCGCGGAAGTCGAGGCCAAGACCGGCTTCAAACGCGCCCACATCTACAACCTGATCAAGGAGGGCAAGTTTCCTAAGCCCCTGCGCCTCGGGGTACGCGCCATCGGATGGGATTCGGTGGAGATCGATCAGTGGATCACCGATCGACTCAGTGAGCGGGCGTGAGCCCGCGCCCCCCGGAATCCCTTCCACGAGGAGTCGCACCATGCAGGTGGTATCCATCATTTCGACCAAGGGTGGCGTCGGCAAGACGACCACCGCAGCGAACCTGGGCGGCTTCATCGCCGATGCGGGACTGCGCGTGCTGCTGCTGGACCTGGACGTACAGCCCACCTTGTCGAGCTACTTCACGCTCGGCACGCATGCGCCTGCCGGCATCTATGAGATGCTGGCCTTCAATGAGCAGCGTATCGAGCAATTGGCTTCGCAGACCGCTGTGGCGGGTCTCGACCTGGTGGTGTCGAACGACCATCGCGGCGAACTGAACACACTGCTGCTGCACGCACCCGACGGTCGGCTGCGCCTGCGTCACCTGCTCCCCGCGCTGGCGTCGCACTACGACCTGCTGCTGATCGATACCCAGGGAGCGCGCAGTGTGCTGCTGGAAATGGCGGTACTGGCCTCCAGTCTGGCGCTGTCACCGGTGACGCCGGAAATCCTGGCGGCGCGTGAGCTGAGGCGCGGCACGCTGCAACTGATCGAGGACATCGCTCCGTATCGGCACCTCGGCATCGAGCCGCCACCGCTGCGCTTGCTCATCAACCGTGTGCATCCGGTTTCGTCGAACGCCCGACTGATCCAGCAGGCCCTGCGACAAGTGTTCCAGGCGCACGCTGGCATACAGGTCCTGAGCACCGACGTCCCGGCCATTGAAGCCTACCCACGTGCCGCAACACGGGGGCTGCCAGTGCATCGCGTCGAATACCGGCAACCAGTGGGCCGTACTGCGCCTGCGGCGTTGGAGACGATGCGTGCGCTGGCTGGCGAGCTGTTCCCGGCATGGCGGGAGCGCTTTGCATGCGTTACCGGCAGAGGCCGCGCAGGAGGAGCCAGTCATGGCGATCGCGCATGAACTGGCCCGCGGCCATGCGCGGCTACGCGCGCTGATCGAGTTCGCGCTGGGCGAAGGTTGGCACGTGAAACGCACGCGCGGCGGGCACCTGATGTTCACCAAGCCCGGCTGCGCCGCGATCTATACCAGCTCGACTGCGAGCGATCACCGCGCCAGCCGCAACGCACGCGCGCAGCTTCGCCGCGCCGATCGACAGGCACTGACGGCATCTCGGGAGAGCAGCGATGGCTGATCCGACGCCGCAGGACATGGCCACCAAGCTGCTGGCCAAGGGCTTCGAACGCAACGGTCCTTCGGCCGCGGCGTTGACCGACCCCATCGCCGACACACCGATGGTGGTGACGCTGGACGAGCTGCGCCCCTATGAACATGACCCACGCGTGACGCGCAACCCGGCCTATGCGGAGATCAAGGCGTCCATCCGCGAACGTGGGCTGGACGCGCCCCCCGCGATCACGCGCAGGCCGGGCGAGGCGCACTACATTATTCGCAACGGCGGCAACACGCGGCTGGCGATCCTGCGCGAGTTGTGGAGCGAGACCAAGGAGGAACGCTTCTTCCGCATTGCGTGCCTGTTCCGCCCGTGGCCGGCGCGCGGCGAAATCGTGGCGCTGACCGGGCATCTGGCCGAGAACGAGCTGCGCGGCGGCCTGACCTTCATCGAGCGGGCCTTGGGCATCGAGAAGGCGCGCGAGTTCTACGAGCAGGAAAGCGGCCAGGCGCTGTCGCAAAGCGAACTCGCGCGGCGACTGGCGGCCGACGGCTATCCGGTGCCGCAGTCACACATCAGCCGCATGAACGATGCGGTGCGCTATCTGCTGCCGGCGATCCCGACGCTGTTGTACGGCGGATTGGGCCGGCATCAGGTGGACCGGCTCGCAGTGCTGCGCAAGGCGTGCGAGCGCACCTGGGAGCGGCGTGCGCTGGGCCGGCCGCTGACCGTGGACTTCGCTTCGCTGTTTCAGGATGTGCTGTCGCAGTTCGACACGCAGCCGGAGGGCTTCTCGCCCCAGCGCGTGCAGGACGAACTGGTGGGTCAGATGGCCGAGCTGCTGGAAGCGGACTACGACACGCTGGCATTGGAGGTCGATGACAGCGAAAGCCGTCAGCGAGTATTGACCAGCGAGCCGGCCGCGCCGAACCCGGCAACGCCTGTCGCACCTGCGGCGCCAGCCATCACGCCGCAACTGTCGCCCGCGGCGCCAACGCCACGGGACACCTCGCCCGTCGCGCCACCGGCAGAGACACCCTCGGCACCACCTGCCGCTGCACCAAACGCCCGGGACGGGCAGCGCGACGAGCGCCTGCAGGGGCACATCGTGACGCCGGCCCCAACCACCGAGCGCCTGCAGTCCATCCAGCGGATGGTCGCGGATCAGCTCGGCGACAAGCTACCCGACTTCGAGGCAGATGCGCTGCGTGCGATCCCGGTGCAGGTTGGCGGGCTCTTTCCCATCTCGGATGTCTGGTACATCGAGCCGGGCCTGGACGTGCCGGATCGCCTGCGCGTGCATATCGCGCAGTTCGCTCGCGAGATCGCGGGGGAAGCGGCGGTGGGCGACCACATCGAAGCCAGCGATGGCGGCATCGGCTTCGTCTGCGTGACGCCGGCCGTGGGCCAGGCGAAGGCGCTCCCGGCGTTCGCGCGTGCGATGCTGACCCTGCTGCACGCGCTGAGCACCGCGCCGGCACCCGCGACCGGGCTGGACAGCGCGCGGCTGGCCGATGACCTTGGGCCGCTGCTGCATGGTCACGGCGGCTTGGTCACGCGCCTGAGCGATGCCGGGCTGGTAAAGCTGTTCCGTCTGCTGCGCCTGGCGCGTCGGCTGCTGGATCTGGAAGCCGGCGTAGCGAGCCAGGATTCCTGAGCGCAGGAGGCTCCCGTATGTCGGCACCGCACCCGCTCAACCAGGCCGTGATCGCCCAGGCCCTGCATGACCTGCGCAACGGCCAGTTGCGCCGCTGCAAGGCCATGGGCTTCGGTGAGGAGGAGCTGGATGCGCTGAAGCACCCAGAACTCGTGAGCATGCTGGTGAATGCCACGGTGTCGTGGTGTTCGGTGTCGGTGAACCGGGAAGTGTTGAAGCGGCTGCTGAGCCAGGTGCACGACGTGGAGCGGGAGATCGCCACGGTGGACCGCATGCTGCGCCTGGGGGCGAGCACGGAGATGGTCAGCAAGTTCTACGGCCTCACGCATCAGGAAGTGGCGCTGCGCCGCGACATCCTCGGGCTGCCCAAGCGTAAGGGTCGGCATCCGGTGCTCGACGAGGCGCAGGACGTGGCCCTGTGGGAACGCTGGAAGGCCGGCATCACGGAGCGGCACATCGCACTGAACGACGACATGGCGATGCTGGCGCTGACCATGGACCTGGCCGAGGCCATGACCCTGCCCATGTCGGTGATCTGGTCGGCGATACGGAACTGGGTCGACCAGGGGCTGGTGTAGGTCATGACGACGGGCGACGCTCCACGGCGTGATGGCCCGGTTGCGCTGTCGGCGTTGTTCGACGAGGCGCTGCGGCACCTTGAGCCGAAGGAACCGGCGCAGGGCACGGCGCCGAGCCAGGACGGCTTTCTCTACAGCGGCAACCGGCACGAGAGCGTGCCGCGCGCGTTGTTCCTCGACCGGCGCCTGACGCCGCTGGAGCGCAATGCCTGGCAGGTGTTCCGCCTGCAGCTCAACGACGACGGCGTGACCGCCTTTCCCACCTACGACCAGCTCCGCCCATATCTGGCGTCCATGCCCTGTGCGGCGCAAGCCTCGCACGAGACCGTGGCGCGCGCCTTGACGCTGCTGCGGCTGACGCGCTGGCTCAGCCTGGTGCGGCGGCGGCGCGATCCCAAGACCGGCCGTATCCAAGGCAACCTCTACGTGCTGCACGACGAACCGCTGTCACCCTTCGAGGCGATGCAGCTCGACCCGGACTACCTGGGCCTGGTGAGCCAGGCGCTCACGCACGCGGCGAAGGCGGTGCAGGTCGTGGGCATGAACACGCTGCGGGAGATCGCCGAAGACCCGCTGCTCAGCGGGCGCACACTGCCGACCCGTCTGCAAGTGCTGGCGCAGCGCATGGCGCGGCATGGCTGGACGACGCCAGGTTATCCACAGGAGGGTGCGGACCACGAATCCGAAGAAGGCCAGGAAGCCCTTCTTCGGAATGCTGCGCGCCCGTCTTCGGAATCCGAAGCAGGGCCGAAACCCGCGCCGGACAGCTCTCTTCGGATTCCGAAGGAGGACCGTACAGTACGTAATGATCGTATAAATGAAGTACGTACAGTACCGCGCGCGAGGGCCTTGCAGAACCTGCGACTGCCCGAGCGTTTCCTGCGCTTGAAGGACGAGCAGCAGGCCGGCGCGCTGGTGGCGCTGCAGCAGGTGGACGAGGCGCAGAGGCAGGCCGTTCTCGACGAGTGGGCGGCACGCTGCCACAACAGCGCGGTACGCAACCCGGCCGGCTACCTGTTTGGCATCATCCAGAAGGCGATCCGCGGGGAGTTCAAGGCCTGGGCCGGAGAAACTGCATCGACGCCGCCAGCGCCCCCGTCACCTGCGCCCTCGTCACCGCCAGCATCCCGTGCGGCTGACCCCGAGGTGGCACGTGCCTACCTGGCTCAGCTCCGAGAAGCCTTGCGTGATCGCCGATGTTGACTATCCCCAGGGGATAGCTGGAACAAACACCCTTCCGCCGTGCTCGATTGCTGCCCGCCGAACGACAGGCGAAACTGTCGCCTGTGAATCAAACGAGGACAGCCACGCACGAGCCCGGCCAACGATGGATATGACGACTTTCCCCGTCACAAACGCACTGCAACCACTACAGCGAGACGTTCAGCGCTTGCTGGGCAGATGCCTGTTGCGCCTTCAACAATACGAGCGCCTCATGAAAGCCATCGTGGCCCACCACGAGATTTCAGGCCCGGCGCATTCGCTGGAGGCCATTCGCGCAGCGCGGATTGAAGATGCCGCGACCAAGACCCTGGGCACGTTGATCGGACAACTGTTTGGTTCGTATGTCGTCACCGATGGAAATGGCGGCGAGGAACGCGACGACGATCTTCCTGGCGACGTGATTTCCTTTCGCACGCGCGTGCAACTGAGCCTGTCTGCGCAGGACTACGCCAAAACCCAGGCCGACCTCAAAGACCTGGTATCGCTGCGCAACACCCTGGTGCACCACTTCATCGACCAGCACGATCTATGGACCGTGGACGGGTGTCGCGCTGCACAGGACGAACTCGGTTCCGCCTACACGCGCATCGATCAACACTTTGAGCAGCTGCGCGGCTGGGCCGAGCACATGGATCAGGCGCGGCGCCTGGCAGCGGAGTTCGTCCAGTCGGATGTGTTCCACGACCTGGTGGTCAATGGCATCGCGCCGGACGGCACGGTGGACTGGCCGGCCGCCGGCATCGTTCGCGCGCTGCGCGAGGCCGCCGCGCAGTTGGCCGTCGAGGGCTGGACACCCATTGCCGCCGCTGGCCGCTGGATCGCGGACCAGCATCCCGAGCAGCTTCCAGCCAAGTACGGCTGCAGCAGTTGGCGGCAGGTGGTGCACGAGTGCCGCCTGTTCGAGCTTCGCTACCGTGAGGTGGAGGGGCAACGGGCCGCCTGGTACAGACCTCGCGAGGCATAGCCCCGCAACGCGGTCTCACCTCCGCGCGAGCCGCGAACAACTCCGCCGAGCTATCCCCAGGGGATAGCCGGCACACACAGCCTTCCGTGCGGAACAAACCGGGCGCGCATGGGCTGCGGTTTGTTGACTGACAGCCTTCCGGCCGATGCCGATGCTGGCGACTCGCCCCTTCACCGCGAGTCGCTCCCATGGCCAACGAACGCACAGAACCCCTGCAACTGAATCTCGGATCGCTGCGCAGCGCGATGTCGCTGACGCTGCACACGCACCACGCTTCGCGCATCTGGCACGGCCGCGCGCCGACCGAGGGGCGCCCCGGCATCATCGGTCTCAACGGCTTCATCGGCGCCATGAACAAGATGAAGCGCGGCGCCGAGCAGGACGACCCGTACTCGGATTGGTGGATGTTGCGGATCGAGGACAAGCTCGCCGACACCAAGACCCGTCTGCAGACCCTGCGCGAACAGGTGGATCAGGCCTTGGCCGACGTGCCAGCGGCGCTGTCCCTGGGCGAGAACATGAACATGCAGCCGGTTAAGCTGCCGCTGTTCGTGAACGCCCAGCTCGGCTTCATGGCGGTGTACCTGCTGGCTGACTACGACGACCTGGCGCGCAAACTCATCCTGGCGCACCACACGGCGCTGATCGACCGCAGCACCTTGGAGCGCTGGCTCAATGATGGTGCGCACGCGCTGCGCAGCCTGTTCTCGCTCGCCCAGCAGTACCGCTACTCGGGCACGACGCGCGACGACTTCGCGGCGAAGAACGCCGCGGCGCGAGCGGCGCTGGAGAAGTTCGGCGAGCTGCCGCAAGACGTGCTGGAAGGCACGCGCCGCTCGCGCTTCGCGCCACCGATCGCGCGGCGGACGACCAAGCCCGGCACGCCGCCTGCTGCGCCCGCCATCGTGCCCGATGCGCCGGCTCACACGGATGGCGCAGCCAATCCAGCGACGGGTAATGAGGGTGCTGACGCATGACGGCATCGCCCCCCATCGGTCACTCCACGCGCTTCGTGGCGCTGGAACAGGCGGACTTCCAGCGGTTGGAACACGCAGGCTACCTAAAAGGCCTTTTACAGCCTTTTAAGGGTAAGGGGAGTCTGGTGACCTGGGCCAGCCAGTGCGCAGCGCTGCGCGACGACGTGATTGGCCTGGCGCAGCGGCGTGTGCTGCCCCAGGCACGCGCCTACCCCTTCAGCCTGCTCGACGTGCAACTGGCCCAGCAGGCCACTGGCGCAGGGACGACCTTCCTGCGCTGGCGCAACCTCGACCGTTCCTCCATGGGCGTGGCGTTGTGGGAGGCCCTGCTGGCCAACCCCGCGACGCCGGCCTCGCTGATCGACGAGCTGTACGCGATCGAACTGCAGCGCATCGTGCTGAACATGCAGATCAGCCTGACCCACAGCATCGCTCGCCAAGCCCTGGAATGCGCCAGCAAGGCCGCCCAGGCCGAAGCGGCTTACCTGCGGCGTGTCCACGGGCATACCGCGGCCGTTCCACCCACCACCAAGGAGTCACCATGAGCACGCACTTCGTCGGCGAGGGCAACATCGGTTCTGCGCCGGACTACCGCGAATTTCCGAACGGCAACGACGAGCCGCGCCGGCTGCTTCGCCTGAACGTCTACTTCGACAACCCGATCCCGAAGAAGGACGGCGAGTACGAAGATCGCGGCGGCTTCTGGGCGCCCGTGGAGCTGTGGCACCGCGACGCCGAGCACTGGAAGACGCTGTACCAGAAAGGTATGCGGGTGCTGGTCGAGGGCCGCACCGTGCGCGACGAATGGGAGGACGCCGACGAGAACGAGCGCGTGACGTTCAAGGTCGAGGCGCGGCGCGTGGGCATCCTGCCGTACCGCATCGAGTCGGTGGCGCTCAGCACCAAGCCGGCCGGCGGACAGTAATTCGCCCATCGCCGTTCCCCCGAGGGCGGCTGTAGCAACCGTCATACGCCCGCGATGCACCAGCGAGCTATCCCCAGGGGATAGCTCCAAGGTCGTCCACGGAGTTCCAGCCGCCCTCCCGAAACGACGCTCTTGCTGTGCCAGCTCCTGCGGTCTATGCACACCGCTGCGGGAACGGGCCGCCTGCCGATCACAAAGCGGTGTCTGCATCAATCGGCTTCCTTGCTGCCGGCATCTCCTGGCCCCGCCAAGCTGACGCCCATCCGATGAACCGCACATTTCCAAGGAGGCTTCATGCGCGTGTTCCTGTGCGAGAAGCCCTCCCAGGGCAAGGACATCGCCCGTGTGCTGGGTGCCGTTCAACGCGGCAACGGCTGCTACAGCGGCGCGGGTGTCGTCGTGACCTGGTGCATCGGTCATCTGGTGGAGGCGGTTCCGCCCGAAGGCTACGGCGAGCAATACAAGCGCTGGGCCATCGAGCAACTGCCCATTCTTCCCGAGCGTTGGCGTGTCGAGCCCAAGGCGGCGACCGCAGCGCAATTCAAGGTCGTGCAGCAGCTCGTCGCCAAGGCGGGCGAGCTGGTGATAGCGACCGACGCCGACCGCGAGGGCGAGATGATCGCCCGCGAGATCATCGACCTGTGCGGCTACCGCGGGCCGATTCAGCGCCTGTGGCTGTCGGCGCTCAACGATGCGTCGATCCGCAAAGCGCTGGGTGCGCTCAAGCCGTCCGCCGAGACGCTGCCGCTGTATTTCTCCGCACTCGCCCGATCGCGCGCCGACTGGCTGATCGGGATGAACTTGAGCCGCTTGTTCACACTGCTGGGGCGTCAGGCCGGCTATACGGGCGTGCTGTCGGTGGGGCGCGTGCAGACGCCGACGCTGAAGTTGGTGGTGGATCGTGATCGCGAGATCGCGCGCTTCGTCTCTGTGCCGTATTGGGCCGTGGACGTGCTGCTATCCCATGCCGGCCGGTCCTTCACCGCGAGCTGGATACCGCCCGAAGGCAGCACGGATGCAGCGGGTCGCTGCCTTCAGCAGCCGGTGGCGCAGCAGGCTGCGGATTGCATTCGCGCCGCACGCGATGCGCAGGTCGTGTCAGTGGACACCGAGCGCGTGCGCGAGGCACCGCCGCTGCCGTTCGACCTGGGCACGCTGCAGGAGGTGTGCTCCAAGCAGTTGGGCCTCGACGTGCAGGAGACGCTGGACATTGCCCAGGCGCTGTACGAGACGCACAAGGCGACAACGTATCCGCGCTCGGATTCGGGCTACCTACCCGAGAGCATGCTGGCCGAGGTGCCGACCGTACTCGACAGTCTGGTCAAGACCGACCCCAGCCTGCGGCCGCTGATCGAGCGCCTGGATCGCCAACAGCGCTCGCGTGCATGGAACGACGGCAAGGTGTCGGCTCACCACGGCATCATCCCGACGCTGGAGCCCGCCAACCTGTCGGCCATGAACGAGAAGGAGCTGGCCGTCTACCGGCTGATCCGCGCCCATTACCTCGCGCAGTTCCTCCCGCACCATGAGTTCGACCGGACGGTGGCGCAGTTCTCGTGCGGCAGTCAGTCGCTGGTGGCCGTGGGCAAGCAGATCGCCGTCATCGGCTGGCGTGAGGTGCTGGCGACGCCGGGGCCGGACGATGCCGGTGGCGAGGATGCGCAGCGCAGCCAGGTGCTGCCCGCCCTGCATGCGGGCCTGTCCTGCCCGGTCGGAAAGGTGGATCTCAAGGCGCTGAAGACGCTGCCGCCCAAACCCTACACGCAGGGCGAGCTGATCAAGGCCATGAAGACCGTCGCCAAGTTCGTGACCGACCCGCGCCTGAAACAGAAGCTGCGCGATACCACCGGCATCGGCACCGAGGCGACACGCGCCAACATCATCAACGGTCTGATCGGTCGAGGCTACCTGGTCAAGAAAGGCCGCGCCGTCCGCGCTTCCGACGCGGCATTCACGCTCATCGACGCGGTGCCCTCGGCCATCGCCGACCCCGGCACCACGGCGGTGTGGGAGCAGGCGCTCGACATGATCGAGGCCGGCCAGATGGCGCTGGACACCTTCATCGAGAAGCAGTCCGTGTGGGTCGGCCAGCTCGTGCAGCAGTACCGCGGCGCAACGCTCTCGCTCAAGCTGCCGCCGGCGCCGGCCTGCCCGCAGTGCGGCGCACCGATGCAGCAGCGCACGGGCAAGAGCGGCGCGTTCTGGTCCTGCTCGCGCTACCCGGACTGCAAGGGTACGTTGCCGATCGAGTCCCCGACGGGCCGGCGCAGCGCACCGCGCAAGCGGCGCGCTGCCTCCAAGGCGTCCTGATCCTCGCTTTCCCCCTGCCGCGCCGGCCACTTCACTGGCGGCGAGGCAAACGTCCCGCACCGCGCGGGACTCCAAAGCGCGCGTCTCCTTCTGCAACGGTGTGCGCGCCCCGTATGCCCGCCATCGGGCGACGGGGCGAGAAGGTCATTGCTCCCACGAATCGCGCCCGCCGCCATTCCCTTGATCGGTGTGCCTTGCCTCGGTCACGAGGGGCTTCCTGACGCCTTGCCGCCGCGCGAGCCGTGAGGAGGCCCCTTGGGCCGAGGGTATTCCGTGCCGGTGCCCGCCGGCGGAACAACGGGCTCCCTTTGTGTGTGGATGCACGCCAGAGGTTTCCGGCCCCAGCCACGAAACGGGCCGGGTGCGATTGCTGACGCAGCGAACGGCTTTGACGACGGCCCGCGCTGACGCAGCCCACAGGTGGTTTTCCTTCCTCTCCAGCCGAAGGCCCGCGTGGCCTTCGGCGCCCTGGTCCTTGCCTTGTCACGTGACGCGGGCCTGCCCTAAAGCGGGCCGTCCGCGATTCGGTTTTCCCTGCGACGGCAGCCATGCTTCGCGCCCATCCTCACGCCATGCGTTGCTGACAGTCGTCAGCGGCATGCCCCGGCAGTCCCGGTCTTCAAGACTGCAACGCGGTTCGCCGCGTCGACCGATCCAGTCCGCTTCGCATCGCCCACCGCGGACGCTCGCCGGCCTGGCGACGATGCACTTTTCTCAACCACCCGAGGGGAACTCCATCCTCTACGGGATGCGTGCTCCTCGACCCACCAAGGAGCACGGCATGTCTGAACCTTCTGCATCTTCCTCTGCAACCGCAGTGCGCAGTGGTGCGCTGGCGCTGGCCTGGACCGGCAAGCGTTTGCCGCTACAGGTGCTGCGCAGCGCGGCCGGCCACTACATCGGCACGCAAGACGACGAAGGCCCGGTATCGCGGGAGTCCGTCGAGTATTTCCCGACCCACCTCGCAGCACAGCGCGCCCTGGATACCCATGCCTGGACACAGCGCGCTCACCCCTGATTCCCACCCTTCAAGGAGTTCTCTCATGAATCTGTCTTTACCCGAAGACGTGCTCGATCAGATGGCGCTGGAACAGGCGCACTTCGACGCTGCACCGCAGGCCTTCTTCGAGGCCTGGAAGCGCGGCGCGCAGATCGCCGGCCACGAGTGGTTCGGCGACGGCACACGCGAAGGTCTGCAGCGTGCCACCACCAAGTGGGACCTGCGGCCCAACATGCTGATGCTCAACGACGCCCTGGGCGTGCTGAGCAGCGGTCAACGCATGTTCCTGTCCGCGATGGTGAGCTTCTACAACTCCCGCGAGGGCGGCGCGATGCTCAAGCGTTGCGGCTTCGAGGGGCTGTCCGACTTCGGCGGCCTCGATCTGGAACGGCGCCAGGTCATCGCCGACCTCACGCTGCACTACAACGGCTGGTGAGCCGCGCCTGGCAACCCACCGTCCTTTCATCCCACCCCACGAGGGACATGCATCCCCGTTCGGGGCCATGTCCCTCCTTCTTGTCGCAGGAGCGGCCATGTCCCGAATCACCATCTTCCACTGACCTGCACCGCCCGCCACCAGGGCGGCCCGACGCCGCGGCCGGCTGACCGGTTGCCACTTCATCCACTCGCTGGGGTTCAATCCCCGGCAGGGGATTGCCTCGGCCATCCTCTGCTGGAGGAATCCCATGTCTCATTCCAAAAACCCCTTCGTCCGCGGCTACGATGGCCTGTCCGTGCAGCGGCTGCTGGCGATTTCTTACGACGACGACTGCCCGCTGAGCTATCTGCCGCTGCACGTCTCGCAGTCGCACCTGCCGCTGCACGTCTCGCAGTCGCACCTGCCGGACAGCCAGGTCGAGCGCCATGCCTGCGTCTTCTGCGACGACTTCGCGCTGATCACCGAGGGCCAGAACGTGCCGCCCGAGCTGGACGCGCAGTGCCCCAGCCACGGTATCGCCCGAAACCTCGTCTACGCCGTCATGGCCGAAGAAGCCGGCCAGCCGCTGCACGTCGGCGATACCTACTCCGAGGAAGCCGCGCGCGAGGTGGTACGCCGCCTGCGCTTCGAGACCGGGTTCTACAGCCGTGCTTGGGAAATCAGTTCGGCGCATATCACCGAGGAGGCCGGCCGCTTCCTCGCCGAACTGGCGGACATCGCCACGCCGAGCGGTTTTTTGTTTGTGGCCTTCCGCATTCCCTACAGCCCGGCGGTCGGCGTGAAGCTGATCGCCACCCCCTGGACGGATGCGAACCTGCAGCATGTCGAGGGCATCACCGCCGAAGAGCTGCGGCAGGAGCACCGGGCCAAGGGCGTGCCGGAGTCCCTCGTGGAAGTGTTGCACCTGGCTGCGCTCGCCGACGTTCGCATGTTGGTGTTCGATGCCGGCGCGCCCGTGCTGGACGGGCTGACGCTCTACGACGACGAGTAACCCGCAACCCATTCGAGCCCCCACGTCGGGGCTCTTCTTTTTCGCGGAACGCGGTGCCGGCGCATTGCCGATTCCCAACGGACGGTCGCCGCCATGTGCCGCACGCTGGCCGCATGTTCGCTGGCGTTGCCGGCAGCATGCCCAGGCAGTCGAGACCTTCAAGACTGCGGCGCGGTTCGCCGTGCTGGTTGCTTCGTTCTCCGGGCGCACCCGCGTCCATCCACCTCACCCTCAAGGGACAGACCTCCCTTGCGGGCGGGAGTCCCTTGGTTGCCACAAGGAGTCTCCCCATGGATACCCAAGCCATCCGCGCACAGATGCCGACGCTCGTTGTCGGTCATGTGCCTTCCAACGTCCGTTCGTTCAAATTCAACATCTTCGACGGCCAGCCCAAGGTTTCGACGCTGGGCTTTCACATCGACCCGAAGCCTTTCGAGGGCAAGGTCATCGCCACCACCGACGAGGCCATCGTCGTCAAGACGGGACGAGCCGAGTTCGCGGTGCTCGATCGCACGCTCGTGACCGAAGTGCCCGACGAGGGCGCCAAGGTGCAGGTCGAACCCTATGTCAGACGCCGCTTCGACGGTCAGCGGGCGGACACGCCCGAGGAGCAGACCGAGTTCACCGCCGACGGCCAGCCCTACACGGTGAAGCGGTTCGTGCTCGGGTCCGCACCGGCGAAGCTGCCGATCCCCGAGCCGCGCTGCCCCGAGCTGCAGGAACTGATCGTCCAACTGGAGCAGTTGCCCGCTCCCGACGGTTTCCGGCGCATCACCCACATGCTGGTGGATGCCGGTGCGCGGGACATCACCTGGGTCGATCCGCTGCCCGCCGACATCATCCGCACGCCACCGGCCATCGGCTTCACCGTCGCCACGATGAAGTTCCAGGGTCGCGTCACCGTGCTTTATGAGCGTGGCCTCGACCTCTACGCGGTGGAGCTGCACCGCGACGGCGAGCTGGTCGAACGGGTCGATGAGGTGTTCTTCGACACCCTCGGCGAGACGCTGGAACGGCTGATCGACGACGGGAGCTGGAGACGCATCCGCGTGCAGTGCCTGTCGGGTCGCAAGGCTGTCCGGCACTGAGCTCCCAGCAGCTTCCCGCCCTCGCGGCGGGAAGCCTCTCTTCCTGCCCCCCTGGAGATCACACCCATGACTGTTCGATTCAAAGGCACGGAGCTGCGGCCCGTGCTCGCCGAAGCGGTGGCGAATCAATGCCGCGTCATCCTGGTCAAGGATCAGGGCGTGTACTTCCTGGCCGAGTGCGGCGAGCGCCGACCCGATGGTCGCCAGAAGACCATCGCCTATGCCGCCGGTTGCAACCCGGATGTCGATGCCTTCGACGAATGGTGGGAACTGGCGCGTGCCGAGTTCGGTGGCGACGACTTCGGCGAGTTCTTCGATCCGCAGGAGGGCGTGTTTGCGCGCATCCTGCGCAGCGAGGACGACCTCGACGTTTCCGCCACCGCGACACACCTGTCGCTGCAGGCGGTTCCTCCCACGCCCAGCGGTAACTGACCGCCCATCCCTGGCCCCCGCTCCGGGGGCCTCTTTCTTCCCGGCAATGCGGACAGCCGCGAGTGCCGATTGCCGCTCGCCTGCGCGCCGTCCCGGCGCCACGCTTCCGGCCATGTTCCGCTGACGTCCGTCAGCGACATGCCCAGGCAGCCACGATCTTCAAGGCTGCGATGCGGTTCCGACCGCGTTGATCACTCCAGTTCGCACCGGCATCCATGCGCGAACGGCCATCGGTTCTCGATGGCGATGCCACCAAGCTGTTCCATCAACCCACGCGGGGGTTCCACACCTTCCCCGCCTTGGGTCGGGTGTGTCTCCGCCTCATTGTTCCCAGGAGATTCACCATGACCACTTCCACCGAAAAGTCCTACTTCGATCTGCACATCACCGGCCTCGGGTATCTCAATCGCATCCGCGAAGTGAAGCCCAAGAAAGGCGATGCGTTCCTGGCCTGCGACATCGCAGCCCTGAACGGTCCCAGCGATGACGTCTCGTATGTGCGTTTCGACACGCGCGTATCGGGATCGGAAGCGCAGCACCTGGTGCGCCGCTGCATTCAGGCGGTCGACGCCGAGAAGAAGGTGATGATCGGCTTCCGCCTGGGCGACCTGTGGACCGACACCTTCACCTACTCCAAGGGGAAGCGTGCCGGCGAGCAGGGTGTGAGCCTCAAGGCCCGCCTGCTGTTCGTCAGTTGGATCAAGGTCGACGGCAAGCTCGTCTACAAGGCCGAACCCAAGCCGACCGAGACCGACGAGCGCGACCCGGAAGTCCCTGTGACGTCCGACGCGCCCGCCGCGCAGCAAGCCTCGGCACCGGAGCCTTCCAAGCCCGTCGCCGATGCTGCCGACGACGCTGCCGATGCCCCCGCATTGGCCGTTGCCGAGTCGTTCTGATCCGCAAGGCCCCATCCC
>Ga0114898_1000348_pt1 | contig 36864 bp, 38 predicted proteins | sample Malvired_Geostar_FD_83496 | JGI IMG/M metagenome (GOLD analysis project Ga0114898, IMG submission 83496) | Marine viral communities from the Global Malaspina Expedition - Malaspina viral metaG DeepMed_Geostar | ecosystem: Environmental > Aquatic > Marine > Oceanic | place: Mediterranean Sea...
CACCGACAGTGGACTTTACGTGCGCGGCAGCCTGCCGCGGTTCGATCTGAGCCAGTGGCAGGCGTTGCTGGCTACCTACGGCGGGACGTCAGCGGATCGAACGGGCGCTTCGATACTGCGGCAAGTGCGTCTTGAGATAGGTGTGTTCGAAGGTTTTGGTACGCAGATCGACGCCCTCGATGTCGATTTGAGGCGTCTTTCCGCCGGCTGGCGGCTTGGCCTGGATAGCGAGACGGTGGCTGGGATCGTCCAGCTGCCGGATGCCAATGGCGAGCCCATCGCTCTGGACTTGTCACGCCTGCGACTGCCGGCGGCCGACCCGAACACCGCGCAAACGCAGTCTGGCGATCCATTGGCTGCGTTCGATCCCAAGGCTCTGCCAGCGATGGATATCGCCGTGGCGGAGGTCTTGCGCGGTGACGAGTCGCTGGGGCGCTGGGCGTTGAAAATGCGGCCGAGTGCCAATGGCGTGGCGTTCTCGGGTATCGACCTGGACCTTAAAGGGTTGAAGCTCGGTGGCGAGGGCGGCTGGGACGGCGCACGGACCTGGTACAAGGGTCGACTGGAGGGCGGCAATCTTGCCGATGTGCTGCTGGCGTGGGGCTTCGCGCCTTCGACGACCAGCGAAGATTTCCATCTGGATGTGGATGGCAGCTGGCCCGGCTCGCCGGCGTTCTTCGGCCTGAATCGGCTGTCCGGCACGCTCGACGCCCGGCTGCGCAAGGGCCAGCTCCGTGAAGTGGATGGCGGCGCGCAAGCGCTGCGGATTTTCGGTCTGCTGAATTTCGATTCGATCGGTCGGCGGTTGCGCCTGGATTTCTCGGACCTGTTCAGCAAGGGGCTGAGTTACGATCGGATCAAGGCGCAGTTACAGGCCACCAACGGCCTGTACGTCACCTCGCAGCCGCTGACGGTGACCGGACCCTCGAGCAACCTGGAGCTCGAGGGTCGGCTGGATCTGGTCAACGATCGAATCGACGCCAAGCTGCTCGTGACGCTGCCGGTCAGTAACAATCTGCCATTGGCGGCGCTGATCGTGGGTGCGCCTGCCATCGGCGGCGCTCTGTTCGTCGTCGACAAATTGCTCGGCGACAGGGTGGCACGCTTCGCCAGCGTTCAATACAAGGTCGAGGGGCCTTGGCAGGCGCCCCGGATTACCTTCGACAAACCCTTCGAAAAGCCCAACTGAACCTGTTTCCAACAGGCGGCTGAGCGCCGCCAAGGGTAGGCATGCATGACCCTAGCCGTCATCCAGATGACCAGCCAGGCCGACATCCAGGCGAATCTAGCCAATGCCAGACGATTGCTGGAGCAGGCTGCCAGTGCCGGCGCTCGGCTCGCGGTGCTGCCGGAAAATTTCGCTGCCATGGGGCGGACCGATCTGCCTGCGGTCGGCCGCGCCGAAGCGCAAGGGCAAGGGCCGATCCTGCCGTGGTTGAAACGGGCCGCTCGCGACCTCAGGTTATGGATAGTCGCCGGTACGTTGCCGCTGCCGCCGGATGACCAGCCGCAGGCGAAAGTCAGGGCCTGTTCGTTACTGGTGGATGATCAGGGCCAGCGGGTTGCGCGTTACGACAAGCTGCATCTGTTCGATGCCGAGGTGAGTGATGCGCGAGGACGCTATCGCGAGTCTGACGACTACGCGGCGGGAGATCGGCTGGTGGTGGCCGATACGCCGGTGGGCCGGCTGGGCATGACGGTTTGTTATGACCTGCGTTTTGCCGAGCTGTATTCGGCCTTGCGTCTGGCTGGCGCCGAGCTGATCAGCGCGCCCTCGGCCTTCACCTGCATAACCGGGCAGGCGCATTGGGAGATGTTGATACGCACGCGGGCCATCGAGACGCAATGCTATATGCTGGCCGCCGCGCAGGGTGGCGAACACCCTGGTGGACGGCTGACCCATGGGCATTCGTCTATCGTGGATTACTGGGGGCGCGTGTTGAGCGAGCGGGCCACTGGAGAAGCGGCGCTTACCGCCGACCGAGACGCAACCGAACAGGCTGCGACGCGCCAGCGCATGCCGGTGTCGAATCATCGCCGATTCGCCGCGCCCCATATTGTCACAGGCACTTTGGAGTAAATATGAGTGAACTGTTGTTACCTGTCACCGAGCGCCTGCTGACACCGGGCGGGCTTGGGCTCGACGATCTGCCGGGTTTGCTCGGCGAGTTGGCCGGCCCCGGCATCGATGCCGCGGATCTGTATTTCCAGGACCAGGTGACCGAATCCTGGGTCTTGGAAGACGGCATCGTCAAGGAGGGCGGCTTTCATCTGGAGCAAGGGGTGGGCGTCCGAGCCTTGTCTGGTGAAAAGACCGGCTTCGCCTATAGCAACGCGATCACCGCCGATGCGCTGCGCCAGGCAGCCATGGCGGCCCGCTCGATAGCCAGGGGCGGGCAGCAGGGACGCGTCGAGGTGCTGTCGAAGGCAGCGTTCGCTCCGCTGTATGGCCAGGACAATCCGCTGGATGGGCTCGGTCGGGCCGAAAAAGTCGAGCTGCTCAAGCGTATCGACGTCGCCACGCGGGCGCTGGACCCTCGCATCAAGCAGGTGACGGTGAGCCTGGCGGGCGTCTGGGAACATATTCTGGTGGCCGGCCTGGACGGCGGCATGGCTGCCGACATACGTCCACTGGTGCGCTTCAACGTCAGCGTCATCGTTGAGCAGAATGGGCGGCGCGAGCGCGGCGGGCAGGGCGGCGGCGGACGTACCGGCTACGATTATTTCCTCACCGAGGACCGCGCGATGGGTTATGCCCGCGAGGCGTTGCGCCAGGCGCTGGTCAACCTCGAGGCGGTTGCAGCACCGGCCGGGACGCTGCCCGTGGTGCTCGGGCCGGGCTGGTCCGGAGTCCTGCTGCATGAGGCGGTCGGCCATGGCCTGGAAGGCGATTTCAATCGCAAGGGCAGCTCAGCCTACAGCGGCCGGGTCGGCCAGCGAGTCGCCTCCAGCCTGTGCACGATCGTCGATGACGGCACGTTGGCGAACCGTCGAGGTTCGCTGAGTGTCGATGACGAGGGCACGCCCACCCAGTGCACCACACTGATCGAGAAGGGTGTGCTCAAGGGCTACATCCAAGACAAGCTCAACGCGCGGTTGATGGGCGTCGCCCCCACCGGCAACGGTCGCCGTGAGTCCTATGCCCATCTGCCGATGCCGAGGATGACCAACACCTACATGCTGGCGGGTGACAGCGACCCGGAAGAAATCATCCGCTCGGTGAAAAAAGGCATTTACTGCGCAAGCCTCGGCGGCGGTCAGGTGGATATCACCAGCGGAAAGTTCGTGTTTTCCACCAGTGAGGCTTATCTGATCGAGGACGGCAGGATCACCGCGCCAGTCAAGGGCGCTACGCTGATCGGCAACGGTCCGGAGGTGATGAACAAGGTCTCGATGGTTGGCACCGACCTGGCACTGGACAGCGGTGTCGGCACCTGCGGCAAGGATGGACAGTCGGTACCGGTTGGCGTGGGCCAACCGACGTTGAAGATCGACGGCATAACCGTCGGGGGAACGGGCGCGTGAAACCGCGCACAAGCGTGGCTGGCCCATCGTGCCGCTCGAAGCCTGCTGCGGCTGTCAGCGCAGCCCGCGTTGGGTCTCGTCCAGTCCGCGGATGTACTTGAAGATCTTGCGGCTGGCGGCTGGCGGTTTGTTGCGTGCCGCTTCGTGCTGGGCATGGCGGATCAGGCCACGCAAGTGCTGGCGGTCGGTCTCGGGGAATTCGGTGACGAACGCCTCCAGCGTTTCATCGTTACCGGCGATCAGGCGGTCGCGCCAGCGTTCCAGGGCATGGAAGCGTTCGTTGTATTGGCGGGTCGAGGCATCGAGCTGGTCGACCAATGCCAGGATGGCGTCGACGTCCTGGTCGCGCATCAGCTTGCCGATGTATTGCAGGTGGCGTTTACGCGCGATGTGCGCGGTGTGCTTGGGAGCATCGGCCAGCGCCTTGCGCAGCGCATCGGTGAGCGGCAAGCGGTCGAGCACGTCGGGCTTGAGCGTCGTGAGGCGTTCGCCCAGTTCCTGGAGCGCATGCAGTTCGCGCTTGACCTGGGTTTTGCTTTTTTCCTCGAAGCCGTCGAGATCGGAAATATCAGACATGGGGCGGGTCCAGTAGGTAATGCCGCCATGATAACAGCAGCCTTGCCGTGGAGCTCAGTCGAGCACGATGGGCTGCGATTTGATCGAATCAGTTGTTGGAGTGTTTATGAGCGAAGTTGAGGGGATCGGTCCGCAGGCATTGCCCGGATTACGCGAGAAAGTCGCGCGAATCATCGAAGAAGCCAGCCGGCAGGGCGCCAGTGCTTGCGAGGTGTCCGTCTCGATGGAGCAGGGCCTGTCGACCACAGTTCGCCAGCGTGAAGTCGAGACTGTCGAATTCAATCGCGATCAGGGCTTTGGTATCACGCTGTACGTTGGCCAGCGCAAAGGTTCGGCGAGTACGACTGGCAGCGGTGATGAAGCGATTCGCGAAACCGTGGCAGCCGCGTTGGCGATCGCCAGGCATGCCTCCGAAGACGAGTTCGCCGGGCTCGCCGATCCGGCCTTGATGGCCAGGGACGTGCCGGACCTTGATCTCTATCATCCCTGGACCATAACCCCGGACCAGGCCGTGGAGCTGGCGCTCAGCTGCGAGGCGGCGGCGTTCGCCGCCGACAAGCGCATCCTCAACGCGGACGGTACCAGTCTCAGCACTCATCAGGGCTGTCGCGGCTACGGCAACAGCAATGGATTCATCGGCGCTTATTGCAGTACTCGCCACAGCCTCAGCAGCGTGATGATCGCCGAGGCCGACGGGCAGATGCAGCGCGACTATCACTACGACGTCAGCCGCGTCCCTGGCGATCTGGCCAGCGCCGAGTCGATTGGCCGTCGTGCCGCCGAACGTGCGGTCCGTCGTCTGGGCGCGCGACCGGTACCGACCTGCGACGTGCCGGTGCTGTTCTCGTCGGAATTGGCGACGGGGCTGTTCGGGCATTTTCTCGCCGCGATCTCTGGCGGCAATCTCTACCGCAAGTCCTCGTTCCTGGAAGGCTCGCTGGGGCAGACGCTGTTCCCCGAGTGGTTGAGTCTCGACGAGCGCCCTCATCTACCGCGTGGTTTGGCCAGTTCGGCCTATGACGGCGACGGTCTGGCAACCTACGCCAAGCCGTTCGTCGAGAATGGCAGGCTGCTTTCCTACGTGTTGGGCACTTACTCGGGACGCAAGCTTGGCATGCCCAGCACCGCTAACGCCGGCGGCGTGCACAACCTCTTCGTCACCCATGGCGCCGAAGATCAGGCGGCGCTGATCCGTCGCATGGACCGTGGACTGCTGGTGACCGAGCTGATGGGCCAGGGATTGAATCTGGTCACCGGCGACTATTCGCGCGGCGCGGGCGGCTTCTGGGTGGAAAACGGGGAGATTCAGTTCCCGGTGCAGGAGGTGACCATCGCGGGCAACCTGCGCGACATGTTCCGCCAGATCGTCTCGGTGGGCTGCGACGTAGAGACGCGCAGCAGCATTCACACCGGTTCGGTGCTGATCGAGCGAATGAAGGTGGCGGGGCAATGAGCGCGGCGCGCGGTGGCTACTCGCCTTCCTCGAAGTAGTTTTCGATCAGCGCGATCAGCGCATCGAGCGCGTCCTGCTCCTGTTCGCCTTCGGCGTACAGATGCAAGGGCGTGCCTTTGCTGGCGGCGAGCATCATCACGGCCATGATGCTCTTGCCGTCGACGAGGCTGGACGGGCAGCGTCCGACCCGGATATCACAAGGGAACTGGTTGGCAACGCCGACGAACTTGGCGGCCGCGCGGGCGTGCAGGCCCAGCTTGTTGATGATGGTGATCTCGCACGAGGGCATGTGAATTCCTAAGCCAGATCGCGATGGCGGACCTGGACGTTCTTCAAGGGTTCGCGCAACGCCTCACCGAGCCGCTCGGCCAGGTAGACCGAGCGGTGATGCCCGCCGGTACAACCGATGGCGACCGTCACATAGGCACGATTGCTGGCAGCGAATCGCGGCAGCCATTTGCTCAGGTAGGCGAAGATGTCCTGAAACATCTCCTCGACGTCCACTTGAGCGGCGAGGTACTCGATGACGGGCCCGTCCAGCCCGGAAAAGTCGCGCAGATCGGCTTTCCAGTACGGGTTGGGCAGACAGCGCACGTCGAACACCAGATCGGCATCCACCGGCATGCCTCGCTTGAAACCAAAGGACTCGAAGAGAAACGCGGTGCCCGGTTCGGGCTTGTTCAGCAACCGCAGCTTCAGCGTATCCCTCAGCTGGTAGAGGTTCAGGTGCGTCGTGTCGATCTTCAGGTCGGCGTGATCGATGATGGGGGCGAGCAGCAACTCTTCGTCACGAATGGCTTCGGCCAGCGAGCGGTTCTGATTGGTCAGCGGGTGTCGCCGGCGCGTTTCTGAAAATCGCTTGAGCAGGGTTTCGTCCGCCGCGTCCAGATACAGCACATCGCACTGGATATAACGGGCCCGCACGTCCTCGAGCAGCTCGGGGAAGCGCTTCAATTGGCTGGGCAGATTGCGGGCATCGATCGATACGGCGACCTGCGGCTGCAACAGCTCCGTATGCAGCAGCGCCCGTTCGGCCAATTCGGGCAGAAGGCCGGCGGGAAGGTTGTCGATGCAGTAGAAACCGTTGTCCTCGAGCACATCGAGCGCCGTGCTCTTGCCCGAGCCGGAGCGACCGCTGACGATGATCAGGCGCATTGCTTGGCGACGCCTGGCAGCCTGCAGGCTCGAAGGGGAGCGCTTCGCTGCACGCAGCGCCGGCGGGGTGGGGGTGGGCAGATAGGACGCACGTCTCTTTCCTCACTCGGCGTAGGCGATGTCGTTGCGCTAGCGACCGCTTTGAATATCGACCACGGTCTGGTACAGATCCTGTCCTGTGGCGGCCTGGCGTAGACGTTCGCGAACGTCGTCGCGATCCAGCATGCTGGCGATCTGACGGAGCAATTCGAGATGCTCATCGGTCGCCGCTTCCGGGACCAGCAGGACGAACAGCAAGTCGACCGGGGCGCCGTCGATGGCGTCGAAATCCACTGGCGCATCGAGCCTCAGCACCGCACTGAGCGGCGACGTGCAGCCCGGCATGCGGCAGTGCGGGATGGCAATACCATTGCCGAAGCCCGTGGAGCCAAGCTTTTCGCGGGCGATGAAGCTTTCGAAGATGGCTTGAGAATCCAGGTCGGGAAGGTCTTGGCCCAGCACCTTGGCGATCTGCTCCAGGACGCGTTTCTTGCTGCCGCCCGGTACGTTCACCAGGGAACGTCCGGGGGTCAGGATGTTTTCGATTCGGATCATGATGGGTCAGCGAGCTAGGACGCCCTGGTTATGGTCGAGCTGTTTTTCTTTGTGTTTGATCAACTGCCGGTCGAGCTTGTCGGCAAGCAGGTCGATGGCTGCGTACATGTCGCCGTGTTCGGCATTGGCAACGACTTCGCGCCCGGCAACGTGCAGGGTGGCTTCGGCTTTCTGCTTGAGCTTTTCGACCTGGAGAATCACCTGGACGGCAATGATGCGGTCGAAGTGCCGCTCCAGTCTGTCGAATTTCTCCTCAACGTAGTCACGCAGGGCTTCTGTGATTTCCAGGTGAAGGCCAGTGATGTTGACTTGCATACTGCATCTCCTTTTTGCCACGTGCGAATCGGCGAGCTAAACACCCGCCACCGGAAGAAATCGACCAGGTCGCCTGGCATTACATCAACCGCTTACGCTCGCTGGACGGCGCGATACCGAGTGACTCGCGGTATTTGGCTACGGTGCGGCGTGCAACTTGAATACCCTGTGCCTCCAGTAAACCAGCGATCTTGCTGTCGCTCAATGGCTTTTTAGGGTTTTCGGCGGCGACCAGCTTCTTGATGATCGCGCGTATGGCGGTGGACGAGCACTCGCCACCCTCGGCGGTGCTGACGTGGCTTGAGAAGAAGTATTTCAGCTCATAAATGCCACGTGGCGTATGCATGTATTTCTGTGTAGTGACCCGGGAGATCGTCGATTCGTGCATGCCCACGGCCTCGGCGATGTCGTGCAACACCAGCGGCTTCATGGCTTCGTCGCCGTGCTCGAAAAAGCCGCGCTGATGCTCGACGATCTGCGTCGCGACCTTCATCAGTGTCTCATTGCGGCTGAGCAGGCTCTTGATGAACCAGCGCGCCTCTTGCAGCTGGTTGCGCATGAAGGTGTTGTCTGCGCTGGAGTCGGCCCGCTTCACGAATCCGGCATACTGCGCATTCACTCGCAGACGGGGCATCGCTTCCTGGTTCAGTTCGACCAGCCAGCGGCCATTGTGCTTGCGCACGATCACGTCGGGCACCACGTATTCCGGCTCGCCCGCTTCGATCTGGGAGCCGGGTCGCGGGTTGAGCGTCTGGATCAGGTCGATGACCTGGCGCAGCTCGTCTTCCCTGAGTTTCATGCGGCGCATCAGCAGGCTGTAGTCGCGCCCGCCGAGTATGTCCAGGTGGTCGCTCACCAGCCGAATCGCCTCGCTCAGCCACGGGGTTCGCTCGGGCAACTGGCGAAGCTGCAGCAGCAGGCACTCGCGTAAATCGCGGGCGCCGATGCCGGCAGGTTCGAACTGCTGGATGCGGCGCAGCACCACTTCGATCTCATCGAGTTCGATTTCGAGTTCGGGATCGAACGACTCCAGTACTTCTTCGAGGGTTTCGTCGAGATAGCCCTGGGGGTTGATGCAGTCGATCAGCGTGGCAGCGATGAGGCGGTCGGTGTCGCTCATCGGTGCGAGGTTGAGCTGCCACAGCAGATGGCTCTGCAGGCTTTCGCCCGAGGATGTGCGGGTGGTGAAATCCCACTCATCGTCGTCGTTGCTGGGCAGGCTGCTGGCGCTGGTCTGGTAGATGTCTTCCCAGGCGGTGTCCACCGGCAGCTCGTTTGGGATGCGATCGCCCCAATCGCCTTCCTCGAGGTTTTCCACCGTGTTGATGGGCTCCTCGTAGTGGCTCTCTGGCTCGCTTTGTTCGTTCGACGTGCTGCTGTCTGTCTTCTTTTCGATCGACTCGGCCATCGGATCGGAGTTGTCGAAATCGTCCCCGTCCTCTTCGCGCTCGAGCATAGGGTTCGAGTCCAGCGCTTCCTGGATCTCCTGCTGGAGATCGAGCGTGGATAACTGGAGCAATCGTATGGCTTGTTGCAGCTGCGGTGTCATCGTCAGCTGCTGGCCCATCTTCAGGACTAGCGAAGGTTTCATGGCAGAGGACTTCGAACCTTGTATTGCCGGCGCAACCGCGCCTGTTCCGATTTCGCTGGCGCCGTGGGCGCCGATGTAAGCAAATTATATGCCTGCCAACGAAGCCTTTGCCTACCCCTAGATGCTCGTCTTGATGGAAAAACTCAGCTCAGAGTCGGAATTCGTGTCCGAGATAGACTTCCTTGACCAGTTGGTTGGCCAGGATCGTCTCTGCGTCACCTTCGGCGATCAGCTGGCCGTCGTTGACGATGTATGCAGTCTCGCAGATATCCAGCGTCTCGCGCACGTTGTGGTCGGTGATGAGCACGCCGATGCCCTTTGCCTTGAGGTGATGGATGATCTGCTTGATGTCCCCGACCGAGATCGGGTCGACGCCGGCGAAGGGTTCATCCAGGAGGATGAACTTGGGGGCGGTGGCCAGTGCGCGAGCGATTTCGACGCGGCGTCGCTCGCCGCCGGAGAGGCTCATGCCCAGGCTGTCGCGAATGTGATGGATGTGGAATTCCTGTAGCAGGCCCTCGAGCGCCTGCTGGCGACCGCTGCGGTCCAGGTCCTTGCGGGTTTCCAGGATTGCCATGATGTTGTCGGTCACCGACAGCTTGCGGAAGATGGAGGCTTCCTGTGGCAAGTAGCCGATACCGGCCCGCGCGCGGCCATGCATGGGCAGGTGAGTGACGTCCTGCTCATCGATCAGCACGCGGCCCTGATCGGCCTTGACCAAGCCGACAATCATGTAGAAACACGTGGTCTTGCCTGCGCCGTTCGGGCCAAGCAGACCGACGATCTGCCCGCTTTCGATGGAGAGGCTGACATCACGAACGACCTGGCGGCTTTTGTAGCTTTTCGCCAGGTGCTGGGCCTTGAGGATCGCCATTACTCGGTCTGCTCCGCGGCCTGCTGTTCCTTTTTGCGTGGCTGGATGACCATGTCCACGCGCGGGCGCGGCGTGGTGACATCGGTATCGGTGGCACGACCGGCGTTGACGATCTGCCGCTGGGTGTCGTAGACGATCTTCTCACCCTCGAAGGTGTTGCCTTCCTGTACGACCTTGGCCTGATCGATCAGTACGATGCGTTCGTTCGCCGCGAAATACTGAATGGTCAGCCCGTATGCCTTGACGATCTGCTTGTCTACCGCAGGCTGCTGTTCGTAATACGCAGGCTTGCCGATGGAGGTGAACACCTCGACATCGCCATTGTTGTCCTGGGTGATGGTTACGGTGTCGCCGGTGATCTTCATGGTGCCCTGGGTGATGACGACATCGCCCCGATACACGGCAACGCCCTGCCGATCATCGAGTTCCGCCGTATCGGCCTGCACACGGATCGGCTGATTGCGATCTTCCGGGAGTGCATGGGCATTCGAGCCGAGCAGAAAGATGCTCAAACCGATCAAAAGGGGGAGAGTCTTAACGCAGCTCATGCTGGCCTCTTACATTGGATAGCAGGAGCATCCTGCCTTCATTCAGATACGCTTTCATGCCCGTGGCGGTGGTCACGCCGTTTGCGGCGACGATTCTAACGGGTTGGCGGGTCTCGGCATAATCCTTCTCGGGAAGTACCGTCATACGAGTGGTGGTGACAATCGTCGAGCGTCCCTTGGCGTCGGTGCGTTCGACCCGTACGTTATCGATCAGCTCGACTTCTTCGCCCTGGGGGCCGACTTCGCCGCGCTCGCTGGTCACATGCCATGGCAACTCGGTGCCCCGATAGGAGCGCAGGTCGGGCCGGGTCAGTAGGCTCACGTCGCTGGCTTTGAGGTGCTCCATCCGCTCGGCGGACAGCTCGTAGTTGCGCTTGCCATCAGGCTGATACTGAACGGTGCGGGAGTTGGTGACATAGAAGTCGATAGGCGACTGCTCGCCCTGGACCGCTGGCGCTTCCTGCATGAAACTCTCTGGTCGGATGTTCCAGTAGCCGATCGCGACCAGCAGCAATGCGATCAGCAACAGGATGGCAGGAAAGCGGATTCTGCTCAGCATTGGAACCTCTTAAAGATAGGCGGCCTGAGCGGCTTCGAGGGTGCCCTGGGCACGCATGATCAATTCGCAGAACTCCCGCGCCGCGCCATCGCCACCGCGCGCGGCGGTAACGCCATGGGCATGCTGGCGAACGAAGGCATCGGCGCTGGCAACGGCCATACCCAGACCCACCCGGCGGATAACCGGCAGGTCAGGCAGATCATCGCCCAGGTAGGCGACTTCAGCGTAGTCGAGTCCGAGTTCGGCAAGCAATTCGTCGAGGACCACCAGCTTGTCCTCGCGGCCCTGATACAGATGCTGGATACCCAGATTCTGCGCCCGACGCTCGACCACTGGCGTCTTGCGACCGCTGATGATGGCGGTGCATACGCCGGAGTTGATCAACATCTTGATGCCGTGGCCATCGAGCGTGTTGAAGGTTTTGAATTCGCTGCCATCGACGAGGAAGTACAGCTTCCCGTCCGTGAGCACACCGTCGACATCGAAGATGGCCAGGCGAACATCGCGGGCACGCCGCAGTAGATCGTTCACTTACATCACCCCCGCGCGCAGCAGATCATGCATGTTCAGCGCTCCGATCGGGCGGTCGTCTTCATCGACGACCACCAGTGCGTTGATCTTGTTGTCTTCCATTATCTTCAAGGCTTCGGCGGCCAGCATGTCGGCACTGGCGGTCTTGCCATGAATCGTCATGACCTGATCGATCAGGGCCTGGCGCACATCGATACCCTTGTCCAGCGTGCGGCGCAGATCACCGTCTGTGAAGATGCCGGCCAGGCGGCCGTCGGTCTCCATCACGGCCGTCATGCCGAGCCCTTTCTGGGTCATTTCCAGCAGCGCCTCGCGCAGCGATGTGCCGCGGTCGACCCGCGGCAGGCGGTCGCCGGCGTGCATGACATGCTCGACCTTAAGCAGCAGGCGTCGGCCCAGGGCGCCGCCGGGGTGCGAAAAGGCGAAATCCTCGGCGGTGAACCCGCGAGCCTCGAGCAGTGCGATCGCCAGCGCGTCGCCCAGTACCAGGCTGACGGTGGTCGAGGAGGTGGGGGCCAGGTTCAGCGGGCACGCCTCGATGGCGACACTTGCATCGAGGTTGACGGCTGCCGACTTCGCCAACACCGACTCGGGATTGCCCGTCATGCTGATCAGGGTGATGCCCAGACGCTTGATCAGCGGCAGCAATGTCACGATTTCGTTGGTGGTGCCCGAATTGGACAATGCCAGCACGACGTCGTCGCGGGTAATCATGCCCATGTCGCCATGGCTGGCTTCGGCCGGATGCACGAAGAATGCGGTGGTGCCGGTGCTGGCGAGCGTGGCGGCAATCTTGTTGCCGATGTGCCCGGACTTGCCCATGCCGACCACGACGACGCGGCCCTTGCACTGAAGGATGAGTTCGCATGCCTTGACGAACTGCGCGTCGATGCGTGTCTTGAGTTGCTCGACTGCCTCTATCTCCATGCGGATAGTGCGCTGGGCAGTCTCGATCAGTTGGCTGCTCTGGCTCATGGTCGCGTCGTCGCCTGAATGAAACGCGCGATTATAACGGCAAACCCTTCGCTGCTCACCGAAAAGCTTTCGGGCCGATCGTCGCGTCCGAAGCTGAACTCGAGCTGAACGAATGTGCGCCTGCTCATGCGCCGATACAGACACTGGCTTGGGAGGCATGAGGCGCGATGCTATAGTTCGCGCCGCCAAAACGGCTCTGCGAAGTATCTCCGAACGCTCGGAGGGCGTCTGATTCGCAGGCCGTATTCAAGGAGATCCGATGAGCGCCGCCAACGCCAACGCCGTCGAGCTGAAGGGTGTCACCTTCATGCGCGGTGAGCGCAGCATTTTCAATAATGTCGATATCGCGATACCGCGAGGCAAGGTGACGGCCATCATGGGGCCGTCCGGCTGCGGTAAGACCACGCTGTTGCGGCTGATTGCCGCTCAGCTCAGGCCCAGTCGCGGGGAGGTGTGGGTCGCCGGGACCAACCTGCCTACACTGTCGCGCCGCGAACTGTTCGACATGCGCAAGCAAATGGGCGTGCTGTTCCAGAGTGGCGCGCTGTTCACCGACCTCGATGTATTCGAGAACGTGGCCTTCCCGTTGCGGGTCCATACCCGGCTGCCGGACGAGATGATTCGTGACATCGTCCTGATGAAGCTCCAGGCCGTGGGGCTGCGCGGTGCGGTCGACCTGATGCCGGACGAGCTGTCCGGTGGCATGAAGCGTCGTGTGGCGCTGGCGCGCGCCATCGCGCTGGACCCGCAGATACTCATGTACGACGAGCCCTTCGCCGGTCAGGATCCGATTGCCATGGGTGTGCTGGTTCAGCTGATTCGCTTGCTCAACGATGCCCTGGGAATCACCAGTATCGTGGTTTCCCACGACCTGGCCGAAACCGCGAGCATTGCCGATTACATCTACGTGGTGGGCGACGGCCAGGTGCTCGGTCAGGGCACGCCGGCCGAGTTGCGCGATTCGACCAATCCACGGATTCAACAATTCATGAAAGGGGCTGCGGACGGTCCTGTGCCTTTCCATTTTCCGGCACCGGCCTACGCCGACGATCTGCTGCGAGGCTCCGATGCGTAAGCGTTCATTGATCGAGCGGGTCCGGATGTTTGGCGAGGCCGGATTGAACGTTGTCGCGGCGCTGGGGCGGGCGACCCTGTTCCTGTTCCATGCTTTGTTCGGGCCCAGCGGGCTGGACAACCGCTTCTCTCTGCTGGTGCGTCAACTCTATTCGGTGGGCGTGCTGTCGCTGGCGATCGTCGTGGTGTCCGGAATATTCATCGGAATGGTCCTGGCGCTGCAGGGCTACAGCATTCTCAGCAGCTATGGGTCCGAACAGGCGGTGGGCCAGATGGTGGCGCTGACGCTTTTGCGTGAGCTGGGGCCTGTGGTAACCGCGCTGCTGTTCGCCGGGCGTGCCGGGTCGGCGCTGGCAGCCGAAATCGGCAACATGAAATCCACCGAGCAGCTGTCGAGCCTGGAAATGATCGGCGTCGATCCGCTGAAGTACATCATCGCGCCGCGGCTGTGGGCCGGCTTCATTTCCCTGCCACTGTTGACCGTGATCTTCAACGTGGTCGGCATCTGGGGTGGCGCGATGGTTGCGGTGGACTGGCTCGGGGTTTACGAAGGCTCGTTCTGGGCCAACATGCAGAACAGCGTCACCTTTACCTCAGATGTGCTCAACGGTGTCGTCAAGAGCATAGTGTTCGCCGTAGTGGTTACCTGGATCGCAGTATTCCAGGGCTATGACTGCGAACCGACATCCGAGGGTATCAGCCGCGCCACCACCCGAACCGTCGTTTACGCCTCGCTGGCGGTGCTCGGCCTCGACTTTATTCTGACCGCCTTGATGTTTGGAGATTTTTGATGCGTATCCGCACCCTGGAAATCGGTGTTGGCCTGTTCCTGCTGGCGGGCGTTCTGGCGCTCCTGTTGTTGTCGCTGCGGGTAAGTGGGCTGAACGTTGACAGTACCGGCACCTACAAGCTGTACGCCTACTTCGACAATATCGCGGGTCTGAGTGTCCGATCCAAGGTCACCATGGCCGGCGTGACCATTGGCAAGGTGACGGCGATCGATCTGGATCGCGAGAGCTACACCGGGCGCGTCACGCTGGAAGTTCAGCAGGATGTCGATATCCTGCCGGTGGACTCCACCGCGTCGATCCTGACCGCCGGTTTGCTGGGCGAGAAGTACATCGGCATCAGCGTGGGCGGCGAGGAAGAAACCCTGGGCGACGGCGATACGATTCGCGATACCCAGTCGTCCCTGGTACTGGAAGAGCTGATCGGCAAGTTTCTGCTTAATTCGGTCAATAACGAGTGAGGAGTATCTCGATGATGAATGTCCTGCGCCGCGGCTTGCTGGTGTTGCTGGCCTGCCTGCCTATGTTGGCCCTGGCGGCCCCAAGCGCTCACGAAGTGATCCAGAAAACCACGGATGAACTGCTTGCCGATCTGAAGACCAACAAGGACCAGTACCGGCAGGATCCGAATGCCTTCTACGAGTCGCTGAACGAGATTCTCGGGCCCGTGGTCGACGCTGAAGGGATTTCCCGCAGCATCATGACGGTCAAGTACTCGCGCAGCGCCAGTGCCGCGCAGATGACGCGCTTCCAGGAAAATTTCAAGCGCAGCCTCATGCAGTTCTACGGTAACGCGCTGCTGGAGTACAACAATCAGCAGATTCGCGTGTTGCCCGCCAGCGGCAAGCAGGATGCCGAGCGTACCAGTGTCGGCATGGAAGTGACGGGCCGTCAGGGTGAGATCTATCCGGTGTCGTACACCATGGTCAACCAGGGTGGCGAATGGCGCGTACGTAACGTGATCATCAATGGCATCAACATCGGCAAGCTCTTCCGCGACCAGTTCGCCGATGCCATGCAGAAGAACGGCGGCGACCTGGACAAGACGATCGATGGTTGGGCCGACGTGGTTGCACGCGCCAAGGATACCGAGGCCGGTCAGCAGGCGGCGGGCGATGAGTGACGGGCGCGTCGAAAGCGGCGCCAGGGGCGAGCTACGGCTCGGTGGCGTGCTCGATTATCGGTCCGGCCCAGCCCTGCGGCGGGCTGGTCAGGCCCTGATTGGCGCGGCCAAGGGCGAGCCGCTGCTGATCGATTGTTCAGCGGTGGAGAAATCCAGTAGCGTCGGGCTTTCCCTGCTGCTGGCGTTCACCCGCGATGCGACCGCCCTTGGACGTGACGTAGCGATCGTCGGTATGCCTGGCGACATGCTTGAAATTGCCAGGGTGTCCGGGCTTCTGGACGTGCTGTCGCTGGCGGACGAAACGCGGGGAGTCGCCTGATGCTGCGCTGGGCCGAAGCCGCCCGTGGCAGGGTGCACGCAATCGCCGAGTCGCTGGGCAACCTGCTGGTCGAGACTTTTCATTACCTGGCGCTGTTCGCCATCGGGGCTGTCACCGCCTGGGCCGGGCTGGTGGCCTTCCTGGGGATGATCGACAAGGGCAGCATCAGCGTCGACGATATTCTGCTGCTGTTCATCTACCTCGAGCTCGGCGCGATGGTGGGTATCTATTTCAAGACCAACCACATGCCGGTGCGCTTCCTCATTTATGTGGCGATCACCGCGCTGACGCGCTTGCTCATCTCGGACGTGTCGCATCATCACCGTCCGGACATGGGGGTCGTCTATATTTCCGGAGCCATCCTCTTGCTGGCGGTGGCGATCCTGGTCGTGCGCTTTGCATCTTCGAGGTTCCCCGCGGTCGCCTCTGGCGGTCGTCCACGACGGCCGTCCGATAGCGAGGCGGAGGTCATCGAGTAGGTGAGCTTCGTCAGGCGGGATGGCTTCGGGGTTCGCAGCCTTCGGGCTTTTTTGTATGATGGCCGACCGCGCGCGTCCGGCGCCGATCGAGGTTGAACATGCAGGCCGTAGAAGTTAAGAATTTTCTGGAAGAGAAGCTTCCAGGTGCACAAGTGGAAGTCGAAGGCGAAGGCTGCAACTTCCAGTTGAACGTGATCAGCGACGAGTTGGCGGGCCTGGGCCCGGTCAAGCGTCAGCAGCAGATCTACGCTCATCTGAATCCGTGGATCGCCGACGGCAGCATTCACGCCGTCACGATGAAATTCTTCAGCCGTGCCGACTGGCTTGCGCGTAGCTGATTGCCGGTCGCGACAGACCTATTCCAGCTTGTGCGCAGGCTTGACGCCGCGCACGGCACCTCTTCGCACGCACTTCGAGCCTGCGGGTTACGGGAACATCCATGGATAAATTGATCATTACCGGCGGAGCCCGCCTCGATGGCGAGATTCGCATTTCCGGTGCAAAGAACTCGGCTCTGCCCATTCTGGCGGCCACCTTGCTTGCCGACACCCCGGTTACCGTGTGCAATCTGCCGCATCTGCACGACATCACGACCATGATCGAACTGTTCGGTCGCATGGGCGTGCAGCCGATCATCGACGAGAAACTCAGCGTCGAAGTCGATGCCAGCAGCATTCAGACGCTGGTCGCTCCGTACGAACTGGTCAAGACGATGCGCGCATCGATCCTGGTGCTCGGCCCCATGGTGGCGCGCTTCGGCGAGGCGGAAGTCGCGCTGCCGGGCGGTTGCGCCATCGGGTCGCGTCCGGTGGACCTGCACATCCGTGGCCTGGAAGCGATGGGCGCGCAGATCGATGTCGAGGGCGGTTACATCAAGGCACGGGCGCCTGCTGGCGGCCTGCGCGGCGCACATTTCTTCTTCGATATCGTCAGCGTGACCGGTACCGAAAACATCATGATGGCGGCGGCGCTGGCCAACGGTCGTAGCGTGCTGGAAAACGCAGCGCGCGAGCCGGAAGTCGTCGACCTGGCGAACTTCCTCAATGCCATGGGCGCACAGATTTCGGGTGCGGGCACCGACACCATCGTCATCGATGGCGTGAAGCGCCTGGGCGGTGGCCGCTACAGCGTGATGCCGGACCGCATCGAGACGGGCACCTACCTGGTGGCCGCGGCCGCGACGGGCGGTCGTGTGAAGCTCAAGGACACCGATGCCACCTTGCTTGAGGCAGTGCTGCACAAACTCGAGGAGGCCGGGGCCCACATCGACACCGGCAGCAACTGGATCGAGCTGAACATGAAGGGTAATCGGCCGAAAGCGGTCAACGTCCGCACCGCGCCATACCCCGCGTTCCCGACCGACATGCAGGCACAGTTCATCGCCATGAATGCGGTCGCCGAAGGCACTGGCACGGTTATCGAGACGGTGTTCGAGAATCGCTTCATGCACGTCTATGAAATGAACCGCATGGGTTCGCAGATCCTCGTCGAGGGCAACACCGCCATCGTTACGGGCGTACCGAAGCTCAAGGGCGCGCCTGTCATGGCTACCGATCTGCGGGCTTCGGCGAGTCTGGTGATCGCGGGTCTGGTCGCCGAGGGCGATACCCTCATCGATCGCATCTACCACATCGACCGTGGTTACGAGTGCATCGAGGAAAAGCTGCAGCTGCTGGGCGCCAAAATCCGCCGCGTACCGGGCTAGCGATCGGCGACAGACCATAGCCACCGCGCCGTTGCGTCGGCGGCTATGGCGCACGACCTGCACACGCTGCCCCTGCCTGCGCCAAGGCCGCCACCAACAGGCTCCAAGGAACAACCGTCCATGCTCACCATTGCCCTTTCCAAAGGCCGCATCCTCGATGACACGCTGCCGTTGCTGGCCGCAGCCGGTATCGCGCCCACCGAAAACCCTGAAAAAAGTCGCAAACTCATCATCCCGACCACCCAGCATGACGTGCGTCTGCTGATCGTGCGGGCCACTGACGTGCCGACCTATGTCGAACACGGCGCGGCGGATCTCGGTGTGGCAGGCAAGGATGTCCTGCTGGAATACGGCGGGCAGGGTCTGTATGAGCCGCTGGACCTGAAAATCGCCAACTGCAAACTGATGACGGCCGGCAAGGTCGGTGCGGCGGAGCCCAAGGGTCGCCTGCGAGTGGCGACCAAGTTCGTCAATGTCGCCAAGCGCTACTATGCCGAGCAGGGCCGCCAGGTCGATATCATCAAGCTCTACGGATCAATGGAACTCGCGCCCCTGGTAGGCCTGGCCGACAAGATCATCGACGTCGTCGACACCGGCAATACCCTGCGCGCCAACGGGCTGGAGCCCCAGGAGCTGATTGCCATGATCAGTTCCCGCCTGGTGGTCAACAAGGCATCGATGAAGATGCAACATGCACGCATCCAGGCGTTGATCGATGCATTGCAGAGTGCAATCGCGGATCAGGGTTGAGTGTTCCGCTGGCTGCCGATCAGCCGGTTCGCCTATCGGTGTCATCGCCTAAATTCTCGGGTGCCGCCACGGCTGGCTTGTTAATCTAGGCGCCTGAAACCCGCTTGTACGCATCTCTCATGAGGCCCGTTATGACCGCTCCACTCGACATTCGCCGACTCAATGCCTCCGATCCCGATTTCTCGCGGCATCTGGAGCACCTGCTGAGCTGGGAAAGCGTGTCCGATGAGGGCGTCAATGAGCGGGTGCTGGATATCATCAAGGCAGTGCGTGAGCGCGGCGATGCGGCGCTGGTCGATCTTACGCAGCGTTTCGACGGCCTCCAGGTGTCCTCGATGGGTGACCTGATCCTGCCTCGCGAGCGCCTCGAGTTGGCGCTCGAGCGCATCAGCCCCGCGCAGCGCCAGGCGCTGGAAACCGCTGCCGAGCGCGTGCGGACCTACCACGAAAGGCAGAAGCAGGATTCCTGGAGCTACACCGAGGCCGACGGCACGGTGCTGGGCCAGAAAGTCACGCCCCTCGATCGCGCGGGGCTCTACGTGCCGGGCGGCAAGGCTTCGTATCCTTCCTCGGTGCTGATGAATGCCATCCCGGCGAAAGTGGCCGGTGTGCCGGAAGTCGTCATGGTCGTGCCGACGCCTCGCGGCGAGATCAACGAACTGGTCCTGGCGGCTGCCTGCATCGCGGGGGTCGACCGGGTCTTCACCATCGGCGGCGCGCAGGCGGTGGCCGCGCTGGCCTACGGGACACAAAGCGTGCCTGCGGTGGACAAGATCGTCGGACCGGGGAATATCTACGTCGCGACCGCCAAGCGCCATGTGTTCGGCAAGGTCGGGATCGACATGATCGCCGGGCCGTCCGAGATTCTGGTGGTCTGCGATGGCCAGACCGATCCGGACTGGATTGCCATGGACCTGTTCTCCCAGGCCGAGCACGACGAGGATGCCCAGTCGATTCTGGTGAGCCCGGATGCGGCGTTCCTCGACCGGGTTGCCGAGAGCATCGCGCGCCTGCTGCCGAGCCTCGAACGCAACGAGATTGCTCGCGCATCGCTGCAGGGTCGCGGAGCGCTGGTTCTCGTCGCCGACATGCAACAGGCAATCGAGGTCGCCAACCGCATCGCGCCCGAGCACCTCGAACTCTCCGTGGCCAACCCCGAACAGTGGCTGCCGGAGATCCGCCATGCGGGTGCGATCTTTATGGGACGTTATACCGCCGAAGCGTTGGGGGATTATTGCGCCGGGCCGAATCACGTCCTGCCGACATCGGGTACGGCGCGGTTTTCATCGCCGCTGGGGGTTTATGACTTCCAGAAGCGCTCGTCGATCATCCACTGCTCGGCTGCGGGCGCCTCTGAGCTGGGCAAGATCGCCTCGGTACTGGCCCGCGGCGAATCGCTGACCGCGCACGCACGCAGTGCCGAGTACCGGATCAAGCCGTAAGGCGACGGCGGCGGGAGGGCGTGGCGGCGGCGTAGGGAATGACGTTCGCTTGCCACTATCCCAGCGCGCCGCGCCCTCACATTCAGCCTGTGCGATCCAACCGATTGAATACCGAAGGAGAAAAGGGCAGTGAGCAAATTCTGGAGTTCCTTCGTCAAGGAACTGGTGCCCTACGTGCCGGGCGAGCAGCCGAAGCTGGCGAACCTGATCAAACTCAACACCAACGAGAATCCCTACGGCCCGTCGCCGAAGGTAATCGCCGCGATGCAGGCCGAACTCAATGACAGCCTGCGGTTGTATCCGGACCCGAACGGCGAGCGCCTCAAGCGCGCCGTAGCCGAATATTACGGCGTGCAGCCGGAGCAGGTATTCGTCGGCAACGGGTCGGATGAGGTGCTCGCCCATGCCTTCCACGGCCTTTTTCAGCACGGCAAGCCGCTGCTGTTTCCCGACGTGACGTATAGCTTCTATCCGGTCTACTGCGGGCTGTATGGCATTGAGTTCGAAGCCATTGCGCTGGATGCGCAGTTCCAGATCGACGTGGACGATTATGCCAGGCCAAACGGCGGCATCATCTTCCCAAACCCCAATGCACCGACCGGCTGCCTGCTGGCGCTCGATGCGATCGAACGACTGTTGCAGGCCAATCCCGACTCTGTGGTGGTGGTGGATGAGGCCTACATCGATTTCGGTGGCCGTTCGGCCATTGCGCTGGTCGACCGCTATCCGAACCTGCTGGTCACGCAGACCTTGTCGAAGTCTCGTTCACTGGCGGGGCTGCGTGTTGGCCTGGCTGTTGGGCATCCGGAACTGATCGAGGCGCTGGAGCGCATCAAGAACAGCTTCAATTCATACCCACTGGACCGCATCGCCATCGCTGGGGCCGCCGCGGCTTTCGAAGATCGCGAGTACTTCCATCAGACCTGTGGGCAGGTCATCGCCAGCCGCGAAACCGTTGTTTCGGCGATGCAAGGGTTGGGCTTCGAGGTGCTGCCGTCGGCGGCGAACTTCGTCTTTGCCCGCCATCCGCAGCGCGATGCGGCACGACTCGCCGCCGGGCTTCGCGAGCAGGGCGTCATCGTGCGGCATTTCAAACAACCGCGCATCGAGCAGTTCCTGCGGATCACCATTGGGGCACCGGAGCAGAACCAGGCATTGCTCAACGCCTTGGAAAAGCTCGACGACGACCTCGCTTGACCCCACCGACCGCAGGTGGCGACTGCTGCTTGCGGTTTACTGGGGGCTCTTCTCGACCAGCGGCCGCATGCCGACCTCGGCGGTCAGCGTCAAGGGTTTGCCATTGCGCAGGATGTCGATATCGATCTCATCGCCCGGTCGCGCCCGTGCGACCTGGTTCATCGAGCTGCGACCGTCGCTGGCCTGCTGTCCGTCGATGCTGAGAATCAAGTCCCCTGGCAATAATCCGGCGCGCTCGGCTGGGCCGTCTCGATAGACCCCGGCAACGACGATCCCCGGTCGTCCGGCCTGGCCGAACGACTCCGCCAGTTCAGGCGTAAGCGATTGCACTTCGACACCGAGCCAGCCGCGAATCACCTGGCCGTGCTCGACGATCGACCTCATTACCTCCATCGCAAGCTTCACCGGGATGGCGAAACCGATGCCCTGCGAACCGCCGGATTCGGAAATGATCGCCGTGTTGATGCCGATCAGATGGCCAGCGGTATCGACCAGTGCGCCACCCGAGTTGCCGCGATTGATGGCAGCGTCGGTCTGGATGAAGTCCTCGTACGTATTGAGGCCCAGCTGATTGCGCCCCGTGGCGCTGATGATGCCCATGGTCACCGTCTGACCGACCCCGAACGGATTGCCGATCGCCAGCGTCACGTCACCGATGCGGATGCCGTCGGAGCGGCCGATGGTAATGGCCGGCAAATCGGCCAGATCGATCTTGAGCACCGCCAGGTCCGTTTCCGGATCGCTGCCGATTACCCGCGCGAGGGTTTCCCGGCCGTCGCGCAAGGCCACGACAATCTGCTCGGCATTGGCCGTGACATGGTTGTTGGTCAGCAGATACCCCTCCGGGCTCATGATCACCGCTGAACCCAGGCTGGACTCCATGCGCCGCTGGCGGGGCAGGTTGTCGCCGTAGAATCGCCGGAACAGGGGATCGTCCTTGAGCATTGGCGGCTGGCTGGAGCTATCGATCACCTTGGTCGTGTAGAGGTTGGCCACCGCTGGCGCCGCGCTGCTGACGGCATTGGCGTACGAATAAGGGCCTTGTTGCGGTATGCCAACCAGCGGTGCTTGCTGCAGCCGGTATGCCGGCTCTTCGCTCAGGCCCACGAGATGCGGGTAGCGCTGAATGACCAGCAGGGCCACGAGCAGGCCTACCAGCAACGGCCAGCCGAGAAAACGCAGGGCATTGATCATCGCGATTGGAAATCCGGACAGGTTGCAGAGGGCCATGGTGCCCCTTAAGGTGGCGGCATTATACGAAGCTGGCGACGAATTGCAGCCTCGCCGATGGTGAATCTGCGTCCATCGGCGAAGCGATTGTGTACGGCTTTTTTCGGAGGGGCGAGCGTGTCGTCTGCCTCCGGTCGCCCGCATCGACTCATTGACATCGACATAAGGAACGCTCACATGGCCGTTGCGCTGACTACGCTGGTCGAAGAGGCTGATCGCTACCTGAATGCTGCAAAAATTTCCGACTACTGCCCGAACGGGTTGCAGGTGGAGGGACGGCCGCACGTCCGGCGCATCGTCAGCGGCGTTACCGCCAGCCAGGCGCTGCTCGATGCGGCGGTCGAGGCGCAGGCCGACGTGGTGCTGGTGCATCACGGCTATTTCTGGAAGAACGAAGACCCGCGCGTCATAGGCATCAAGCAGCGCAGGCTGAAGACGCTGCTCAGCAACGACATCAGCCTGCTCGCCTACCACCTGCCGCTGGACGTGCACCCCGAGGTCGGCAACAACGTGCAACTGGCGCGGATGCTCGGGCTCACCGTGGCAGGCACGCTGGAGCCGGACAATCCGCGCTCGGTCGGTCTCGTTGGCTCGCTCGATGTACCCCTTGCACCCTCGGATTTCATGCGTCGGGTGCAATCCGTGCTCGGGCGCGAGCCACTGATGATCGAAGGGCCAGGGCCAATCAGGCGGATCGCCTGGTGCACGGGCGGCGCACAGGGATATATCGACCAGGCCGTGACAGCGGGTGTCGACGCCTACCTGACCGGTGAAGTGTCAGAACCCACGGTGCATATCGCTCGGGAAAACGGGCTCAGCTTCTTCGCAGCCGGGCACCATGCCACGGAGCGTTATGGTGTCCAGGCGCTCGGCGAATACCTGGCGAAGCGGTTTGCCCTTGAGCATCTGTTCATCGACAGTCCGAATCCCGCCTGAACGGCCATGCGCGCTGGGCTGTAGCACGCAACACGAATCAGCGGCGATGGGATTCGCGCGGCATAAAGCTAGAGCATTTCGATCTAACAGACGGCCTGATTAGAATTTTGCGCCGTGCTAAAGTTGCGCCCTCGTTCCGGCCGTGCCGGCCGTCCACCTGCAAATTCGTGAGTAGCCATGGTCGACAAACTGACGCATCTGAAACAGCTGGAGGCGGAAAGCATCCACATCATCCGTGAGGTGGCCGCCGAGTTCGACAATCCGGTGATGCTGTATTCCATCGGCAAGGATTCGGCTGTGATGCTGCATCTGGCACGCAAGGCGTTCTTCCCGGGCCGTCTCCCGTTCCCGGTCATGCATGTCGACACCCGCTGGAAATTCCAGGAAATGTACCGCTTCCGCGAGAAGATGGTCGCTGAAATGGACCTGGACCTGATCACGCACATCAACCCGGATGGTGTCGCGCAGAACATCAACCCGTTCACGCATGGCAGCGCCAAGCACACCGACATTATGAAGACCGAGGGCCTGAAGCAGGCACTCGACAAGCATGGTTTCGACGCAGCGTTCGGCGGCGCCCGGCGTGACGAAGAAAAATCACGCGCCAAGGAACGCGTCTATTCCTTCCGCGACAGCAAGCATCGCTGGGACCCGAAGAACCAGCGCCCCGAGCTGTGGAACGTCTACAACGGCAAGGTGAAGAAGGGCGAATCCATCCGCGTCTTCCCGCTGTCGAACTGGACCGAACTGGATATCTGGCAATACATCTACCTGGAACAGATCCCGATCGTGCCGCTGTACTTCGCCGCCGAGCGCGAAGTCATCGAGAAGAACGGCACGCTGATCATGATCGACGACGAACGCATCCTCGAACACCTCAGCGACGAGGAAAAAGCGCGCATCGAAAAGCGCATGGTTCGTTTCCGTACCCTGGGCTGCTATCCGCTGACCGGCGCGGTCGAATCCACCGCCGCGACGCTGCCGGAGATCATCCAGGAAATGCTCCTGACGCGTACTTCCGAACGTCAGGGCCGCGTTATCGACCACGATGGCGCAGGTTCGATGGAAGAAAAGAAACGTCAGGGCTACTTCTAAGGATTACGCACCATGTCTCATCAGTCTGATTTGATCAGCGAGGACATCCTCGCGTACCTGGCCCAGCACGAGAGCAAGGAGCTGTTGCGCTTCCTGACCTGTGGCAACGTCGACGATGGCAAGAGCACCCTGATCGGGCGCCTGCTGCACGACTCCAAGATGATCTACGAAGACCATCTCGAAGCCATCACCCGCGACTCGAAGAAGTCCGGCACCACCGGCGATGACGTCGACCTCGCGTTGCTGGTCGATGGCTTGCAGGCCGAGCGCGAGCAGGGCATCACCATCGATGTCGCCTACCGCTATTTCTCCACCGCCAAGCGCAAGTTCATCATCGCCGACACCCCCGGCCATGAGCAGTACACGCGCAACATGGCGACCGGGGCATCCACCTGCGATCTGGCGATCATTCTGGTCGACGCCCGCTACGGAGTGCAGACCCAGACCAAGCGCCACAGCTTCATCACGTCCTTGCTGGGCATCAAGCACATCGTCGTGGCCATCAACAAGATGGACCTGATGAATTTCGATCAGTCCGTCTTCGAACGCATCAAGGCCGATTACCTGGCGTTCGCCGAGCGCATCGAGCTGCAGCCGACGTCGCTGCACTTCGTGCCGATGTCGGCGCTCAAGGGCGACAACGTCGTCAATCGCTCCGAACGTGCGCCCTGGTACGAAGGCCAGTCGCTGATGGAAATTCTCGAAAGCGTCGAGATCGCTGGCGACCGCAACTTCGATGATCTGCGCTTCCCGGTGCAGTACGTCAACCGGCCCAACCTAAACTTCCGTGGCTTCGCCGGCACCCTCGCCAGCGGTATCGTGCGTAAGGGCGACGAAGTGGTGGTGCTGCCCTCCGGCAAACGCAGCAAGATCAAATCCATCGTCACCTTCGATGGCGAGCTGGAACAGGCCACGCCGGGCGAGGCCATTACCCTGACCCTGGAAGACGAGGTCGACGTATCGCGTGGCGACATGCTCGTGCATGCCGACAATCAGCCGCGCATCGTCGACAGCTTCGATGCCATGCTGGTGTGGATGGCCGATGAGCCGATGCTGCCGGGCAAGAAATACGACATCAAGCGTGCCACCAGCTACGTGCCGGGCTCGATTGCCAGCATCATCCATCGCGTCGATGTGAACACCCTCGAGCATGGCGCGGCCAGCAGCCTGCAGCTCAACGAGATTGGCCGGGTCAAGGTCAGCCTGGACGCCGCCATCGCGCTGGATGGCTATGCGCAGAACCGTACCACGGGCTCCTTCATCGTCATCGACCGCCTTACCAACGGCACGGTGGGTGCGGGCATGATCATCGCCGACCCCGTTTCGCAGGGCACGTCCGGGCACCATGGTGCGTTGGCGCACGTCTCCACCGAGGAGCGCGCCACCCGCTTTGGCCAGCAGCCGGCCACCGTGCTGTTCACCGGGCTTTCCGGCGCGGGCAAAAGCACGCTGGCCTATGCGGTCGAGCGCAAGCTCTTCGATATGGGGCGCGCAGTCTTTGTGCTGGATGGCCAGAACCTGCGGCACGACCTCAACAAAGGCTTGCCGCAGGATCGCGCCGGGCGTACCGAAAACTGGCGTCGTGCTGCTCAGGTGGCGCGTCAATTCAATGAGGCGGGGCTACTGACATTGGCGGCATTCGTCGCGCCGGATGCGGAAGGCCGCGAGCAGGCCAGGGCGCTGATCGGCAGTGATCGGGTCGTAACCGTGTATGTCCAGGCGTCTCCGCAAACCTGCCAGCAGCGCGATCCGCAGGGACTGTATGCCGCAGGGGGCGACAACATACCGGGCGAGTCCTTCCCGTACGATGTGCCCGGCAACGCCGATCTGGTCATCGATACCGAGTCGTTGACGGTGGAAGAGAGCGCCAGGCAGGTCATCGACCTGCTGCGCAAGCGCGGCGCTATCTGATCGGCTAGGAAAAGCACAACGCCCTGCACGCGGGCGTTCAGGCTGGTGACAAAGACAAACCCCGCTTCTTGGCGGGGTTTTCTTTTTCGGTCTTACCGATTGGTGTGTGCTCGCCGCGAGGGCGCGCCTCCCACCACCCAAGACACCCGCTGTTTTTTTGTAGGAGGCCCGCCCCGGGGCAAAAGCTTAATCGTCACCCGAGTCGCAGATGCTGGAGACTGCCAAGCAGGACATCGGCACTGTCGCGTAAGAGCGGCGCTCTGAGTTGAACCATGGCGAAAGAAACTCTGCCGATGCGGTTTTTAACCTTTTCGAACCGTCTCTTTATTGCCACTCGCAAACTAAATGATGTGGATGAAGGTTCTCGGTTTTAGCTATTCTCATTTCTGCGTTACATCAGTTGTTAATCTAAGTTAGCTTGGTTTAGTTTTGTTTTGCTTGTTCGTAAGCGGCTTCGCCATGAAGTTTTCTGATTAGTTCTAGATAATCGCTCTCTTTTTTTGGTGTGTCGCTCAGTTTGGAGATCAATTTTATTTTATATAGATTCGCGAGATAGGGAAAGCGTTCGGTTATGTGTTCAAGATTCTTTATCTCCTCTTGAGTCATTTTTATTGGTGTGGTTCTTCTAAGGTTCTGCAGCGCTCGCAGGTGAGTCAGTAAATGGATATTGCGTAGATTTTCCGCTGGGAATCCTTTAACTTTTGCGGAGGATATTTGATATGCGAACTGGTCGCGTTGCAGCGTCTTATATTCGACGGCGATTTGGGCTAGTAGAAGCAGCCCTGCAGCACCGGCTGCTGTAACTACATATGGTTTGATCGGGAGGCTAAATCTCGCGGTCGCAGTTGATGCGATGCCAAGGAACAAGCCCAAGGGTATTAAAAAGTAAGCATAGCTATGAGGGAATTCAACCATGGAATGGGTGAGAATTATTCCTGCCGCTAGGAGTGAGTAGATTTTGTGTATGTCATTAGCGCAGTAGTTTAGGCGAATAAGCCATGCGCCTAAGCTGCCAATAATTATGATGCCCGCGAACGGTCCCGTCCAAAGAAGGATGTCGAGTATTAAATTGTGGCTATAAGTTGCCATCATTCCTGCTGGAATAGTGGAAGTATTTGCAAGTTGAGCACTGCTTATCTGGTTCCATCCATAGCCTAGGGCCGGGCTGCTAAGTATGGCAGTAATGAAATGATCCCATAGTTCTAAACGCTGCAAAGAAGTTGCTCTGCCTACCAGATCAACACTGTGCAGCATCAGTGCTTTGGCCGTGATCGGCAGGAGTATCACGCATAACGCGTAAAGAAGTGTCCAGCATGTAAGCGCTGTCAGAGTTAATCTTGGTTTAAGCGTCTTTTCTTTATAGGCCCAGAAAACTAAAAAGACTCCGCAGACCAACCAGGGTGTACGCGATTGGGTGATGGTTACGCCTGCAATCAGGAATAGTGTTAATAGCCCGGCGGAGAATGTGCTTAGCATCCTTCTTTCAAAAAAATAAAGGATGCTTGCCAGTGCCAAGCATAATAGGGTAGCTAGGTTGTTTGGCTGAGCTAGGTTTCCGAAGGGGCGTGATCCGCTTAGATTTATCTCATATATTGAGTCAGCCAATCCAAACCATTGACGAAGCGCGATCCAGGTCGACGCGATAGCGGCAATCGTGAACGCAGAAGCCAAGCATGTAGTGAGGATGTCGCGAGCGCGAGGCGCCTGCGCTATATTATAACCTGAAAACACAGCGGCGCAGAACGCAACTAAATATGACGTCGCAAGCCATGCATCGCCCGTAAATCGGAGAATGCCAAGTTGAAGTTGCAGGGCGGGAGTGGCCGAAAGAGCTAGCAGACCGAATACTGCTGGTTCTGCTTTTAGTGTCTTGGTTGTAAGGATAGCAGGGATTAATATTATTAGTGCTATAAAGCACAATGATTCTTGTTCGAAGGTTGCCCAAGGTGCGGTGTGAAAGGGCCAAAGCCAAGCAAGAGTAAAGCAAGTGGCTGCTGCTATTATGGCGTATCGACTGGCTCTTTGGATATTGGGATTTTTACTTGTTCCGAATGCTCTTATAGTTTCGTCGTTTTGATATCGCACTTAAATGGCTCGAATTAAAAAAACCGATGCGCGGCGGGCCGCGCATCGGTGGTTCAAAGGCTGATAGCTTACTGCTTAAGCTTCGCAGCCAGCTGGGCGATATTTTGCATCAATGCCTGAGCTCACTTTGCACTCATAGAGACCGTCAGTAGTGCGATCAAAGCTAATGGTGGCGCCGGTGCCGAGGCGGCCCGGATTATTGATAGTGCAGGAAATCGCTCCTGTAGCCGCTCCGGTGGTGGCGTTCGGTGCAGTAATTGTGATTGAAGAACAGTTGCCGGTAGTTACGCCGAGGCCAATCGTTGTGGCTGTGCCAGATATCGCTGCTGCACCTTTTTCGGTGTAAAGAAGCTCATAGTTGGTTTTGCCGGCGGCAATATCTGCCAAGGCTGCTGTTGCCTTAGATTTCGAGACGTAGTCTTGATAAGCCGGAATAGCAATAGCGGCAAGAATGCCGATGATCGCGACGACGATCATCAGTTCAATCAGAGTAAAACCTTTTTGCATCTGGGCTTTCATGTGTTTCTCCTTGAATGAGCAGGCGTTGGGCCTACAGTCTCTCTTGCAGCCAGCGTGCCAAGTCTCCTGTGCCGTAATTTACGGGGCTTTCTCCCTCACTGTGAACCATGCACGCTGCCTAGAATCGTGTCCTTTTGACAAATTTCGTCACATCGAAAGACGCCGTTTGGCACCCTTCGTTATCTGCGCTATAAGGCGTTGCATTAACTAGAGGGAACCATGCCATGGCGGACGACGTCGCCCTTTCCGGCCTTGCTAAACAAATGGTGCTGAGCGGCCTGCTCGATGACAAGACGGCGCTTCACGCGCAACAGCAGGCAGCGCGCAACAAGCTGTCGCTGGTGACCTATGTGGTACAAAACAAGCTCGCGAATGGACGTGCGGTCTCGGAGCTAGCGGCCGACCAGTTTGGCGTGGCCTATATGGATCTCGACGCGCTGGACAAGGAAAGTCTGCCAAAGGATATCGTTAGCGAGAAGCTGGCGCGCCAGCATCGAGCTTTGCCGCTGATCAAGCGTGGCAATAAGCTCTTTGTAGCGGTCTCCGACCCGACCAATCACCAAGCCGTTACAGATATTCAGTTCAGTACAGGTCTGACCACCGAGGCGGTTCTGGTGGAAGACGACAAGCTTGGGCGGGCTCTCGACAAGTTTTTTGAAAGCGCGACGTCTGGCCTAGAGGGCCTCGGTGATGTGGATCTGGACGGTGTGGACGTCCAAACCGTGTCGGATGACGGCGTAAGCGATGATGCTGGTGAGGCGGCCGACGACGCGCCAGTCGTGCGTTTCGTCAATAAGATGCTGCTCGATGCCATTCGCGGCGGGTCTTCCGATTTGCACTTCGAACCCTACGAGAAAGCCTACCGGGTCCGGTTCCGTACGGACGGTATCCTGCATGAAATCGCCCGTCCTCCAATTCAGTTGGCGCCGCGAATCTCCGCACGGCTGAAGGTAATGGCGGGCCTGGATATTTCCGAGCGCCGTAGGCCGCAAGATGGTCGGATCAAGATGAAGCTATCGAAGACCAAGGCTATCGACTTCCGTGTGAATACCCTGCCTACCTTGTGGGGCGAGAAGGTCGTGATGCGGATTCTCGACCCCAGCAGTGCGCAGATGGGCATCGATGCGTTGGGCTATGAAGAAGATCAAAAGGCGCTGTACATGCAGGCGCTCCAGCAGCCGCAAGGCATGATCCTGGTAACCGGGCCTACCGGATCAGGCAAAACGGTTTCCCTTTATACCGGCTTGAACATCCTCAATACGGTCGATGTGAATATCTCCACGGCGGAAGATCCGGTGGAAATCAACCTGGAGGGGATCAACCAGGTGAACGTCAACCCCAAGCAGGGTATGGATTTTTCCCAGGCGCTACGTGCGTTTCTGCGCCAGGACCCGGACATCATCATGGTCGGGGAAATACGTGACTTGGAGACGGCCGAGATTGCGATCAAGGCAGCGCAAACCGGCCACATGGTGATGTCGACGCTTCACACCAACAGTGCGGCGGAAACCCTGACGCGCCTGCGCAACATGGGTGTGGCGGCGTTCAATATCGCGACTTCGGTGAACCTGATCATCGCCCAGCGGCTTGCGCGCAAGCTGTGCAATAGTTGTAAAAAGGAAGTCGATCTGCCGCGTGACGCTTTGCTGGAGGAGGGCTTCCCGGCGGACAGGATCGGAACCTTCAAAATCTACGGTCCGGTCGGCTGTGACAATTGCACCGGCGGATACAAAGGTCGTGTCGGTATTTATGAAGTGGTTAAAAACACGCCGGCACTGGCCAGGATTATCATGGAGGACGGCAACTCCATCGACATTTCCACCCAGATGCGTAAAGACGGCTTCAATGACCTGCGTACGTCGGCTTTGCTGAAAGCCATGCAGGGCGTGACCAGCCTGGAAGAAGTCAACCGGGTGACCAAGGACTAACATGGCGCAGAAAGCGGTAAAAACCAGTGTCTTTACCTGGGAAGGGACGAACAAGCAGGGCGCAAAGATAAAAGGCGAGCTCAGCGGTATCAGCCCCGCGCTGGTCAAGGCGCAACTTCGCAAGCAGGGCGTCAATCCGCAGAAGGTCCGTAAAAAGTCGGTATCGCTGTTCAGTGCCGGCAAGAAGATCAAGCCGATGGACATTGCCCTGTTTACTCGCCAGATGGCGACCATGATGAAGGCCGGCGTGCCGTTGTTGCAGTCCTTCGACATCATCGGCGAGGGGTTCGATAACCCGAACATGCGAAAGCTGGTGGACGATCTGAAGCAGGATGTGGCGGCAGGCAACAGCTTTGCGGCGGCGCTGCGCAAAAAGCCTCAGTACTTCGATGATCTGTATTGCAACCTGGTCGACTCGGGTGAGCAGTCGGGCGCGCTGGAAAGCTTGCTCGATCGCGTCGCGACGTACAAGGAAAAGACCGAGGCGCTGAAGGCGAAGATCAAAAAAGCGATGAACTACCCCATCGCGGTGGTGCTTATTGCTGTCATCGTGTCAGCGATACTGCTCATAAAGGTCGTTCCGCAGTTTCAGGAGGTCTTCGCCAATTTCGGTGCTGAGCTGCCCGCGTTTACGTTAATGGTCATCGGAATTTCAGAAGCGCTACAGACCTGGTGGCACGTGGTATTGCTTGGCTTGTTCGGTACTGCTTATGCGTTTAAAACGGCTCATGGTAAGTCCGAGGGTTTTCGTAACTGGTTTGATCGGTTCTTGCTCAAGGTTCCGGTTGTAGGTGACATTCTCTACAAATCGGCGGTGGCGCGTTTCGCTCGCACGTTGGCGACTACCTTTGCTGCCGGTGTGCCGCTTGTTGATGCGTTGGACTCGGTCGCAGGTGCTACCGGCAACGTGGTATTTCGCAACGCTACGATGAAGGTCAAGAACGATGTTTCCAGTGGCATGCAGCTGAATTTCTCCATGCGAACCACTGGAACCTTCCCGAGCATGGCGATCCAGATGACAGCCATTGGCGAGGAGTCAGGTTCTCTGGATGAGATGCTTGCGAAGGTCGCAACTTTTTATGAGGACGAAGTGGATAACATGGTAGATGGGCTCACTGCCCTGATGGAGCCGATGATTATGGCGGTTCTTGGCGTGTTGGTCGGGGGCTTGATCATTGCGATGTACCTGCCGATTTTCCAGCTAGGGGCTGTGGTGTAACTAATGGACGTGGCAATTTTTCTGGCCAGCAACACGCTGGCCTTTGTTTTTTGCGCGCTCGTGCTGGGCTTGTTGGTCGGCAGTTTTCTCAATGTCGTGATCCATCGCCTGCCGCTCATGATGCAGCGGGATTGGCGCGCTCAGGCGCGTGAGTTTCTCGACTTGCCGGGCGAGCCGTCCGCGACGTTCAATCTGGTTTTGCCTCATTCCCATTGCCCGCATTGCGATCACGAAATTCGCCCATGGGAAAACATTCCGCTGGTGAGTTGGCTCGCGTTGCGGGGGCGGTGTTCGTCCTGTCGTGCGCCGATCAGTCGACGCTATCCTTTGGTGGAGCTGCTCTGCGGGCTATTGTCCGCTTACGTCGCCTGGCACTTCGGCTTTTCCTGGGAGGCGGGTGCGATGTTACTGCTGACCTGGGGGTTGCTGGCGATGAGCATGATCGATGTCGATCACCAGCTCTTGCCTGATTCCATCGTGCTGCCGTTGCTATGGCTGGGGCTGATCGCCAATCAGTCCGGGCTGTTCGCTTCGTTGCCAGACGCGCTCTGGGGGGCGATTGCCGGGTATCTCAGCCTGTGGTCGGTGTACTGGTTGTTCAAGCTGGTGACCGGCAAGGAGGGCATGGGCTACGGGGACTTCAAGTTGCTGGCCATGCTGGGAGCCTGGGGTGGCTGGCAGGTTCTGCCGTTGACCATTCTGCTGTCGTCCGTGGTGGGCGCGGTGCTGGGTACGATCATGCTGCGTATGCAGAAGGCCGATACCGGCACGGCGATTCCCTTCGGCCCCTATCTCGCGATTGCCGGCTGGATCGCGTTGCTATGGGGCGACCAGATCACCTCGAGCTATCTGCAGTTCGCCAGGCTCTAACGGCAAGGCGTGCCTGATAAGGTAATCCGAACCTGACGCCCGACCTCCGTCGCCACCGCTCCTGTGGGAGGCGCGCCTCGCGGCGAATGCTGGCGCCAACTCACGGCGGAAGCGTTCGCCCCGGGGGCGGGCCTCCTACGTGAAGACATTCGAGGCCGGCGCCGAAGCTCCGTCCCTGATCGCTCCTGTGAGAGGCGCGCCTCGCGGCGAATGCGTGGGCTGCCAGCTCATGGCGGAAGCGTTCGCCCCGGGGCGGGCCTCCTACGTGAAGACATTCGAAGTCCGCGCCGAAGCTCCTTCCCTGACCGCTCCTGTGGGAGGCGCGCCTCGCGGCGAATGCGTGGGCTTGATCGTTGAACCGGTCTTGACCGGTCTCGTGCTCTTGCATCCTCGCTTTTCAGGCGTTACTACTGCGCGTCGTTTTCCGGTCAGGACGGTTTGTGATGAAGCCTTGGGTGCTTGGGTTGACGGGGGGTATCGGCAGCGGCAAAAGCGCTGTGGTGCAGGAGTTCGGTCGGCTCGGCGTGCATTGGGTCGACGCCGATCATGCCGCCCGCTGGGTTGTGGAGCCCGGCAGACCGGCGTTGAGGATGATCGCCGAGCGCTTTGGTGAGGCGGTTCTGGCGCCCGACGGCAGCCTGGATCGTGCGAAACTGCGCGAACTGGTTTTCCGAGAACCGGCGCAGCGTAAGTGGCTCGAAGAACTGTTGCACCCCTTGATCCGCCAGGAAGTCGCCGAGCATCTGGCTCGAGCCACCTCCCCGTACGCGATCATGGTGTCGCCGCTGCTGGTGGAGTCCGGCCAGTATCGGCAGGTAGACCGTGTCCTCGTGGTGGATGTGCCCGAGGCGTTGCAGCTGGAGCGTGCCATTCGGCGTGATCAGTCCAGTGAAGAGCAGATTCGCGCCATCCTCAAGGCTCAAGCCAGCCGCGAGGAGCGCTTGCGCCATGCCGATGATGTGCTGGTCAATGACCGTGATCTGGCATGGTTGGGCGCTGAGGTCGAGCGTCTACATAATTTCTATCTGACGCTACGAGGAGGTCAGGAATGAGTACTACGGTTGTCGAATGCCCGACCTGTGGCGCACCGGTCGAGTGGAGTGTGAAGAGCCCGAATCGCCCGTTTTGTTCGGAGCGTTGCAAGTTGATCGATCTGGGCGCGTGGGCCTCCGAGGAGCATGCGATCCCCGGCAATGAACTCGAGGATGACCTGTTCTCGGATGACATGCCGCCGCGCCAACACTGAATCGGTGATTGGGTCTGTCGCTGCGGCGGTGCGCGGGCGCGGGACGGGTTCAGTCCTGTCCGTCACCGTCGTCGTCCTTCCAAGGGGCTTGTAGGTAGCGGCTGCGGTTGAAGGTTTCCATCCAGTCCGGATAGAACACGACCAGGGCGCTCACCGCGGTTCCGTTGATGAACGCCTCGGGAAACATCACCAGCCAGATGTAGCCGGCAAAGTCGTCCAGCCAGGGCGGCATCGGATAGCGGCCATCGAACAGTAGGACGCCCAGCCCGGCGAGTATGCAGAAAAGCGCCGCAAGGCCGGCTGCGAAGAAACCCGAAAAGAATATGTAGACGAACAGATTGCGAGGCTGGGTGCGCTCGACGGCTATCGCGCAGAGTTCGGTGACCGTGACCGGTATCAGCACCAGCAATACGCCGTTCAGTCCAAGGGCTGCGAGTTGTTGGTGACCGGTCGCCACCAGGCCGAGCTGGGCGACGAAGGCGGCCAGAATAGCCAGTGGCCAGTCCAGCAGCAGCGTCACGGCGGTGAGGCCGATGAAGTGAAAGGACAATCCCGAGTCGAAGTCCCGACGAACCAGCCACAGCAGGAAGACCGCCAGGACGGCGCCAAACAGCAGATGCTGGCGCCGGGTATCGCTGAACAACTCGACCCAGGGGGCGCGGATGCAGGCCCAGGTCAATCCGGCGGCATAAAGCAGCCAGCCCAGAAAAAGACTCGACGGCGCGAGCAGTTCGGCGGCAATCATCTTCAAGGCTCCTCGCGCCAGGTGCTTGCGGTGGCGATCGCAGCAGGGTCACTGCGGACCTTCCGGCCGAACCCGCTCGCCTGCGGCGCGGGCGGGCAGCCCTGAAGGTTGTGCGTCAGGGGGCGGGGTTGGGTTGTTCGGTGTGAATCGACTCGATGGCCTCGAGCACCTCGGTGGACAGCTGCAGCTCGGTACTGGCGATGTTGTTGTCCAATTGTTCGAGCGAAGTGGCGCCGATGATATTGCTGGTGACGAAGGGTTGCCGGGTCACATAAGCCAGCGCCATCTGGGCCGGATCCAGGCCGTGCTCACGGGCCAGCGCAACGTAACGGGAGCAGGCCGCCTGCGACTGTGGATTGGTATAGCGCGCAAAACGGCTGAACATCGTGATGCGGGCCCCGGCCGGGCGCGCGCCTTGCTCGTATTTACCGCTGAGCATGCCGAAGGCCAATGGTGAATACGCGAGCAAGCCACACTGCTCGCGAATCGCGATCTCGGCCAGGCCGACCTCGAAGCTGCGGTTGAGCAGGTTATACGGATTCTGGATCGAAACGGCGCGGGGCCAGCCCCTGGCTTCGGCAAGCTGGAGGAATTTCATGGTGCCCCAGGGCGTCTCGTTGGACAGTCCTATATGACGGATCTTCCCGGCCTTCACCTGTTCGTCGAGCGCCTCGAGGGTGTCCTCGAGGGGGGTGAAATCCTGATCCTTATGGCGATAGCCGAGCTGGCCGAAGAAATTGGTGCTGCGTTCCGGCCAGTGCAGTTGATACAGATCGATCCAGTCCGTCTGCAGTCGCTGGAGGCTGGCGTCCAGTGCGGCGACGATATGCTGCCGGTTCATTTTCAATTGCCCGTCACGGATGTGGCTGATGCCATTGCCGGGGCCTGCGATCTTGCTGGCCAGTATCCAGTCGGCACGGTTTCCGCGGGCCTTGAAGTAGTTGCCTATATAGCGCTCGGTGGTGGCGTAGGTTTCCGCTCGTGGCGGCACCGGATACATTTCGGCGGTATCGATAAAGTTGATGGCCGCGTCCTTGGCACGATCGAGCTGGGCGAACGCCTGGTCCTGATCGTTCTGCTCGCCCCAGGTCATGGTGCCCAGGCACAGCGAGCTGACCTTCAATTCGGTGCGGCCTAGTTGGCGCCGTTCCATGCAGTATCCTTTTTCGTCGGTTGGGGTTGTGGATCGGATTATGGGAACGAACGATAAGTTTCGTCCCGATCGATGCCAGGGAGAGGCCGAGTGTGGCGCTCGATTATGCCTTGACGGCTGGCGAGGCGAAAATCCTTGGCGATTCGCCTGTCGATCATGCTTGCTATTTTGCGCGTAATCCGGATAATTCCGCAGCCTGTCGCCGGGGATGCCTAGCCCGCTGACGCAAACACAAGGTAGGGGATGCCTAGCCTACCGAACACTGCCGTAGCGGACGCGCTGACCCGAGCCCCCGATAGCGTCTGTTTCCGGCTGTCCTGGTCTTGCCAGGGCGAGCACCATTCAGTAAGATTC